>Ga0190283_1000480_pt1 | contig 20623 bp, 16 predicted proteins | sample 48691801_MG_FD_161669 | JGI IMG/M metagenome (GOLD analysis project Ga0190283, IMG submission 161669) | Hydrothermal vent microbial mat bacterial communities from Southern Trench, Guaymas Basin, Mexico - 4869-18-0-1_MG | ecosystem: Environmental > Aquatic > Marine > Hydrothermal vents >...
GTTGCGGGCACCGAGGACATAAGGTTCTGGATCATGACCCGGGGTTCACAGGCAGAAGTTCTCGCGCCGACATCTTTGAGAGAGGAAATCAGGGAAGAGGCGGAAATGATGGCAAGACGGTATGAAGCGCCCATTGTGGCCGAAGAAAGCCAGCCCTATGGCCTGACGAAAGATCATCCTTTACAGCGCGGTTAGCTGGTCATCTGTAATGCGGCACCACTTTAAACGACTATAGATTTCTATTGTACCATCTGGATATCTCAAACATTCAGCACCACGGAAAAGTTGAGCTATCTGCCATGTTGGTCAGCCTTTCTATGCCAAAAAAAGGTTTGATATCAAGATGATATTGGCAATGAGAGCGCAACCTAAATGGGTGTGTTCATGGCAGGGTATCCAACGAACATCCGCAAATTCCAGGCCATATTCCATCCCGAAAATTGACATATTACTGTTTATTGCCTCTTGCTGTGAGACAGGTGTATTCTGAGAAACCTGCTGGCGAACCACCTCAACAGGATCTTGGCATAATTGGCCCCGGCGAGGTAGACACCGGCCGCAAAAATCAGGAGTACCGCCACAAAAACCGCGCCCACCCCCAACGGCAAGATCAGTGGCTCTTTCCAGGCATGGGCGAGATAGCCGCACAGTGCCATGGCCGGCAGACCTAAAAGGTAACTCAAGGCCATCAAGCATAGGCCGAGATAGAAACGCGCCGATGACTTCCCACTGCTTGGCACCCTTTGCCGGCCAATCTTGGGGCTCAAAGCCTCAAAAACGACTCCGCTGGGGCCCAAAGCAAGACTCACCTTGCCTAAATCCTTCGGTTTGTGCAACAGTTTTCTTTCTCAAAGCACACCGCAGCCCTGCTCCCGTCTTCCAACCGACAATCAACAGGCATCTACCCGCAATCATCAACCAGCAATCATCAATTCTACAACGCCTCCTCCCCGTAGAAATTGCGCCCGGAACTCCCTCCGGATTTTTCAAATCCCTCTATCCAGCCGTTAACGCGATGGTTGCCATAGGCCCCCTTCCAGGCCGCTACGATGATATCCACAGGGATATCCGCATAAGTCCCGTAATCTGCCACATATTCCATAAACTGCTTTTCTTCCAGATTGTATGGGTGAAAAATGGAATCTTCGCGGCCATCAAATTCCAAGGGGGCTACACTGTGTCTTTCACATAATTCCTTATTAAATGCAGGGGTGGCCTTGACCCATTTGCCATCGAGATAAAACTCAACAAAACCGTGATAGACAAACAGATCTGAACCCAAGAATTCAATCAGTTGTTTCGTGGCCAAGTGATTCCTGACGTCGGCGAAACCGACTCTTGATGGTATTCCGCAAGCCCTCCCCAGGGCACAGAGGAGTGAGGCCTTGCAGACACAGTAGCCACGGCCGCTTTTCAGGACATTGCTGGCCCGGTAATGCTCGGGTAGATAGAAGGGGTAGTAGGGGTCATACCAGATGCCATCACGAACAGCGTAATAGAGTCTGACGGCCCGCTGGATAGTATCTTGGGTCTCGTCTATGGTCTCCGTAGCATAATCAATTATCGATGGATGATCGCTGTCAATAATAGGCGTTGGGTCAAGGTATTTCTGGTCAATTTGGCTCATCAGTTTTGCTCCTTGATTTGATCTACTGTCAATGTGAAGCCTTCTCCCGAAAAATGTATATCACCGTCCTCTTTTTTATGCACAATTTTTTTCTTGACACGTAGTTACTTTATAGCTAAATTGTAACCATATTTTTTCTTACCCCTAATCGTAATAAAGTCAGAAATAGCATTCATGTCAGATGGTTACTGTTTATTTCAGTCCAACAGGAACTGTAAAAGAAGCTTAGCAGAAATGTCCGAAGAAAAGAAATCAAAAAATGAAACAAAACGCGCCTCCGCAAGGACCAGGGGTAAGGTCAAGTTAGAGGTCTACGGTGAAGAGATGGTAGAAAAGATCGTTAAATTGAGCGGTAATAGTGGTCGGGTTTATCTCCCCCCTGATTGGGTGGGCAGACGTGTAAAAATAATAAGACTCGACTAAAAATCTGTCTTATGGATGAACTGTTGAAAAATTTGCAGATAAGAAAAATCAAGGCAGAGGACGCTTCGGATATAGGGAGTATTCAGGCAGCCATTACCAAATTGCCTATAAACATCGATTTCAGGCAGGTCATTGAAGAGCAGGTCCGAAAAGACGAAGATGTCAGCTTTGTGGCAGAGATTGACGGCAAGGTTGTCGGCTTTATGATCAGTTACATAGTGTTCGGTGGCTTCGGTCTTGAAAAAGGGGCCTGGATTGCCACCCTCGGCGTGGATCCCAAGTTTATGGGCCGGGGCATTGGCAAAAAATTGGCAGAGGAGATATTGGAGGTATACCGGGAGAAGGGGATCAACGATATATATACCTCTGTTCGTTGGGATTCCGTAGATCTGTTGTCATTTTTTAAGACATTGGGCTTTGACCGGAGTAATTTTATTAATCTTAAAAAAGAGCTGGATTCTTGACTGCCGCTATCGGCTCGACGTCTGGTATCTGGCAATGCGCGGATTCAGGTAATATAGAAGGGGAAAAAAATGAGGTACGCAGAGACAGGGTTTAATTTGGAAATTGATCTAACCCGAGGAAACATTGAGAGAGTAGCAACTGACCCAAGAGACACCGAGCTCTATCTCGGGGGCCTGGGGACGAACGCCAAGATATTATGGGATAGGGTTCCTCCTGAAGTTGAACCCTTTTCTCCTGATAATCTACTAATATTCGCCACTGGCCTTTTATGTGGCACACCTGCTACGGGTTGTAATCGTACTATTGTTTCTACCATTTCTCCTCAGACTTTGTTGATGGTATATTCAATGATGGGGGGATTCTGGGCGCCGGAATTGAAGTATGCCGGTTATGACAAAGTGATCTTTCGCGGCAAGTCCCCCAATCTGGTTTATTTGTGGATAAACAATGACAAAGTAGAAATACGTGATGCCGCTCATTTGCAGGGTAAAGGCGCTATTGAAACTGCAGAACTCATTAAAGAGGAGTTGAAGGAGCCGAAAGCCCAGGTGGCTGCTATTGGCATGGCCGGTGAAAACAGGGTCTATTATGCTTCCATCGAGCAAGGCAGGTCCAGCGCCAGCCGAGGCGGAATAGGGGCCGTTATGGGAGACAAAGGGTTAAAGGCAATAGTTGTTCGTGGGACAAAGGATGTCAATATTGCCCGACCGGCTGAATACATGGAACTTTGCAACGAAGTGCTGGAACATATAAAGGCCCGAGATGGAAATCCAATTCCGGGGGTAATGCCCATTTTAGCCGGGCTTGGGTCACCGCAAGAGATGGCAGTCCATGATGAGAAGTGGCACACCGAGAATTTCATGTGGGGAAATTCCCGCACCCGCAGAAAGGGTTTTTGGACCGAGGAAGTCGCAAAGGAATGGATGGAGACTCTTGAAGGTGCGCGGACGCGGTTAATAAGCTGCTATAACTGTCCGATGAAATGCGGAGCAACACTTTCCCTCCCGGGACTTCCAACATACATGATGAAATGCTTTTCGAAACTCACTTATACGCTGGCGGCCTATTCAGACCTGGATTTTGGTTTAAAAATCGCTCAACGCGCTACGGAATATGGAGTGGACGGATACTCAGCCCCGCAAGTTATGGCCTTCGCCCTTGAGCTTTACGAAAACGGCATATTAATTGATGACGATTTTCCTGGAATGCCGTCTGATAACGAGGGGAGATTTTACTGGTTGCTTGACAGAATTGTTCGGCGGGAAGGGATAGGAGATGTTTTAGCCAATGGGACCTATTGGGCCGCCAAAGAGATCGGTAACGGAGCCGAAAGCTATGCCCATAACACTATCAAGAAACATGAGCAACTGCCTCTCAAACTATCAATGCTGAATCCCATGTATTTCCTTATGTATGCCACCGGCGAGAAGATAAACATTACCCAAATTGAAGGGAATTTCCCCCAGGCGCCTTTTCCCACGAGAGAGGAGAGAGAAGAGTTTGTAAAGGATTGGATCCAGGTTCCTGATGAAAAATTTAAGCAATATTTTTTGGACTGGGAACTACGCGGAGAAAACTCAATCCCATATTACCCAACTGTTCAGATGTGCTGTGAAATTGTTGACTGGCAAGAGAGGATGCACTACATCGATGACGCCCTCGGGATGTGCGCCGGGTTGTCGTCATTCCCCCTGAAACCTCCGTATCATATACACAATTACCCGAAATTTGTCTCGTCAGGGGCCGGAATCGATATGGATGAAGATAAGCTAACGCAAGGGGCCAAGAGATACCGGACTTTGGTTAGAGCAATCAATATAAGAAGAGGCATGAGAAGAAAAGATGATAAGCCGCCTGAAAACCATTGGAAGAAAAGATTTCCCGAGCTTGAAAAGGAGCTCTTAGATACGTATTACAAATATAAAGGATGGAATAACGATGGTATCCCTACGAGAGAGTCTTTACATGAATTGGGTCTGGATTACGTATTTGAAGACTTCGAAAAGAAGGGAGTCTATTCAGATAATGGTGATACACCTTCCAAAGAGACCTCGGCGGAAAAAGAGAAGGAGGTGTAGCCGTGGGTGATAAAGAAAAGAAAATAATTAAAACAATAAAAATTGATGTTGATAAATGCAATGGTTGCCGAGCGTGTGAGGTAATCTGTTCCGCTTTTCACGCTGCGCCAAAATATAGCAGCAATAATCCGGCGAGGTCTCGTATTCGGGTGATTCATGATCCACTTAAAGACGTATATGTTCCTATATACGCGGGTGAGTATGCTGTAGCCGAATGTGCCGGCAGGGACAAATACACGATTGACGGAAAGGAATACGATGAGTGTGCCTTCTGCAGGGCTTCCTGCCCATCCAGGGATCTTTTCAAAGAACCCGATTCCGGTCTACCTCTAAAATGCGATATGTGTGAAGATGAAGAAGAGCCCTTGTGTGTTAAGTGGTGCATAACTGATGCCCTGACTTACGAAGAAAGGGAAGAGGAAGTCGAAGAAGAGGAGGATGAGCAGGAGGAGATGGAGATCGGGTTGGAAGCATTGGCAGACAAATATGGGTTGGACAAGATAATGGATAGCGTTGCCCGAATGTCAATGAAGGGCTAAAACATCAAGGCGAAAGAAGAGGATTAAGTAAAGACAGTGGAGATTGTAGCCGACTACAAAGAAATTATAGATGTTATCAAAAAGAGCGGTGGCGACGCCTTCAAGAGATGCTTCCAATGCGGATTGTGTGATACGGTTTGTCCGTGGAACAGGGTTAGAACCTTTAGTATGCGCAAGCTGGTCCGACAGGCGACGTTTGGTTTTACTGAGATAGAGAGTGAAGAGATGTGGCTTTGTACCACTTGTGGTAGATGCCCTCAACAGTGCCCCAGGGATGTAAATCAAATAGAATCCGGGGTATCCCTGCGCAGGGTTGCCACGGAATATGGGGTCTTTCCTACTTCTGTCAAACCTATCCGCACCGCTATCGGAAGCCTCATTGGAGAAGGGAACCCCCTTGGTGAAGACCGAAAAAAGAGGGCAGATTGGGCAAAAGGCCTTTCTGTAAAAACATTCACCGAGGAAATGGAGGTTTTATATTTCCCTGGCTGCTACCCCAGCTATGACCCAAGATTGAAAAAGGTCTCCACGGCCACAGCGAAAATCCTAAACTCGGCAGGGGTGGATTTCGGGATATTAGGCGCCAAGGAGAATTGCTGCGGAGAAAGCATCCGCAAAACAGGTGATGAGGAATTGTTCAAACGCCTCGCCAAGGAAAACATCAAAACGTTTATCGATAATGGCGTGAAAAAAATCCTTGTTTCTTCCCCTCATTGCTACCATACCTTCAAAAACGAGTATCCCGAATTTATGGTAAACTTTGAGGTGATCCATATCTCCCAATATTTATTTGAGCTTATGAATGAGGGAAGACTTGAGTTCACCAAAGAGTATAAGAAGAAAGTGACGTATCATGACCCCTGTTACTTAGGTCGACATAATGGCATATATGACGAACCCCGAGAGGTCTTAAAGAATATACCTGGTTTAGAGTTGAATGAGATGCCTGAGTCGCGCGTAGATAGTCTCTGTTGCGGAGGGGGAGGCGGCAGGGTTTGGATGGAAACTCAAAAGGGAGAAAGATTCGGCGACCTCAAAATAGAACAGGCTGTTGGGGTCGGGGCTGAGTTGCTGGTTACTTGCTGCCCATACTGCATTACCATGCTTGAAGATAGCAGGATAACCATGGGTTTCGACGAAAAGATAGAGATTAAGGATATTACGGAGATAATACAGGAAGTTATTTAGGGAACCTTAGAAATCTGATAAGGAAATAGAGAAGTGGAAAAAGAACAAATTGAACAGCTTTGTAAAAGCTTCGCGGACACTGATTTTGGTGATGTTATGGTTCTCGGTGGAGGAGTCAGCGGCATTCAAGCATCATTAGATCTTGCCACTGCTGGATTTAAAGTTTACCTGATTGAGAAAACGCCGAGCATTGGGGGCCATATGGCCCAGCTTGACAAGACTTTTCCCACCAATGACTGCTCCATGTGAATTCTCTCACCCAAACTGGTCGAGGTCGGCCGGCATCCAAATATAGAGGTTCTGACCTATGCTGAAGTTGACGGTGTAGAAGGGGAAGCGGGAGACTTTAAGGTCACCCTGACCAAGAAGCCGAGATATATTATAGAGGAAAAATGCACGGGCTGTATGACCTGTGCAGAATACTGCCCGGTCGAATACCCGGATCAATTTAATCAGGAAATATCGGCCAATAAAGCTGTCCATATATACTTCTCTCAAGCAATTCCCCTTATCTCATATATTGATGAAAGCTGTATTTACCTAAAAGAGAAAAAGTGTCGTATTTGCGAAAGCGTCTGTCAGAATGAAGCCATAGATTTCAATCAAACGACGGAGAAGGTGGAAATAAGTGTAGGGGCGATAATTCTGTCTTCCGGTATAGAGCCATTTGATCCTAAGGTGAAAGATGAATATGGCTACGGAAAGATGCAGAACGTAATCACCAGTATGGACTATGAACGTCTGTTATCCTCCACCGGGCCGTACGAAGGTCAGGTGCTGCGTGCTTCCGACAATAAGCATCCCAAGAAAATAGCCTGGATTCAATGTGTCGGTTCCAGACGGGTTACGCAGGGCGATAACAGCTATTGTTCAGGCGTATGCTGCACCTATACCCAGAAACAGGTAATTTTGACAAAGGATCATGCTCCAGATGCGGAATGCACCATATTCCATAATGATATTCGTTCTTTTGGCAAGGATTTTGAACGATACTACCAGAGAGCAGAACAGCTACCCGGAGTTGAATTCATTAGAAGCTACGCGTCAATTTCAAGAGAGGATCCGGAAAGCAAGAATGTCTTTTTAAGATATGCGACCACCGACGAAGGCGTAAAAGAGGTAGAATTCGATATGGTGGTATTGTCCGTTGGACTGAACCCTCCTGCCAATAATAAGGAACTGGCAGATATGTTTGGAATCGAACTCAATTCACACGGATTCTGCGAGGCAACGCAATCCAACCCTATGGAGACCACCAGGCCTGGAATCTTTGTCAGCGGAGCCTTCCAGGGCCCTACAGATATTCCCGAGTCGGTTTTTACCGCCAGCGCGGCCAGCTCCCAATGCGGTGAACTCCTTGATTACAGGAGAGGGAATCTGGCCAAAGAAAGGATATATCCGCCGGAGAGGGATGTCTCCAAAGAAGAGCCAAAGATAGGCGTCTTTGTGTGTCATTGTGGGGCTAATATCGGAAGAGTGGTAGATGTTCCTTCCACAGTTGAATATGCCTTGACCTTACCCAATGTTGTCTACGCACAGGAACAGCTATTTTCATGTGCCACCAATTCCGCCCAGGAAATAACAGACATGGCAGAGGAAAAAGGGCTCAATCGAGTGGTTATCGCTGCCTGCTCCCCCAGGACCCTTGAACCCTTATTCCGGGACACCATTCGGGAGGCGGGACTTAATCAATATTACTGTGAAATGGCGAATATTAGAGAACATTGCTCCTGGGTCCATTCTAAGCAAAAGGAAGAGGCCACTGAAAAGGCAAAGGATATTACCCGGATGTCGGTAGCGCGAGCTCGCTATTTGGAGCCATTACAGGAATTTGATCTGCCGGTAAACAATAGGGCTTTAGTGGTTGGTGGCGGTATAGCCGGCATGACCTGCGCGCTCTCCATAGCCAACCAGGGACATGAGGTCCACCTGGTGGAAAAGGATAAAAACTTAGGAGGGGTTGCTCGAAGAATTAGCGCCACCCTGGAAGGAATGGATGTTCAAGCATATTTGAATGATGTGATACGCGCGGTTTATGAGAACCCCTTAATACATGTATCTCATGAAGCCACCATCACAGATGTTTCCGGTTACGTGGGTAATTTCGTCACCACGGTGGAAACTGAAGGCAGCGTCAAAAAGATAAAACATGGTGCATCCGTCATTGCTATAGGCGCTGATGAATATAAACCTACCGAATACCTTTATGGCGAAGATGACAGAGTAATGACCCACCTTGAGTTGGAGGAGCACATTGCCAAAAGAGACGAAAGGGTGACTAACGCCCAGAGTCTGGTGATGATCCAGTGTGTAGGCTGCAGAAATGAGGATAGAAATTACTGCAGCAGGGTATGTTGCAGCCATGCCGTAAAGAACGCCTTGAAACTGAAAGAGACTAATCCCGAAATGGATATCTACATTCTCTTTCGGGATATGAGAACGTATGGGCTTATGGAGGATTATTACCGGGAAGCCTCAGAAAGGGATGTAAAATTCATCCGTTATGAGCCCGATAACAAGCCCCAGGTGGAAGCGACCACAGTAGAAGGCAGGCCCGTTATAAGGGTTATTGCGACCGATCCCGTCTTAGGTCAGAAGCTTGCTATTGATGCCGATGTGCTCTCTTTGGCTGCCGCTGTTATTCCCTCTGCAGGAACCAATGAAGTAGCCGGATTATTCAAGGTAACTTTAAGCCCGGATGATTTTTTCAAAGAAGCCCATGTCAAACTAAAACCTGTTGAGTTTGCTGCAGATGGCGTTTTTCTTTGTGGAATGGCTCACTATCCTAAGCATATACAGGAAACGATTAATCAGGCCTATGGCGCTGCCGGTCGAGTCCTAACCCTTCTCTCACACGATACCGTTACCGCCTCAGGTTCTGTTTGCGAGGTCAAAGAGAACGACTGTGTATCGTGTGGGGCATGTATCTCAGCCTGCACTTATGGCGCCATAGAGTTTCGTGAGACACCACAGGGCAAAAAAGCATGGGTTAATCCGGTGCTTTGTAAGGGAGACGGTCTCTGTAACGCAAAGTGCCCGACAAATGCTATTGTACTAAAGCACTTTACCGATGAAGAGCTTTTGAACCAAATTGACGCGGCGGTTCCAGAGGTAGAGGTCATACAACAATTTGATGCGGCAGTTGGAGACGTGTAGCCAGCATCCAGCATCCAAGAATGAAGTGGGGAGTGTGAAATGTGGAGTTGAAAGTTAAATCGGAATTCTTCCTTTCTACACTTTAGGCGCTCCAAACTCGTAACTTCAAACCTGGGAAACCACTACCCAGTACCAGGCACCCAGTGTCCAGAAAAAGGAGTTGAAAACACATGAGTACAGGTCTTGAATTTAAACCAAGAGTATTAGGTTTTGTGTGCCACTGGTGAGCATATGGCGCTGCTGACCTGGCTGGAGTTTCCAGACTGCAATATACAAGTGAAATGAGGCTTATTCGGGTCATGTGTTCCGGTAGAATCGACCTTGAATTCATACTCAGGGCCTTCTTAAATGGACAAGACGGCGTGTTTATTGGCGCTTGCCGGCTGAATGAATGTAATTATGTTACTCATGGAAATTACGATGCCTTAAGTAATACGCATTTATGTAGAAAAATAATGAAACATATAGGCCTGAACCCGGAAAGGCTAAGGATCAAATTTATGTCTGCCGCTGATGGAGGCCTTTTGGCTGAAGCTTCTAATGATTTTATCAAGAAGGTGAAGGAGTTAGGGCCACTTGGCAAGAGCGAAGGAATAGACGAAAATAAATTGAAGTTCAAACTTGAAGCAGTCAGCAAATTAGTCCCCTACATTAAGCTGGTGGAAAGGGAGAAGCTGAGAGTACCTGTTAAATCTGAAGAAGAGTATAATAAATTTTTCATTAGTGATGAGGTAAACAGGTTATTTGATGAATTAATTGGTGATAAATTGTCAGTAAGCCAAATTATGTTACACCTGCGGGAAAAACCCTTTTCAACCGGGGAACTCTCTGAGATTTTAGGGCTAAACCCGTCTGAAGTATCAAGACACATGAAAAGTTCATCAAGACAAGGACTCGTCAGGTACGATGAAACCCGGAAGTGCTATGCTCTCGCCTAAGGTGAAAGCGCAGGCAGTGGATTAAGGGAAAGAAGAAGATTAGGAAAGCGACTATGGATAACGATAGAATCGATCAGATTATTGATAAACATCAGGGCGAAGCCAGTTCGTTAATTCAAGTATTATTAGAGATTCAGAGCGAAAATCATTGGCTTCCTAAAAACGGATTGGAGAGGGTCAGTGAAAAATTACAAGTTCCTTTAACCCGGATATTGCATATAGCTACCTTTTATAAAGCCTTTAGTCTCGTTCCTAAAGGACGTCACGAAGTTCACATTTGTGTGGGTACTGCCTGTCATGTTCGTGGTGCGACGCGTATCCTTGACACAGTGGAAGAAGCGACTGGAATCAAACCTGGGGAAACAGATCTGGATTTGAAGTTCAGCCTGGAAACCGTTAACTGCCTCGGCTGCTGTGCTTTAGGACCGGTTGTGGAAGTGGATGGGAAAGTTCACGGTAAGATGTCACCAATCAAAACAGCAGAAGTGTTAAAAATCTATGAGTAAGGGAAAATTATGGCGCGGTTAAATTCGCCTGAAGAACTAGAGAACTTCAGACAGGAACTATTATCCAAAAAAGACCCAAACATGCCTTGCATTTCAATATGTGCGGGTGCCGGTTGTATTGCCTCCGGTGCAGATGAAGTCATAGAAGCATTTAAAGCCCAGATCGAGAAAGAGGGCCTAACTGCAAAAGTTGATACCAAAGGAACCGGGTGTCCTGGATTTTGTGAGAGAGGACCCGTTGTGGTCATTTATCCCGAGGAGATATGCTATCTTGGGGTAACTGCTGATGACGTATCCGAGATTGTCTCACAGACCGTAAAGGAGAAGAAGGTCGTCGATCGTCTGCTTTTCGTTGATCCAATCACAGGTGAGAAAGCAATCCATGAATCCGATATCTCCTTTTATAAGAATCAAAAACGAAACGTCCTCTGCAATAACATTAAGATTGATTCTAAGAGTATTGATGACTATCTGGCAATTGGTGGTTATTCTGCATTAACCAAAGCACTTTCCCGGATGACTGATGTGGAAGTATTGGAGGAAGTCAAAAAATCCAACCTGAGAGGAAGGGGAGGCGCGGGCTTTCCAGCAGGGAGAAAATGGGAAGGATCACGCAATGCTCCTGAGCCGATCAAATATGTGCTCGTCAATGCGGATGAGGGTGATCCCGGGGCATTTATGGATAGAGCGCTCCTTGAAGGAAATCCTCATTCCATCCTCGAGGGATTAATCCTTGGCGGTTATGCAATCGGCTCCCACGAGGGCTATTTTTATGTTCGACAGGAATACCCCCTGGCAGTAGAGAATATTAATCTGGCGATTAAACAGGCCGAAGAGTATGGTTTACTTGGGGAAAATATTCTTGGTTCAGGCTTTGATTTCCGAGTTTTCGTACACCAGGGAGCCGGCGCTTTTGTTTGTGGTGAATCAACTGCTCTGATGACGTCATTGGAAGGCAGGGCAGGAGAGCCCAGACCGAAGTATATTCGCTCCAACATCAAGGGTCTTTGGAATAAACCCACCGTATTGAATAATGTTGAGACCTGGGCAAATGTGCCGCTTATTATCAATAAAGGCGCTGACTGGTTTACTCAAATTGGAACTGAATCAAGCAAGGGCACAAAGATTTTTTCCCTTGTTGGTAAGATAACCAATACCGGTCTTGTGGAAGTCCCCATGGGTATGACCCTGAAAGATATTATCTACAAGATAGGCGGTGGAGTCCCTAACGGCAAGAAGTTCAAAGCAGTGCAGACCGGAGGACCGTCCGGAGGATGTATCCCTGAGGAGCGGTTAGATTTGGAAGTTGGTTTTGATGAACTCACCAAGGCCGGTTCAATGATGGGGTCAGGTGGGATGATAGTCTTGGATGAAGATACCTGTATGGTTGATGTAGCCAGGTACTTCATTGATTTTCTCACAGATGAATCCTGCGGTAAATGTGTTCCTTGCCGTGAGGGCTTAAGGCAGATGCACAGGATCTTAACAAATATTACTGAAGGAAAGGGAAAAGAGGGCGACATAGAGCTTTTAGAGGAGTTAGCTGAGACGGCAGTTGAAGCCTCCCTTTGTGCTTTAGGCAAGAGTGCCCCGAACCCGTTCTTGAGTACCTTGCGCTACTTCAGAGATGAGTATGAGGCACATATAAAAGAGAAACGGTGTCCGGCGTTGTCCTGCAAGGAGTTGATCTCGTTTTATATAGATCCTGCTAAGTGCAAGGCCTGTATGATTTGCCTTAAGAAGTGCCCTGCCGAGGCCATTGACGGTGGCAAGAAAAAGATTCATATCATTGATCAGGAGAAATGTGCAAATTGCGGAACCTGCTTTGAAGTCTGTCCCTCTAAATTTGGCGCAGTGACAAAGATTTCCGGCGAGCCTGTTCCTCCCCCTGTTCCAGAAGAAGAAAGAATGATAACCAAAAAGAGCCAAAAAGAGAGCAAGTAAAAATGAGTGAAATCCAATTAGAGATTGATGGAAAAGAAGTGAAAGCAACAGAAGGGATGACCGTCCTTGCGGCTGCCCAAAGTGCGGGGATATTTATACCCACACTCTGTCATCACGAAAAACTGGAACCTTTTGGGGGCTGTCGGGTTTGCATCGTAGAAGTAGAAGTTAATGGTTGGACTAAGCTCGTTGTTTCCTGTGTTTATCCGGTGGAAGAAAATATAATTGTCAGAACCAGGTCTGAGAAGGTTGACAGAATCCGCAAAACTATCATAGAACTGTTGCTGGCTCATGCACCGGATTCTCCTCAATTGCAGGCTTTGGCCCAAGAGTATGGCTCAGACAAAGACCGTTTTGAAAAAGATGCTTCATTTTGCATCCATTGCGGCCTGTGCGTCAGATACTGTGCTGAGGTTGCAAAGAAGAACGCTATTGGGTTTGTTGGCCGAGGGATAAACAAAGAGATCAGTTTTATTCCGGAAATAGCCGCTAAGGAGTGCTGGGACTGCAAGGAATGCTTTCCGCTTTGCCCTACATCGGCGCTACAGGCAGCTTTCGTTTTAACCAAAGCGCTATATTCTCCCCCAACAGATATTACCTGAATTTAGGCAAAAGCGGCATTTTTCATTTTCCAGTTTACCCTCTTGTCCATACCTCCTCGTTCTCAATCCCGCCGCGTCACAAATGTATATATGGTATCTACACCCACTTTCTTCAGGTTTTTAGTCATTTCCCTGAACACTTCCCCATGTAAGACTTCCGCCAAAGACCGGAAGGTAGACAACATTTCCCTGGAAAGCCTGGCGCTGAAGAAGGGACAGATGAAATTAATAATTGTAATAATTGGCGATTTTTGATTGAATCATTATATAATCTTCAATCGACAATCTTCAATTTCAAGGGGTTGAGAGAATGATAACTGCAGGAATAGATTGTGGTGCAAAAAACACCAAGACCATCATCTTGAAAGATGGTGAGATCATAGGCAGAGGATCTGTTCTGACCGGTTTTGAGCAGGGAAAGGCCGTTGAAGAATCTCTTGCCAAAGCCTTGAAGGACGCCGGCGTATCAAGAGAGGAAATTGAAAAGATCGGGGGAGCTGGATTTGGCAAGCAGTCGATCTCCATGACCGATGTCGAGGTAAACGATATTGAGGCCATGGCCAAGGCGGCCAACTATTTCTTCCCCAACAGCAGAACAGTGGCGGATGTCGGGGCCGAAGAAGGCCGTGCCGTGAAGATTGATGAAAAAGGAAACGTGGTGGACTTTGCCATCAATGAAGAGTGTGCGGCAGGCGCTGGGGCTTTCATAGAAGCCATGGCGAGGGCTCTTGAAGTGCCAGTAAGAGAGATGGGTCTCCTGGCCTTAAGATCTGACAAAGAGATTCCAATGAATGCCCAGTGTGTCATTTTTGCGGAGTCTGAGGTGGTGGGCTTGATCCATGCTAAAACCGACAAAGCCGATATCAGCAGGGCCATCCATAACGCCATGGCCAGTCGAATTGTTTCTATGATCCGGCGGGTTGGAGTGAATGAAGATGTAGTTATGATCGGTGGTGTCGCCAGGAACCCCGGTTTTGTGGAATTGATGAAAAAGGAACTACAGGTAGAAAACCTTCATATCCCTGATGGGCCCGAATTTGGCGTGGCTACGGGCGCGGCTATTGTGGTTGTTGAAGGGCTATGTCTTCCGGGGATGATCCAAAAGGTGGTAACGAGTGACCGATAGTCGGCTTTTGTTGGAGAAAGTTAAAATGGCGGAAGAAAAGAAACAAGAGCTCTGGAGATGGACGGAGTCCAACTGGAAGAGTTCTGATATAGACTGGAGAGACGCCAAGTTTATCACTGTGGGCATTGATGTGGGTTCAGTCAGTTCCCAGGCAGTTATTATGGCTGACGGCCAGATTTTTGCTCATGCAAACATGAGAACCGGTTTCGACAGTCCCAACAGTGCTCAAAATGTGTTTGATTATGCATTAAAAGCCGCTGATATGCCGGAAGACCGGATGGACTACTGTGTGGGCACCGGCTATGGGCGTGTCAATGTCCCGTTTGCAGACAGGTCGGTTACCGAGATTGCGTGCCATGCCCGGGGAGCGAATTTCATCTACGGTCCCCAGGCCAGGACCGTCCTGGACGTTGGTGGGCAGGACATCAAGGCGATCCAGTGTGATGAAAAGGGGAGGGTGACGAACTTTCTGGCGAATGACAAGTGCGCGGCCGGAACAGGCCGCGGCATGGAGGTTTTTTCCGACCTCCTCGGGATTTCCATCAACGAGGTTGGCGACCGTTCATTTGAATATGAAGGAGATGAGCCCGAGGCCGTATCCAGCATCTGTGTCGTCTATGCAAAAACTGAGGCCATAGGTCTCTTGCGAAAGGGCTGGACCAAGGAGCAGGTCCTTGGGGCCTATTGCAAGGCCATGGCGGCTCGTATCTACTCTTTGGTGGAAAGGCTTGGGGTGAACCCTGAGTTTGCGGTCACCGGCGGCATGGCAAAGAACAGGGGTGTGATGGATCGTCTCATGTCCATGATCGGTCTTGAGCGCATGACGACAAAATGGGACACCCAGATTGCCGGAGCCGTGGGCGCCGCCCTTTTTGGGTATGCCCTGTGCCGGAAGGGAAAGGGGAGGAAGAAATAGAGAGTTGCGGGTTGCGGGTTGCGAGTTGCGGGTTGCGAGTTGAAGAACAGTCCTTCTCCGATTTTTCAATAGTCAATAGTCAATAGTCAATGGCAAGGGGTTGCGGGTTAAGGAATGAAAATCCCTATTCATTGGGGATGATTGCGAGGGATTATATGAAGGAGGTGACTCTGACAATTAATGCCCAGGAGATAGTGGTGCCTGATGGCGCCACTATTTTAGAAGCGGCCCAGGGGGCAGGCATATATATCCCCACCCTCTGCTATCACCCGGATTTACCAATTGCCAAGGGAATTGAGGCAGCCAGGGTAATTTATCAGGGTGACCGGAAAGTTGAAAACGCCATGCCTGACGAGGCTGGCAAGGGTTGTGGCCTCTGCGTGGTGGAAGTTGAGGGTGAAGCAGAGCTAATCAGTTCCTGCGGGACCGAAGTGACTGATGGGATGGTTGTAGTCACTGAAAATGACCGCATTACGGCCAGGCGGCAGAAAAACCTCATTCCCATACTGTCACGGCATCCTCACGCGTGCTTGACCTGTGCCCAGCAGGAGGGATGCAGCAGGAGCCAATGCTCGTCGAATGTGCCGGAGAACGAGAGATGCTGTACCCAGTTCGGGCATTGTGAACTCCAGAATGTGGCCAACTATATCGGGATCTCCCCTTCCACGCCCAAATGGATACCCACCGATCTTCCTGTCATTGACGATCATGCACTTTTTGTCAGGGATTACAACCTCTGTATCGGGTGCACCCGATGTATCAGGGCATGCCGTGATCTGAGGGGGATTGAAGCGATCGGTTTTGTTTTTGATGAAAAGGGCCAGGTCCGGATCGGCGCCTTGGAATCTTCCTTGAAAGATTCAGGTTGTAAGTTTTGTACGGCCTGTGTTGAAGTCTGTCCTACGGGCGCCTTGATGGACAAGTCTGTACGTCCGGGGAAAAAAGAGGAGGATCTCGTCCCATGTAAAGAGGCCTGTCCGGCCCATATCGATATCCCGGGATACCTGAGGTTGATTGCCGAAGGGAGAAGGGACGAGGCCAACGCCGTAATAAGAGAGAAAGCGCCCTTGCCCGGGATCTTGGGAAGGGTATGCATTCACCCCTGTGAAGATGTATGCCGCAGGGGAGAGGTGAACGAGCCTGTATCGATCTGCGCGCTAAAAAGGTATGCCGCGGACGGTGAAGAGGGGCTGTGGAAGAAGCAGTCAACCATAGGAGAGGATACGGGCAAGAAGGTGGCCATTATCGGGGCCGGACCAGCGGGGTTGACCGCTGCCTTTTATCTCCGCAAAAAGGGGCATACCGTGACCCTTTTTGAGGCCCGTGAAGAGGCTGGGGGCATGATGCGGTACGGTATCCCCGCCTATCGTCTCCCTCGAGATATCTTAGATAAGGAGATCGAGGATATCTTAAATACGGGCATCGAACTCAGAACCGGTGAGTTCTTGGGAAAAGATTTCAATCTGTATCGGCTCAAGAGTGTCGGCTTTGATGCGGTCTTTTTGGGGGTCGGCTTACAATCGAGCCGCCGCATTTCCATTGAAGGAGCTGATTTGCCGGATGTTTTGTGGGGGCTCGATTTCTTGGGAGAGGTTGCTGAAGGTAAAGATGTCAGACTAAAAGACCGTGTCATAGTGATCGGAGGAGGGAATGTGGCCGTTGACGTGGCCCTTACTGCCCTGAGGTGCGGCGCTAAGGATATAATAATGGCCTGTTTAGAGGGGCGCGATGAGATGCCGGCCCACGAATGGGAGATCGAGGGCGCTCTTGTGGAAGGTGTCAGGTTAATGCCCTCCTGGGGGCCCCGCAAAATACTGAGTGAAGATGGCCGCATTAAGGGGCTGGAGTTGGCGAGGTGCGTGGAGGTTTTTGATGAAAAGGGGGATTTCTGTCCTATATTTGATGATTCAAAGGAAACCATAGCGGGTGATCAGGTAATCATGGCGATCGGTCAAGCCTCAGATCTGTCATTTCTTGAGGATGACAGGCGGATATCCGTGGAAAAGGGTCTTATTGTTGTGGATCAGGAAACCCTTGAAACAAAGATGGAAGGGGTCTATGCCGGTGGCGACGTGGCAGCAATGCCCGGCGCTATCATCCATGCCATTGCGGCCGGACGTAAAGCCGCATCCTCCATAGATAAAACCTTGGGAGGCATAGGAGAAATTGATGAAGTCCTGTTTGAAAAGGTAGCCCCGAGCCAGCGCTTAGGCAGGGATGAAGGGTTTGCCAACTGGCCCCGTGAAAAAGCGCCTGAAATTGACCTGACATCAAGGAGGGAAGGATTTCGAGAGGTCTCCCTCGGTTTAGCTGATGACCAGGCATTGCAGGAGGCCAGGCGATGTCTCCAGTGCGACCTGCGTCTTTATTTGGGGAGCAATCCCGCTCCCCCTAAAAAAATATTGGTCTTTAACGAAGAGATTATCGTCCAGGTTCCAGAGGCAGAGGGCGTGTATCAGCTTTATGATGAAGACGAGAATGTCTTAGCCATAAAAGGGACTCCTGATTTAAGAAAGGATCTCCTTGAAGATCTGGAAAAAGGCAGTGCGGCAGCATGGTTCAATTTTGAAGAAGATAAGATGTATTCCCAGAGGGAAAGTGAACTGACCCAGCAATATCTGCAAAAGCATGGTGAAATGCCAGGAGGAAGGGATTCAGATCTGGACGATTTGTTCTGAAAGGTAACGTTCACGGGGGTTCAACGTTCAGGACACGGCGCTAATAACCAACACGCGTTGTCATTACCACAAAACACTATAGGTCTTGATTGGATTGTGGATACCTTTCACCTTTACGCCGCCGATCTCTTCTACCTTAATTACCTCCTTTACCAGGCTGTATGTCCTCTGACTGATCAGGATTTGTCCGGCCTTGGCAGACGTTTCAAGGCGCGCCGCCACGTTGACCTGGTTTCCTATGATAGTATAGTCCCTGTACGCGTCTGAACCCACATTGCCCACAGTTACAAATCCGCTGTTGATACCTATACCCACGCCCAATTCATGGCCATACTGGCCCCATTCATCTGATAGATCCTCAGCCTTTTTTTGCATATCTATAGACATTCGCAGCGCCCGTTCTGCATGATCTTCCATCGGGATCGGATCACCAAAGAATATGAGGAGCCCATCGCCAACGATCTTATTCACCGTTCCATCGTAGAGGTGTATAATCTTTATCATTTCAGAAAAATATCTATTCAAGAGGTAAAAAAGCTCCTCTGGTTCCAAGCTGTCCGTGAGACTTGAAAAGCCCCTGATATCGGTAAATACCACGGTCATCATTTTTCTCTGCGGTTCTATCCCAAGTGCATGATCACTCGCTAAGATCTTCTCCGTAAGTTTGGGAGAGAGATAGCGGCGCAGCTCATTATACCGTTCCAACTGGGTTATCTGCTCTTTGACCTTTGTCTCGAGGTCGCGATTTAGCCGCAGGAGATCCTGCTGGGTCTTGCGCAGCTCAGAAGTTCGCAATTCGACCCTGCTTTCCAGCTCTCTATTGTGTTTATCTAAACGGGCTTTGGCCTCTATCAGTTCTGCGTTGGTCTTTTCGAGCACAAGATAGGCCTCATTCTTGGCGCTCATGCTCCTTCTAAGCTGATTGATAGTCTCGATTAATTCCTGTCCCGAATCCTTTCCATCCCCTCTCCTCCATACCTGGGACATCCGGTGGAAAGCGGATACCTTGTCATATGAAACATCCAGGACAAAATATGGCGCCATAAAAATTTCTCCGGCCCTAAGCAGAATCCGGTCATCGAACTTGATGGTCTCAGTGATAAGGATCGCTTCTCTTTGGTCACCATGGACAGGCTGGTAATCAAGAGGGATTTTATTGTATTTCCCCAAGTAAATCTCTTTACCATTGACCTGCTCAGGATCGAGAAGAATCTTTTTTCCCACTTGGATACGCTGGCCCTTGTTTGGATCCCTCAGGGTCATGATGTCATTTTCTACTTTGACATCCAGCCGGTATTTGGCGAATTCGGGTTCTTGATTGAAGAGGATCTCAGGATTGTACGCAGTCACTGTTTGTCGGACTGTAGCTGGGGCCAGTCCCCAAATGGTCGGGATAGAGGAGAGCATCCCTCTCAGGTATGGATCACCTATATAGTCGCTGTTGGGATCGATATCGCTGTGGAACTGGACCTTCAGAATGGTCCTGAATTCTCTTGACCGGTGATTGTAGGTGGGAGGCAGGATTACCTCGATTTCTTTGGTGTCGTCGAAGTTCTTGTTAAAAAAGGGTATTCTCATAAATCCGTCATTTGGAGAGGCGAACACTCCTACAAAGTAGTGAAATCGCCCCCATGAACGCAGACCGGCCGAAGAAGCGCCACAGTTAAAGAAGAAATCAGGCTCATCAACAAGCTCCTTACCCTTCCTAAAGATACGCTCGTAGTTATCGTAAGTGGTCCACTCGTCTTCATTCAGGAAAAAATCTTCTGCTGAAAGGTATTGATCCCGAGGGTAGGAAAGCCCTTCGAAGAGGGATTCGTGATTACCCACACGGGTTTTGACATAGGTGGCTATGATTCTAATATTACGATTACTGATACAATCAGGACGACTCATTGTTTTCACCTGAAACCTTGGTCATAAATGTTGTTTATCCCCCTAATCCGCCCCATCATATTCATATTTGGATGAACTGACAAGTAACTTTGTCATTCAATCAATTTTATCTCTTGACAAAGAGGGAGGGTGTTATAATATGAGTCTACAAAATGCGGGACGTGGCGCAGCCTGGAAGCGCACCTGAATGGGGTTCAGGGGGTCGAGAGTTCAAATCTCTCCGTCCCGACCAGAAAAGTTAATACAATGAGCGGGTTAGCTTAAATGCGGCCCGCTCATTTTTTTGGGATTTGGCGGTAATTTCGAGCTTTGTGTGTAACCCACTCAGTTGTTCACTCAGCGGAAATAAAAAGGGGTTACGGAATGTCCGTAAACCCTTGATTTTATTGGTGGGGAAGGCGAGACTCGAACTCGCGACCTTCCCGCATTCACATGCGGGACGTTCTAACCAACTGATCTATAAATGCCTTGCGTTTTTTACCCTTTATCTCATGCTCACGCTTGGTAGCAGAGGATCGGTCAGGGCATTTCTCATGGTAAA
>Ga0190283_1000481_pt1 | contig 20601 bp, 21 predicted proteins | sample 48691801_MG_FD_161669 | JGI IMG/M metagenome (GOLD analysis project Ga0190283, IMG submission 161669) | Hydrothermal vent microbial mat bacterial communities from Southern Trench, Guaymas Basin, Mexico - 4869-18-0-1_MG | ecosystem: Environmental > Aquatic > Marine > Hydrothermal vents >...
TTTCCTCGGTGACGGGTCTGACCGGCAGTCCCGGCCACGCCGTCTACGCGGCTTCCAAGGCTGGTGTCATCGGCCTCACTCGCGCACTGGCGAAAGAACTCGGCCCCCGTGGGATCACGGTCAACGCCGTGGCGCCAGGGTTCATCGACACGCCCCTGACCCACAAGTTCCATGCCGACGTCAAGGCGCGACAGGTGGAGAGGATTCCCCTCGGCCGGATCGGTTTTGCTGACGACGTTGCGGGTGTCGTGCTCTTTCTGGCAACCGCCGCAGCGTCTTACGTTTCCGGCCAGGTCATCGCCGTGGACGGTGGAATGACCTGCCAATAAGGAATATCCGCTGCATTTGAATCTGATTTTAAAGGTAGGTTCGCTGTGGTTAAGGCAAGAAAAGCGTCATCTCAAGACATCGACAGCGTGGCCGACTTTCTTTGCCATCATTTCAATGGCCGATTGAAGAGGAATGACTGGTGTCTTCTGTTCAACACAGAGTGGAACGACGATGACCGTTTTCCCGGTTTTCTGCTGGAAAACTCCTCCGGAATCGTGGGCTTCGTTGGCACCCTTCTCAGCCGCAGGCTCATTAAAAGCAGATATCACCGGTTCTGCAACATTCACTCATGGGTAGTCGAGCCGGAGTACAGGAATCAGAGCATCGAATTAGCGGCTCCGATACTAAAATTGAAAGACTATAATTTCACAAACTTCACCACAGTGAGCCAGAACGTTCAGTTCATGATGAAAATATTTGGGTTCAAGGTGCTCGAGAGTGCCTCGCAAGTCTTGTTTCCCTTCCCGGACTATCGCTTTCGCGGTTTCAACCTCCAGATAGATGTTGTCTTCGAAAGGGACGAAATCGCCAAACATCTGAACGAGCACGAAAGCAAGATATTCGCCGATCACCTGAACGAGAATTGTACTCATATTCTCGTTCGGTCGATGTCAGAGACCTGCTATATCATCGCAAAAGAAACGATCCTCAAGAACATTCGCTTCGCTTACGTTTACTTGATCAGCAATCCTGAGTTCTTCTTGAAGACCGTCGATGTGTTGAGAGGTGTCATTGTACAGAAAATGAACACGATTGGACTGATTGTCGAAAACAGATTCGTTCACGGGGAGAAGATGCGGTTCTCCGTGAAAAGAAAGGTGGCGCGGTACTACAAGCCCGCAACTGTCGCAAGAGAAGACATCGACAACCTCTATTCGGAACTTGTCTTACTGCCGAGGATATCCTAATCGACTCTATCGGTGAACAGGATCTCGTCGACCGCGTCGCGGGTGGAGGAACACGAAGAAGATCGCCCCCCGGCGTCTGAACCGGTACGGTTGTAGAAACTGCTACCCTTCGTCGCCATCCGGCGAAGTAAAGCGTTCGGCGTAAAACGCCTGCCGTATTTCGACGCGAGATTCTCGCAGGCCTCACAGTACTCCTTCGAGCCGATCCTATCGATGAACGAGAAAGGGCCTCCCGTCCATGAAGGAAATCCCCAGCCCTGGATAGCCCCGGCGTCGGCTTCGCAGACGTCGTCGATGATGCCTTCTTCCAGGCAGCGCGACGCTTCGAGAGCTTGGATGTAGAGAAAACGGGGTTTGAGTCGTTCGGGCTTCGGCTGTTCTCTTTGCGGTGGAAAAACTCGGACCAGAGAAGGCCAGATTCTCGGCTTCCCCTTTGTCGGATGATCATAGAAACCACCACCGACCAGCGTGCCTTTGCGGCCGAATTCACAGACCATTCGTTCCAGGAGGGCACGCAGCGATGCGATCTCGTTTTCATCGGACGTGGGTGTGAACTCGTCTTCGATCGCGTCGCGGAGACGGTCCAAGCCGAATTCGTCCGCCAACGCGAGAGGGGAACGGAGCATTCCGGTCATCTTGCCGGTGTTCTCGATGAGAGCCGGGTCCACGCCCTCTGACAGCACGGCAACGCCTTCTAGAACGTAAGCGGCGAGGCAACGCCAGGTAAAGAGTCCGGGACCGTCCTCGATTCCGACGTGCCGCACTCTTCCGGCAATCACGATGCCCTCTGCGACTTGATCCTTCTGCGATCCTCGGGGGCGCAAGCGATATCGGCCGAGCCGGCGTCTGGGAAATGAAAGCGAACGTATCACGCTCTGCGTGTTCAGATTCAAGCGCAGTTTAGTGACATAACGCCCTTCGATTCGCAGGGCCTGATCCATGGGTACCAAGAGCCCTTCGTACACCGCCGACATGATGTATTCTCTCGCGGCGTGGTTTCCGTAAGTCTTTTTGCGAAGGATGGCATTGCCGATATTGAAGACACGGCCGCCTTCCGTCGAGTACGGGCCGCCTCCCGGGATTTGGAAACTCCTACGGTCCCAGGGCTGGACGGGTGAGCCGCCGCGCAGGATCCAACCTCTGGCTTCGCCCGCCAGTTCTTCGGCGGTCACGATCTTGTCCAGAATGCCAGCCTCCAGCGCTTGCTGCTGGGAGAGCGTCTTTTCGTAGAGGAGCATGGGTACGGCCGCTCCTGCGCCGATCAGCCGCGGGAGGCGCTGTGTGCCGCCTCCGCTTTGCATCAGGCCGATCCCGGCTTCCGGCAAGCCGTAGCAGGCCTCGGAGCTCGTACAAGCGATGCGATAGTGACAGGCGAGACAGATCTCGAGACCCACGCCAAAAGCAGACCCGTAAATCGCCGCCACAAAAGGCTTGTCGCACTTTTCCATTCTGCGCAGCAGCATGCTGAATTCGAGAGCATTGTTGTAGAAGGCTTGAATCCTCTCGCGTTCACTGCCGGCGATCCCCTCACCGGGGAGCTCGAGCCCCGCAGCGGGAAGTTGCATCCCGACGATGAAGTCCTTTTTGCAGCTCCTGAGAATGGCGCCCGTGACACCACGATCTTCGACGACGTTTTCGATCGCAATCCGGAACTCGTCCATGGAGTCCGGAGTGAGTATGTTTGTTGCGCGGCCCGGTAAATCCCACGTAATGATCGCAATACCGTCATCTTCCACATGGTATCGAACGTTCCGCATTGAAAGGCTGGTCCCCCATCCATCCATCGACATAAGACGTCCGGCATCCATCAGATTCGCTCGATGATCGTGGCCACACCCATCCCCATTCCGCCGCAGATAGCTGCAAGCGCGGTACCGAGGTTTCGTCGCTCCAGCTCATCGAGCACGGTTCCTAAAATCATGGCTCCGCCCGCTCCGGGAGGATGCCCCATGGCGATGGCGCCGCCGTTTACGTTCATCTTGTCGTGACCGATGCCCAGTTGCTGCATCACAAGCAGCACAACGGACGAGAAGGTCTCATTCAGTTCGAAAAGGTCAACGTCGTCGGCCACCATCCGCGCGCGACGCAACACTTTCGTCATCACCGGAGCTCCCCCGGTCAACGCGACGCATGGTTCTGATCCTACGGTGGCGAATGCGCGGATGCGTGCACGTGGATGCAGGCCGAGCCTTTCGCCGGCCGCTTTGCTGCCGAGCAAAATCGCGGCCGCACCATCGGCTGGCCCGGCTGAGTTGCCCGGGTGGTGGACATGGTTCACTGAATCCACCATGGGGTAACGTTGCCGTGCGACCGAATCGAAGCCGAAGAGCTTCCCCATACCGGCAAAGGACGGCTTGAGATGGGCCAGCGATTCCACGGTCGCGTCGGGTCGCAGATTTTCATCTCGGTCCAACAAAGCCAGGCCGTTTATGTCGTTGACCGGAATAATCGACCTGTCGAAATATCCTCTATCCCATGCAGCTTTCGCACGCCTCTGGCTCTCCACCGCGTATTCGTCGACTCTGTTTCTGCTGAGGTCGTGCAGGGTGGCGATGAGATCAGCGCCGATCCCGATAGGTACAAAGTAGGTCTTCAGCGCAACGCCCGGGTCGGTCGACCACGAACCACCAGAGGCCCCCATCCCGATCCGGCTCATCGACTCCGCACCGCCGCCGATCGTCATCTCCGCCTGTCCCGAAGCGACTTTTGCGACCGCTATGTTCACCGCTTCCAGGCCTGAAGCGCAGAGGCGGCTGATCTGAAGGCCGCCAACACCCTGGTCGTACTCGGCATTGAGCACAGCCACACGAGCCAGGTTGCCTCCCGCTTCCCCGATCGGCTCGGCCACTCCCAGAACCACGTCATCTATGCATGAGGTGTCCAAGTTGTTACGGTCGCGCACCGCCGCGAGTACCTGCGTTGCCAGTTCCAAGGTGGTGAGTTCGTGCAGACTTCCCTCTTTCGTGCCCCTGCCCCTTGGACTCCTCACCGAATCGTAGATAAAACAGTCCACCATCTCTTGCTGCCAAAGGCTCCAATTCGTAAAACCGAGCTTCGAGCCGCGACGCGGTTGTCCTACATCTCATGCAATCTTTTCGCTACGGCCGCTAACTGCCAGTATCTCTTGAAATTAGCAATGGTTTCTTCCTCGTGCTCCGAAACTGTGCTTTCGTCCTCCGGTTCGAAGAAACACGTGGGATCCTCCTCCATGTAATCGCCTGTACAATAGTAAGCCATCGCCCTGCATCCGCCGCAGGTCAGCTTGTAGCGGCAGCGCCCGCATTTGCCTTTCAGTTTGTTTCTGTCCAGAACCGTCCGAAAAATCTCGCTTTGTTCCACGATGTCGCGCATCGATCGTTCCCGCAAGTTGCCGGCGACAAGGGTGTCGATCATCGTTGCACACGGAGATACATCTCCCTCCGCACTGATTCCCAACCACGTTCCAACCCAACATCCTACGGAAGGATTCTGAGGAACCGTCACGTTGCAAACCTTTCCACCAGAGACCTCGTCGTGAACGCTCATGGGCAGAAAGAAGGGTGTATAGCTTATGTATCCATTGAAATGCCTCCTCAGGGCCGGATGAATGTGCTTCTCCATATCCTCCTTGGAAAAACGCATTTCCTCGAAATACTCCTTTCCAGAGTTCCGCGGGACAAAGGGGGACCTGTTGAAGGTCATCCTCCTTTTTTCCAGCCACTGAAATGTGTCGTCAATGTCTCGCACGTTGAACTTGCCGACGTTGACTACCCCATGCACTCTGATCCCGAGCTCTTTGCACAGATCGATCGCCTCGATGACCCCACCATGATCGACATCCCTCGTCTCCTCGCTGATCTTGCTGTCACAGACCGAATTCATCCCGAAAGAGATGACGAGCCTTTTTCCCGCGATCTCCTTCAGCTTGACAAGCAGATCCTCGTCGATGAGTAGACCGTTGGTCAGTATGCTGACTTCGTAATCCATCGTTGTTGCGGCGCTGACGATATCGAGGGCATCCTCTCTCAATAGAAACTCACCACCACTGAATCCTATCTGCGACGCTCCGACGTCCTTGCCTCCTTTCAGAATATATTCAACGATTTCGTCATAAGTGAGCTCGTTTTTCGTGCTTTCATCGACTATCTCGGGAACGTTGCTACCGCTCATGCATATTTTACATCGCAGGTTGCAGCGCCTCGTAGTCTCGAAATACAACGACGGAAAGTTATACGTACCGTTCATAACGGTCATTTCAAAAGTCTCTGAAGGGCTTGTTCGTTGAACTCCGGGTTCTCATACATGACACGGTAAAAATCGATCACCCTGTCACTATCCAGGTGCTTCTGAAGAACGCGGTGACCATTTGCGACCCTCGTTTTGTTGTTAAACACGGCGACAAGCCACTTCCACCTCAATCTCCTGATGTCGACACCGGTCAAGGGCACCTTATCCCTGGGAAAGAGATCGCCATAGTAAACCGGTTCTTCGTACAGCCTTGGAACATAGTCCATTTGTTCTTGGCGATCCAACTTGCTGATCTGTTCTTCCGTAGGTTGTAGATCATCAAAGAGCGTCGTCCCCTTGAAAAGCCGAACCACACTCAAAAACGGCGAGCAAACGTGATCCAGGTCGCTGGCAAACCGAATGGTCTCGATAGCCTCTTCTTCAGTCTCGGTCGGAAAACCGATCATGTAGAAGGTTCGCACGATGAACCGTTTGGAGGCCGAGTGAATCGCTGCCTTCGCTTTCGTAAGGTCCAGATTTTTCCCGATTTTCTTTTGCAGACGCTTGCTCGCGGTTTCGACGGCGAAAGCCATCATCGTTGTCCCTGCTTCCTCGAACAGATCGAGAAGTTCCTCATCGATGTGATCGCTTCGCAAGCCGTTGGGGAAGCTGAGGCGAATTCCAGGAAGTCTTTTCGCTATGAGGGTGAGAATCTCCTTCGCAGCCCTCATAGGAACGTTGAAAAGGTCGTCTACGATAACAAAACGATTTACGCCATGTTTTTCGACACGTTCCTGCATTTCCGACAAGATATTCTCGGCGGACCTACGTCGCAGTTTCTTGGCGAAAAGACGGTGGCAGTAGAAACACCGGTATGGACAACCTCGTGAGCAGAAGATGAATGCGCATTGCGATGTGTCTTCCAAAGCCTGGTTTACGAGCCCGTCGTAGGCTTTTAGGTCTATAATGCTGTAATCTGGAAAGGGGAGCGCATCGAGATCCTGTATCGGTTCGGCCGGTGGATTGACCCGAATGTGCCCGCCATTTTTCACCGCAGTCCCGCAAAGGTCACGTGGAATCTCACCTTTATCACGCAACGCACCGACTATATCCGTGAAAGTGCGCTCGCCTTCCCCCATCACCACAACATCGACGAGTTTTTGATTCAACAACTCGTCATAAGAGGTCGATGGATAAGGTCCCCCGGCCACAAGCAAAACCCGCGGATCCATGCGCCTGACATAACGAGTGATATCCTTGAACATCCCCTGTGCTATCGACAGAGACCGAAACCCGATGAGATCGGGATGGAAGTCGGAAGTGAGAGCTTTCAAGTCGCTCCTGGGATCGCTGCTCGTCGAGGTATGGAAAATCCTGCACTCTATGTCTCGAAAAACATTTTTGCAAAATGCAGACAGGTACATGAGGCCCAATGGGTGATGGGAGTATGGTCGACTTTTCATCGATGAAGAGTCCAGGTCGACATCGATCATCAGTATTCTGTTTATCATCTTACGCTTTTCTTGAATCTGCTGCAGTGCAAATTGTTTTTGGTTATATTGATTTTTACCGGTCGTTTGTGGCTCTCGAGTTTTTCTGCGCATGCCCTCTTGATCGAAGTGATCAAAGATCTGTGATCGTCCTGTTCAACGAGCCGGACCCGGGCGCACACGACCTCGCCTACAAGAGCGTTCTTCTCACCGTAGACTTCGACTTCCGCAACGTTGGCGACCTGCATCAATACGTTTTCCACGTCAGTCGGGTTCACCTTCTCCCCTCCGACATTGACGATCGAAGACTCTCGACCCAGAATTCGAATATAATCTCCCTCAGCCTCCGCCAGGTCTCCCGTATTGAACCACGCGTCGCCGCTCATCGAGAATGGTGCATCGAGGTATCCCAGCATGGCACCCCTTGCTTTTACGTGGAGGATTCCATCGGTGATTCTCGATTCAAAGTGGTTTTGGTCGAACTTGATCAAGGAAGGATCGCGGCAATTGGTTTTGGACGGTGGAACGCCAAGCTCGGTGATGCCGTATTTCTGAATCACCGCGACGTCGTCGAAGGCGCGTGTCACGCGATCCAGCAGGTTCGGCGTAATTCTCTCCGAACCCAACACGATGATCTTAAGAGAGCTCAGATCGTATTTCCTGTATTCACCGGATATCAGCATCAGGTTCATGAATGTCGGGGAACACGGCAAAACTTCGATCCTCTGCTCTTCAATGAGTCTGCAGACACCCGACGGACTCCTGGATGTCGGCAATACCGCTGTGCTTCCGCTGAAAAGGCAATAGAAATAGGTGTCGATTCCCGCCATATGGTCGAACATCATGAAACAGAGAGTCCTGAGCGCCTTGCCGGCGCGCTTGTACCTCGACAAGAACTTCTCGAAATCGTGTACAACGGCCTTCGCCCCACCGGACGAACCCGACGTGAAGAGAATGAGTCCTGGCCGATGATTCTCGACGAGGTTCTTGAGGAGATTGTTTTGGGCGGGATCGGTGGTCTTGCGACGCGAGACAACGGCAGAGTCCGCCAACCGGATGACATGTCTGACACGAGCACCGTGCAAATATTCCTCGAGACTGCGCCCCTCCGCCGGACACAGTGGGACAACGATATTGCCGTTGAGAAGGGATGCGATGACGAGCGCGATAGAATCCGGAGAGTAGTCGCTGATTATGGATAGAACGCTACCCGAACCGATACTTTTATCTCTCAGAAAGACCTGCCATTGCTCGACAAGGTCGAGAATCTCGGCATTACTGTAGCCCTGGTCTTTAAAGGCAATCGCTTCGTTTCGCGGTTTTCGGCGCAGCCTATTCAAGATGATATCGATATTCACGTTCCTATTTCTACCCTAATACTGCGGGACAAGGGACATGACGTAGTTGATGAGAGTCCTGACAGTTCGAAAGGGGAGTACGCTCTGAGACAGGGCATCCTCGTTCGCGATGGAAACGTCGATTCCCAATCTGGAGCTGATTCTCTGTTCGATGTCGGCAATGAAACTGACGAGTCCCATCGAGTCCAATAGCCCCGCCTCTCCGAACAAGACCGTGTCGTTTGTTTTTGCGATCTGCTGCTCTTTGGGCATTTGAATGTTGAAGTCGTCAATCGCTTCGTGGAAGAGAGTCACCAGGTCTTTTTCTATCATTTTCGAAATCACCAAAAACAAGGACCATTATGCTAGGAGCTACAAGACGAGACACGATACACCTAAGCCGACCCGCGGACGCGATACCTGTGCGCGGACGCGGGGCCACAGTCTGTGAAACAAAATTTGGCGGTGTTCCGGTTCTCGAGTCCGGTTGGCTCAACAACGCCAAGCTCCCGCATATGGCCGCTCGTGCTACAGAATCCGTAGCCGACCATCATAGGAAACCAGGCTTTAAAAATCTGTCTAGAGACAACGCGCACAAAAGGCTCGAAACGCTCAGAAAAAAGCCAAAATAATTACGAATGGCATCCAAGGCAAGAACAAACGAGAAGACTATAAGTTTCTTCCAAAAAACAAATAACGGCGCGTATGCTCGGTCAAAAAAAAAGAATTTGTGGAGTGGGAAGCGTGCTATATGAGGGAACTTTTATTCCTGATTACGGTACCGCGCGCTGAAAACGGCGCCATATCTACTCTGGCTAGTCTTTGCTGATTTTTTTGCGTCGATAGGATCGACAGCAACTCATCTATATATTTTAAAATTTGACTCAAAAACCTCGATAGACTGAAGGCTGTTTGCGACCCCTTTTGTGGATAACGTGCGCCTTGACCAGGGGAGAAAAGGATGAAAACACTGGCCTTATGTATCGGTCTTGATTTGATGCACTCAATCGTTTATGGACACCAGTTCGACCTTGGCCTGCCGGTTTCGGTCCTCGCCACGGGGGGCCACGGCAGCAACGGATCGGACAGCTTCACCGGCACGGTACCACCGGCTGGTGCTGGACGCGCCGTCTTCCTGGAAGTGGCTGCAATCCACAACGGTCAGCTTTCCGATTCGAACATGTACACTCTTCAGATTCGGTGACCCGGCTGTCAGGGATGGGTTGGTCGTCCTGAGTAACCGCGGGAACAGAGGATCGGAATTTCAATTTCCTTGGTCGATCTCGTGGCGTGCCGTGCCCTCCCGTCTGGCACAAACTGGGCACTGAAACCGGCCGGAATGTGCTGAGCTCTGAGACTGAATCGCTTCAAAGCGGAAAAGGAAGCACTTCCTACCGGTGCGACCTCTTATTCTGGGCAAAAGTGAGGCAGAAGTCCCCAAAAGCTAGAAGATGGAGCGTACTTCCTCCTCAACGCGCGTGGTGGTCTCGTCGTTGATCTGGCGCTGCTCTTCGGATCTGGCTATCAGGCGGCTGGGTGTCCTTCCGGCGGCGCGCGATCCTTCTTCGCAATGTGCCCAAGTATTTCGATTCGATCGGTCCCCAGCATGGCATTGAAGTTCGTTCTGTAGATGCCCTTCTCGTTTTTCGGATCGAAGGACATTTTTGAGAGTGCCACCGCAGGCCTTGCCATGTAGCGCAACATGTGAAAGAAGGCAGGATCTTTCGGGTCGGCCGGAGCGCGTGTGGAGTGCACTGAAAAGCCGGAATGCCGCCAGGTGGCCATCGACGAGACGAGGCCGGGCGAGATGCGCTTATTTTTCAAGAGCTCGGCCAAGAGCTTCTCGCAGAAGAGATCTTCTACAAGCTTGGCATCGAGATCCGGCATGTGATGAAACTTGCCCTGGCGATCGAAGAGGCCCTCGCTCACGATCCCATGAACATGGGGATTCCACTGCAGAAGGTTTCCCGCGGTGTGGATGGCAAGGATGGCGCCGCACGTCGCGCCTGCTGCGCTGACTCTGGGTAAGGCCTCCTTCATGTCCTCGAGCATGCTGTTGCGCCGCAGGACCCCTTTGAGCTGGGCGTAGTCCTGGCCCTCGAGGATCTCGAGGATGCGGCGCTCGGCGTAGACCGTCCAGCCCTCGTTGAGCCAGAAGTCCTCCCAGGTTGCGTTGGTGACCAGGTTGCCGGTCCACGAGTGGGCCAGCTCGTGGACGACGACGTTGACCATCGAGCGATCGCCCACGACCAGGGTGGGGGTGAGGAAGGTGAGGCGCGGGTTCTCCATGCCGCCGTAGGGGAAAGAGGGCGGCATGAGCAGCATGTCGAAGCGGTCCCAGATGTAGGGGCCGAAGAGCTTTTCCGCCTCGGTGATCATCTTCTCCGTGCCGGCGAACTCGCGGGCGCCGTCGTCTATTGTTTCCGGCTCGGCATAGATGCGCGAGCGCTCCCCGAGGTCGCGGTGGGTGAGGTTGCCAACGGCGATAGCGAAGAGATAGGACGGGATCGCCTGGGGCATCTCGAACCGGCAGGTCGTGGTGGTGCCGTCCTGATCGACGGCGGTGCGTGCCGCCGACATGACCGCGTTGAGTGGTGCGGGCACGGTGACGGCCGCAGTGTAGGTGAACCGCACCGAGGGCGAGTCCTGGCAGGGGAATACGCTGCGCCCGTGGATCGCCTGGCACTGGCTGAAGAGGTAGGGATGCCGGCCGCCAGCTGTCTGCGCGGGATCGAGCCACTGCAGAGCGCTGGCGCCGGGTGCCGTCTTGAAGTTGATCGTGAAGTGCGTGAGCCCGGGCATGTCCTTCAGGTGCAGGCGCTGGCCCATGACTTGGTCCACGGCATCGAGCTCCCACGCGATGTCGCTGGCCTCGCCGGAGACGCCGCGCACGCCCTCGATTTTCACGTCACGCGTGTCCAGGAAGAAGGACCCGGTCACCGGGCGATCGATGGTGTATGTGGCGGTGCCGCGGATCGTCTTCTGCGCGAAGTCCACGGCAAGCGTAAAATCGATGTGCCTGGTGCGGCCCTGCTCAACGTCGGCATAGGAATGGGGATCAGAGAATGTCATGAGCCGTTCCTCCTAATCATCAAAGCTTCACGATCGATGTCTCGTCCTGTCAAGCTAAGATATCACAGAAGAGCGGAAGGCAAGCACTGGATGTCTCAACCGGCCCGGAAGATAGACGTTAGCGCGACGTATCAGAGATGCGCGTTCTTGCGACGGTCGAACCCGGTTTGAATTTAATGACCTGTCGGTTGAGTCTTTTCACTTCAGCTTGGCGATCGATGAGAGGCGTTGTGACCTCATTATTATGCAGATTTGCATCATGCAAAATTGCCATAATCATCCCGGCGAAGTGCATGACGATGCGTGCCCTGCCCTGAGCCCGACGTCTGATCGTCAGGGACGCGGTAGAAACTTGTATTCGGCCAGCAACCGGCTCAGGTGCGCTTCGCTGAAGGCCCGGCAGGGATCGCGGTCGTGGTCGACCACGCCGCAGCCGGCGAAGGTCTTGTAGATCTGCGTGTCCAGGTCGTCGCGGTCGGTCAGCACCAGGGAGGTGAAATTGCCGCCCAGTTTGCGGTGCACCTTGCGGGTGAACATCACCACGGCGTTGTGGTAAAAGATCTGGGGAATCGTGTCGTGGTAGTCCGAGTAGTTCTGCTCGAAGGCAGCCTTGAGGTCCTCGTGGATATTCTTGCACTCGATGAAGAGCAGCGGCAGCCCGTTGACGAAGCCGACGATGTCGGCCCGCCGCCGGTAGAGGTCGCCCTTGATACACAGCTCGCGCACGCAGAGGATTTGGTTGTTCTCGGGCTCGTCGAAGTCGAGCACCCGCAGCCGGTCCCGCATCCGCTCGCCCTTGGCGTTGCGGAAGGTCACCTGCACGCCGTCGCGGTTCAGCACGTACTTCTCGCGGTTGGCCGCGACGATAGTCTGTGAGGCCACGGTGGCAGCAATCCGCCGCACGGCGTCCTCGTAAGCGGCATCGGGCAGGCCGGGGTTCAGCGCCCCCAGTGACTCGCGTAGGGAGCGGGTCAGCACCACCTCGCGATCGGAGCCGCGGCCCAGAAGGCTGTCGGGCCCGAAGTCCTCTTTGTTGTAAGCGTAGATCGATTCCCAGCCTAGTTGTTCTTCCAGATACTCGGCGGTGGTCTGCTGAACGAGCGTGTCTTCGGCGTAGTCGTTCATACCGCTATCTCCCCGTTCATCAGGCGTGGGATGAGGAGGTCGCGGTCTTGGGTGAGTTTTCTTTCTTCGTGTGACAGGACGTCAATCTGGCGAATTATCGGAACAATTCGATCGAAAAACATCTGAATGAACTTTTGACCCGGAACCAGGAATGGTATCAGCTTGAAAGTGTCGCGTATAATTGAGTCAAACACTGACCCCACTGCCCGACTGCGAATCTGCTCGACGCCTTCGACAAGTGCGAAGTAAGAAATTGCAGATTGAGCGGTGAACGGGCGACCAACGCGTAGCATGATTGGTTCATCGCCATGTTCGTTTGCGCGAGGTTGATCTTTCCCACGGTCCCACGTGCAGTGATGAAGACTGTATCTTTCGGATACAACCTCGAGTTGGACCTGGCGACCGACAAAAGCGAAGCCCGCGCCCATTTCCAGAAGGAAGCGTTGCATGTGGTCTACCAGCGCCTGTTCGACCTCTCGCTCTTTGCGGGGGTTGGCAGTGCCGAAAAAATCAAAGAGGTATGGGTCTTTGAAGACCTGGGCGGCCAGATCTGAATCCGCGGCTGGAAGGGCCAGATCAAAATTGGTGACCGCCTGGCCCTGCCGCAGATGCAGGTTCGACTCGATCTGCAACACGAGCACGTCGCGACTCCACCCGTTTTTGATGGTCTTCTGGGCGTACCAGAGGCGAGTAACGGACCTGTCGAGTTTGTCCAGCAGAGCCAGATTGCTCCGCCAGGGGATTTGTGCAACGGTGCGTTGCACAATTTGGCGGTCCGGCCACGCGTGAGCGAACGTCCTCATATATTTGAGATTCCGAGGGGATAGACCGCTCATGTCGGGGAAGACCGTCTTGAGGTCGTAAGAGAGACGGTCGATGACTTTTGCGCCCCAGCCGTGTTGCCGTTGGAGACCTCGCCCTTCTTGTTGACGCCGGGCAGGCCGAAGGGCAGCCGGGGATCGGTCTTGACTTTGTCCGGGTCGATCTCGTCCACATTGAAGGGGGGATTGGCCATCACATAGTCGGCCTTGCCCACCAGCTCGTGCGGGTCCTCGTAGTAGGTGATGGCCTGGAGGATGTCGCCCTCCAGCCCGTGGACGGCCAGGTTCATCTTGGCCAGGCGGATGGTGGTGGCGTTCTTCTCCAGGCCGCGGAAGGTGAGCCGCTCAGTGGGGCTCTGGCCGTGCTCCAGGGCAGTGCGGGCACTTTGGACGAACATACCGCCCGAGCCGCAGGCCGGGTCGAGCACGGTGCCACGGCTTGGATCGAGCACGTGGGCGATCAGGGAGACCAGCGAGACCGGAGTAAAAAACTCGCCGCCGTCGTGAGCCTTCTGGTCGGCGAACGGGGTCAGAAAGTACTCGTTGCTGGCATAATTCGAGGCGGCGCGCAGGGTGTCCGCCGCGCCCCAGAGGCGTCTCTCGATCGTTTCTTTCCGGGTCGACCGGCAGAGCGATTGTTCGCGGGCTTCGAGAATCCTCGCTCGACTCCCTGCTCTTTGGGACGAATCCTTCAGTGAATCAAATCCAGTTTCACGGCCCGCGAGGCTTCGGCCGGTGCAGGCCTTCCTGCCAGAAGCGGCCGTAAAAGCGGGAGAAAAGGAGCCTGGTCGCCTGATCGTCCACCTTCCACAGGGAGGTGATTACGCTTTGTGCGCCTGCCTGTTGCAGTGCTCGCCCCAGGCCGAGCAGCCCCTCACCGTTGGTGGGGAATCCCAGACCGGTTTCGCAGGCCGGGAGCACGGCGAGCTCGACCCGCGACAGGTCGAGCCAGGCAACCTCCTCGGTTGTGAGCAGACGGTCGTCCTGCGTCTCCGATGGAGGCTCGTTGGCACCGGCCAAAACCAGTTCGGAGAGAAAGTCGGGGAGCATCCCCGCCCACTGGCGCTCGGTCCAGCTCTACTCGCCAGCCCCTTCGCCGTCGTTACAGATAATCTCCCACAGCGAGGGTGGAAGCCATCCGGGCCGAAAAAGCCGTGAGTCGCCAGGTGGACATGGCCAGAGCCGGAGTGGCCGGAATCACGAGCATGTTTCGTACTCCACGCCGACGGGACGGCGACTGCCGGCTGGCACGACAAACCTTGCCTATGGACCGTCACTTCAGGATCAACGATTAAGATGATCATCCGAAGCTCTCCGCCACTGGAGGTCACGGATTTGGAGTTTGATCCCAAATTAAGGGAAGCTGCCGCGCCGGCTTGGAATCCTTCCTGGACGGATAAAAAACCTGGCACTGTCGTCAACAGGAGAATCGTAACCAGCAAAGTCAAATCTTTCTGCATGCAGAAAGCCGAGTGAAGCAACTTTTGATATCTCCTGACTTTACTTTGACATTTCATCATAATCTAATAATTATTCGATTATGATAAAACAAAGAAATGAACATACTTATCAGACCGTTCTGGACACTCTCGAAAAACGGCTACGCGAAAGAGCACCAGGACGAATCCAGCTCGTCACGGGTCCCAGACAGGTGGGGAAAACAACTCTGCTTCTCGCAATCCAGAAGACTTTCGGTTCGAGAGCTCTCTACGCACCTGCTGACGGAACGGAATCCTCCCTTCCTGGTTGGTGGGAACGGCTGTGGCAAAAAATCAACGGTATGGCCGAGAGACACCGTGCTATCCTCCTCATCGACGAGATCCAGCACGTTCCCGAATGGAGTCAACGTCTCAAAGCAGAAATAGATAAAATCTATCGGGAGGGACGGCGTGTACATATTGTCGTTACAGGATCATCCGCTCTTCACCTCGGCCAGGGATCGATAGAGAGCCTGGCAGGCCGGTTCGAACGCCTTCATCTGCTCCATTGGCCCCTGATAGAAATGGCTCAACGCCTTCGTCGCAGTGTCTCATTTGCGGCTGATCTCTTTATCCGCTACGGCTGTTATCCAGGGGCGCTGAAGTTTCTCAAGGATGAGGATCGTTGGAAAGCCTATGTGCGGGATTCGATCGTCGAGCCTGCAATCGGCCGGGATATCATGGCGATGGAAACGATCCGCAAGCCTGCTCTTTTGCGACAGATCTTTGCGGTGTGTGCGGGGCATCCAGCAGAGATCGTCTCTCTCCAGAAGATCCGAGGACTTCTCCACGATCGTGGTGCTCTGGCAACGGTTTCCCATTACTTGGAGGTTATAGAGGAGGCGTCTCTCGTTTCGCCGGTAAGAAAATACTCGGATAAAGTAATCCGCCGGCGTGCGTCTCCTCCGAAGCTGATCGTCCTCAACAATGCCATCCTTTCCTCAATGGGGAATTCGAGCCCCGCTGATCGCAACGACGATCCCACGCGTTGGGGCCGATGGGTCGAAAACGCCTGCATCGCCCACGCCTGGAACGCCGGTCAGAAAATCTACTACTGGAGAGAGGAGCCGCTCGAAGTGGACGTCCTCATCGACGGAAACTGGGGACGCTGGGCCCTGGAAATCAAAACGGGATCTTTCACGACCCACGAACTGCGGGGCCTGCTGGAATTCTGCAGGCGCCACGACAGTTTTCGACCGATCGTGTTGTGTGACGAGGAACACGTTGCGATCCCCAGGCAAGCGGGTGTCGACGCAATGCCATGGCGCAAGTTTCTCGCCGGCGAGGAATGAAGGATAGGATTTTCAATCTCCACAGCCAGGCACGATCCACGCCGTGCTCCTACCACCGGCGCTCCAAGGACGTTGAAACCGGCCGGAATCGGTTGGCTTCAGGAGGAGCGGGGAAGGGGCGCAATCAAAACCCGGAATCAAAGGGCTTCCGACTATCCCGCGCTCCCAGTTGCGGATGAAGTCCCGGCAAGGTCGGACTTGTAGGGAGTGTTTCCTTTTCCGATTTAAAGCGATTCAATCTCAGATTCTCACCTCATTTCGGCTGGTTTCATCGGTTTCATCGCCCAGTTTGTGCCAAAGATGCCAAAGAAACTTTTTTGCTCCCGAGACGATCGAAGTCGCGGCGTCCGGTGACCTTGCTTACGAACGAGGAACATATCACTTCGCCATGAAGACGCCGCGAGGACGTATCGAAGACAAAGGCACGTACGTGATGATATGGAAAAAGATCGACGGGGAGTGGAAGGTCATCGTCGACATCAGCAATAGCGGTAAACCTATACCCGAATAACAGCGCCGGTTTGGTACTTCACTAATCTAAAGCCAGGTCGTGCATCGTCACGACGTGCCAAGCTCTGACAAAAGGATTCGCGATCATGAAAAAGAGAAAACGCTTCATTCTGATGGGGGGCACAGCAGGTGGCGCCGCAGGTGGCGTCTCCGGCAGCCTCGCGGCTACCATGGACTTCTCGCCTGCCTACGCCGTAGCAGTGGCGGTAGTGGTCGGTCTCGTTGTCGGAGTGGTCGTTTCGATGACTTTTCGATTCCTCTTGCCGACCGAGCCGGAAAAACGAGAAACGGACTGAGCTGTACTAACGCAGTCACTGATTCTTTCCATCGGGATCGCCGGAGAGCGAAACCTCGAACCAGACTCGCTACCCGCGCACGACGAGGTTCGTCGTTGTGCGATAGAAGGGCACGAGGCAGCGATTCTCGACCGAATTTACGGTGAAAACGACGATCTGCTCCGGGATTCTGCACAAATCATCGAAGAACTCGATGTGCCGGCCACAACTTACACTCGAAAAATCCGGTAACACTTTTTGATGAATCGCAATAAAGATTCTAAGAGAGTTCTCCGGCTCGAACTCCGTACTTTGACGAGATCAAAGTGCTTCGAGGATGAGACCATTGCTCTCCACGACAGAACAACATCCACACCTACGCACCGCTGAGCAGGGCACGATGAAACACATGCCGGCCTGAGAACGATATTGACGGCTTTCTTGTTGACATTTCATCATGAGGAAGCTTGCATGGATAAGCATGGCAAGTCACGTGAGCTTGTCAGGTTGGGCGAGTCTCAGGATCATTCTGCTGCCACAATCAAGGCACGTGCGACGATACCGTTGGGTCTCGAGTCTGGCCAGGCTCAGCCGCGACTGTATGACCGAATGATCGCCGAATTGCGCGGACGTCATTACAGTCCGAGAACCGAGCAGAGTTACTGTTATTGGGTGCGGAGATATATCTATTTCCACAACAAGAGACATCCTGCAGAGATGGGTGAGCCGGAGATGAACACTTTTCTCAGCCATCTGGCGATGAGACAAAAAGTGAGTGCCTCGACGCAGAATCAGGCTCTCAGCGCTCTGCTCTTTCTCTACCGTCATGTCCTGCGACGTGAGGTTGGTGATCTCGGTCAGGTCATTCGTGCCCGGAGGCCGAAGCGGTTGCCGGTCGTTTTGACACGTGAGGAGGTCAGGGGTGTCTTGGATCATCTCGAGGGGGACAGATGGCTCATGGGTAGCCTGATGTACGGTGCCGGTTTGAGGCTTTCGGAAAACCTCGGTCTGCGCGTGCAGGACTTGGACTTCTCAGCGAATCAAATCATTGTGCGCGATGGCAAGGGGCACAAGGACCGTTTGACGATGTTTCCCGTCGTCACCCAAGAGCCCCTGCGTCAGCACCTCGAAGGCGTCCGGGAGACACATCGCCGTGACCTCGATGACGGATACGGATGCGTCCGGATGCCCTATGCGCTGGACCGCAAATATCCGAATGCAGCATCGGAGTGGCGGTGGCAGTGGGTGTTCCCTCAACGCCGGAGGTGGCGGAGCTCGAAGACCGGGGAAGAAGTTCGACATCACATCGATGAGTCGATCGTGCAACGCGCTGTCAAGCAGGCAGTCACTCGAGCCGGATTGAGCAAGCGGGCGAGCTGCCATACCCTCCGGCATTCGTTCGCCACTCATCTGCTCGAATCGGGCTATGATATCCGGACTGTTCAGGAGTTGCTGGGGCACAAAGATGTCAAAACCACGATGATCTACACTCACGTGCTCAACCAAGGTCCCAAAGGTGTGAGGAGTCCGATGGATGGCCTTCCCACAGAGAGCTAAATGGACCAGCATAACGCCCCGTCGTTGGATCCCAGTAATCCGTAAGAAGGTGAATTAAGTTGATTTATCACATTTTTCATCCAATTTCGACTGTCATCTTATACCGACAATCGCATCATCCGTGGCTTCTATATGGAACAGTCGAATCATAGTTATTTTGCCACTCGCGGCGCTGCCTGGTATGCGATGTACCTTGCTCGAATCACATTCGCCACCGACGGTGTTAAGTCGCCAGAACGCGACAAATTGAAAGATGCGGCCGAGTGGTATCTCGCCGCATTGCTCAAGAACGGCCAGATTTACGGCGAATACCAGTTCGCATGGTCCAACGCGGCTCTCGTTGCATACACTCATGTCGCGAGACCTGACTCGCTTGCCGAACGTCACCATTCTGAATGGGCAATGTCGGACCTCAACTCTGTCGTCAAGGCGTTTGGCCAGCCACCTAAATGCGAGCTCATTGATGATGACGTTCCCAAACGATTCCGGTCATGGAAACGCTCAACGTCGTTCTATCTCTTCACTCATGCTTTTGATGATGCGTCGCCAATTTGCTGCGGCGATACTGGCCGCCCAATCCCGTTGTATCTTCTGCCGATCACTCAACAATCCCGCCAAGACCTGTACCTCTGGGCTCGCTCATACAACTACCACGACAACATCTGGCTAGGTTCTGCCGCGTTGGAAATTGCCGCGTACAAACAACTCGCAGATCCAACAAGCGATTTATCGGTCACAGGCCGCGACCTCTGCGCCGACGTCGAACGCGCCACCGAAACGTCAACATTTTATTTCATGCATCGCTACTGGGGCCGCAACGTTGGCGAGGCCGTGCGAGCGTGTCCCGTCTGTGGCCGAAAATGGCATGCATCGGACAGCCCAACGGATCGGCAACCGTTCCATCGTTTTCACTTTCGCTGCAAACGCTGTCGTCTTGTTTCCCATTGCGCTGACTCGTATGATGACGAGCGTCACGCACGAATTGGCGAGTTCAAAAAGGCAAAATAACCAGACGCTGAACCCGAGCGGGAATGGCGGTCGGGTCCAGCGGTGAAACCAGCGTTTCTCGGCGCCATTCCCGCCGGGTTAGCTTGGACGTTAGGCGCCACGGAAACTGGCACATGAAGGCAGATCGGCCATGATTGAATCCATCACCATCGCAAGTGTCGCGACCTACGCGAGCGCACCGGTAACACTGTCCGGGCTGTCTCAGTTCAATTATCTGTTCGGCTCAAACGCCACAGGCAAGACCACGGTCAGCCGGATCATCGGGGACGAAGCGAGCTTCCCGACATGCAGCGTGACTTGGAGGGGTGGAACGAGACTTCAGCCGATGGTTTACAGCCAAGATTTTGTGGAGCGGAATTTCACCCAATTGGCGGAGCTGAAGGGCGTTTTCACGTTGGGCGAGAAGCAGGTCGATACGCTCGCCAAGATAGCGACGGCCAAAGGGGAACTCGACGCCCTAACCACACGAATCGAGACCCTGATCCAAGGCCTGCAAGGCGCTAGTGGAACGGGCGGCAAAACGGGAGATTTGGCAACCCTCGAAGCTGGATTGAAGGACTAGTGCTGGGCTCAAAAGAAAAAGCACGATGCGAAGCTCCAAGGAGCCTTCGAGGGCTATCGAAACAGCGCAGAAAAGTTCAAAAGCAAAGTGCTTCAAGAGCTGGCTTCCAACACTGCCACACTTCAGACACAGGCCAACCTAGAGAAAAAGGCTGAGAGCGTCTTTGGTCCGACTCCCACGGCCGAAGCTGCCGTTACAGCCGTCGATACAGCCAAGCTCATCGATCATGAAACAAATGCAATTCTTAAAAAGCGGGTTATCGGGAAGGAAGACGTCGATATCGCCGCGATGATCCAGAAGCTTGGCAACAGCGACTGGGTGCGTCAAGGGCGGGGATTCTACGACGTGAACGACGGAACGTGTCCGTTTTGCCAACAGTGTACGACCGAGGCATTCGCCCAAAGTTTGACCGAGTATTTCGACGAGACTTTTGTGGCGGACAGCAAGGCAATCGACGACCTCGCCACCGATTACGCGACAGATGCGGCCCGGCTTCAGCAACAACTCACAGCAAACATCGCGGCACCGACCAAGTTCAGAACTCCTGACATACCCGACTAACAATTGTCCGATTTCGGTAGGTTTACGGCCAGGAAAATTTTCTTGTTCGTTCCCGGGAATTTCGCTTCT
>Ga0190283_1000482_pt1 | contig 20541 bp, 15 predicted proteins | sample 48691801_MG_FD_161669 | JGI IMG/M metagenome (GOLD analysis project Ga0190283, IMG submission 161669) | Hydrothermal vent microbial mat bacterial communities from Southern Trench, Guaymas Basin, Mexico - 4869-18-0-1_MG | ecosystem: Environmental > Aquatic > Marine > Hydrothermal vents >...
TCTTCCATGTCCGGCGGCATAATCATGGTTTCGGCATCAAAAGCATCCTCTCCCGAGGCCTGTCCGGGGAGAACGTCCTGAAGCAGGATTGCCTCTTCCAGATCAGGCGGCATGACCATGGTTTCGGCGTCAAAATCATCCTCTCCCGGGGTCTGTCCGGGGAGAACGTCCTGAAGCAGGATTGCCTCTTCCAGGTCAGGCGGCATGACCATGGTTTCGGCGTCAAAATCATCCTCTCCCGGGGTCTGTCCGGGGAGAGCGTCCTGAAGCAGGATTGCCTCTTCCATGTCCGGCGGCATGATCATGGTTTCAGCATCAAAATTTTCATCATCCATGGGCGTTTCAGAGGTGACATTATGCAGCAAGACAGGTTCATCCGGAGTTTTGGATTCCACGGTCGTTTGAGCATTCAGATCAGTAACCTCTTCATTTTTCATCAGGTCTTCATCAAGAATATCATCAAGCAGAATTGTTTCCCTGAAAGCAGTAAGCTCCTGAGTGGTAATCATATCTTCATTGCCAATACCAATTGCTTCATCAGGATATCCTGATGCAATGACCCCTGCATCAAGTTTAAGGGCCTTATCATCCGCAGGAGTTTCATCAAGGGCATTTATAAAATCAATAAATTCTTCATCTTTCAAAGGTGACGCCCCTTCTGTTATCTGTTTGGATTCTTTTTCATATTTCATGCCAGACCCCATTCTCCCAATAATATCAGGGAAAAGCACCTTATTTGTTAAAATCAGATGGATTTTTTGTCAAATGGAACCTAATAATTTTAGGCTGTGTTACAGGGCAAAAAATTGCAGTGTGGAAGAAACCCGGTTTTTTCCCGAATAAGCCAGGTATCTTTGCCGTTCATTTTTTTGTCCTGTACGCAAAATTTTAGGAGAATTTATCACAAGGCATACAATGTGTCAAGATATTTGGTTTTTTGGCTTATGACAATTTAAGGGTTTGCAAAATGCGTATTTTGAGTATATAAGTAAAATCATGAAATGCTTTTATATTGATCCGTCAAGCTTTGCTGCCCCCTCACTGGTTATTTCCGGTTCTGACGCTAAGCATATAAAAAACGTGCTGCGTCTGAAACCGGGGGATAAGATAATGCTCTTTGATGGCAAGGGGCTTGAATATGAAGCCGAAATAGTTGCTTTGGCTTCCAAAAATGTTGAAGTGTCGGTAATTCAAAGTCTTTCTTCTGCTTCTGAGTCGCCTGTTCAAATTATTGTCGCCCAGTCTTTTTTAAAGGACAGAAAAATGGATGGCCTTGTAAGACAGCTTACCGAGCTTGGGATAGCAAAGTGGATACCTTTTATTTCAGATCGTTCTGTTCCCAGACCAGATAAAAAACGCCTTGCTGACAGATCTGTACGATGGAAAAAAATTGCAGGGGAAGCTCTCAAGCAGTGCAGACGGAGCTGTGTTCCGGAAATAGGTTCCGCTGTTTCTTTTGATAATATTCTGAGTATTGGCAGAATGTGTGATCTGAAAATTATTTTCTGGGAAAATGAAACAGAACCTCTTGATTTTACGTTTTTACCACATATCAGAAACAATGGCACAATCTTTGTCATGCTGGGGCCTGAAGGCGGTTTTACCCCTCATGAGGTTGAGATCGCCCGGGCTTCCGGTTTTATCACTGCCGCTCTCGGCCCCCGTATTTTAAGAGCTGAAACAGCCACAATTGCAGCATGTACCCTGCTGCAATATTTTTTTGGTGACTTATGCAAAAAAAGCTTGACAGGGGATTAAAAACTTAATATAAGCTTATTTACGCTTACGGAGCAAGCCGAGGTAGCTCAGTCGGTAGAGCAGGGGACTGAAAATCCCCGTGTCGGCAGTTCGATTCTGTCCCTCGGCACTTTTGAAAGTTTTAATGGGTTGCAAATTTATTTTTGTAGCCCATTTTTTTTGTTCAGTTCAAGCTCGCGTCTGTTTTACGACCACAGGCGGCTCAATCTGCTTATATTCTCAAGCTTGGAATGCGGGAATCAGGTTTTACGCTTCCAATTTTGAAATGCTCAAAGCCTTTACCAATTCATGCATATCTGCCAGAAGGGGCGATTCAAAAAACATTGTTTTTCCTGTGGCAGGATGAATGAACCGGAGTTGCCACGCATGAAGCATCTGTCTGGAAACATACGTTTTTATGAGATTTGAAAGCTTGGCAGGAAAGAGACGCGCCATCTTGCGACTGCCATACACTTCATCACCGATTACAGGATGGCTGATTGCAGCACAATGAACTCGGATCTGGTGGGTCCGCCCCGTTTTCAGATTGATATCCAGCAATGTTGCCCCCTGAAAGCGATCCCTGACCTTCCAAATCGTCTCGGCATCACGCCCCTTCCGACTGAACGTTGACATCTTTTTCCGATGAACCGGATGCCTGCCCACAGGAAGTGAAATGATACCGGAATCCCCTTTTATTTCGCCATGGACAAGAGCCAGATACGTCTTTCTGACGGTTCTTGACTTGAATTGCAGGGCAAGATGTTCAAGTGAGGCAGCATTTTTTGCAACCACCAGTGTCCCGGACGTATCCTTGTCAAGCCTGTGCACAATTCCCGGCCTCAGCTTGCCTCCGATTCCTTTAAAATCAGGGCAATGATAAAGAAGCCCGTTGACCAAAGTTCCCGTATAATGGCCCGGGGCAGGATGAACAACAAGTCCCGGGTGTTTGCTGATCACAATCAGATGCTCGTCTTCATACAGGATATCAATTTCAATCTGTTCAGGTTCAAAATGAACAGGATCAGGAGGCGGTATATTGCCGGAAATTTCATCACCTGTCTTCACCCTGTATCCGGGTTTTTTCACAGCACCCTGAACCCGTATGTTTCCTTTACGGATCAGGTCTGTTGCAAAAGAACGGGAACAATCGGGAATAAGGGATGCAACAACTATGTCCAACCGCCTGCCATTTTGCTGCGAGATAACGGGAGCAAACAGATATGAAGGGTGCAACAAATTTTTCAATGCGCCTGCCGTTTCAATTCTTGTATTACCGAGGTTTCAGGTTTTATATAAAACTTAGAATCTGAAACCTGAAACTGTAAAACAATTTTGTAAATTGTTTCCTGCAAATTGTTTCAAAGCTCTGAAACTTACTGAAACCTGAAATTTAGAAACCTGAACCCTTACGGGGCTTCAAAAAGCAATTCGATCTCTGACAGGATCGTATTTTCGTCAGTGTCTCTCGCTGTCGAAAGCTCTCTCACCAACAGCCCCTGAGCTGTATCATAGAGTTTGCGTTCTCCAAAAGACAAATCCTTTGTCAGTTTCAGAAGAAACAGATCCCTGAACACCTCAGCAACTTCATAAAGAGAGCCTGTTTTAATCTTATCCATATATTCTCTGTATCTGCGGTTCCAAGTCTGGTTGTCAGCAACTGCATCCCGCTTTTTTTTCATCACGTCATATACCAGAAAAATCTCCTTTTCACTGATAACATTCCTTAAACCCACAGATTCAACATTCCAAGTGGGGATCATAATAACCATATCGTTGTCAAGGACTTTCATAATGTAAAAATCATGTTCCTCCCCGCCGACCACTCTGGTTTCAATTGCTTCAATCCGCCCGACACCGTGTGCAGGATAAACCGCAAGATCACCCACCTGAAATTTTTGAACTTTCTTTTTAGTTATTTGTTCTTTAACTTTTTTTTTCATCCGTTTTCCCGCTAATCAGTTTATGGTTTGTTAATACGATGAATAATTTCATACCATAAATTTGAACAGCAATCAATAAAAAAGGATTGGCACATTAATACGATGAATAATTTCATACCATAAATTTGAACAGCAATCAATAAAAAAGGATTGGCACATTCATGCGCCAATCCTTTTTAAATGCAAAACCTCCCCCCTTGTTCCCAAGCCGGAACATGAAAAGAGGGTGAAGATTCAGGTGAAGCTCTAATAATATCTGACAGTTAGATCAGAAAAGGTACCATGAGCAGTGCCACAACATTCAGAATTTTGATCATCGGGTTGACAGCAGGACCTGCGGTGTCTTTGTACGGGTCGCCCACAGTGTCGCCGGTGACAGCAGCTTTGTGAGCATCACTGCCCTTGCCGCCGAGATGACCGTCTTCAATGTATTTTTTGGCATTGTCCCATGCGGCTCCGCCGGTTGTCATGGAGAGCGCGAGAAAGATACCGGTGACGATACTTCCGATAAGCAGTCCGCCCAGAGCAACTTTCCCGAGGAAAAGGCCGACCAGAATCGGAGCAATAACAGGAAGCAGCGCCGGCACGATCATTTCGCTCAAAGCAAATTTGGTGACGATGTCAACACATTTGCCGTAATCGGGTTTTGCGGTACCTTCCATAATTCCGGGAATCTCACGGAACTGACGACGGACTTCGTCAACAACAGCACCGCCGGCATTGCCAACCGCTTTCATGGCAACAGAAGCAAACAGATAGGGCAGAAGACCGCCGATGAAAAGGCCGATGATGACATTCACGTCACTCAGATCAAACTTGATGTCTGTTCCGCCGCCGTGCAGACCGAACTCTTCCACATAAGAGGCAAACAGAACCAGCGCGGCAAGACCGGCTGAACCGATGGCATAACCTTTGGTGACAGCCTTTGTGGTGTTTCCGACAGCATCGAGAGGATCTGTTACCGCACGGACACTCTCATCCATTCCAGCCATTTCAGCAATACCGCCCGCGTTATCGGTGATGGGACCGTAAGCATCAATCGCAATAACCATGCCCGTCATGGACAGCATGGACATGGCAGCCATGGCAATACCGTAAAGACCAGCGAGGCTGTAAGCAATGCCGATGGCAGCGCAGATGGCCAGAACCGGAGCGGCCGTTGCCTGCATACTGACCGCAAGACCCGCGATGATGTTGGTGCCATGACCGGTGGTGGACGCGTCAGCAATGCTTTTCACCGGACCGTAAATTCCGGTGTAATATTCGGTGATGATGACGATGACAACTGTCAGAACAAGTCCGACCAAAGTTGAGTAATAGATGTTCAGTACCGGAATATCCAGACCGCCCATCAGTTTCATGGTTGCAAAGTAGAATGCAAATGCGGCGATAATAGCGGCACCGAACATGCCTTTGTACAGCGCACCCATGATATAATCATCTTTCGCGCCGAGTTTCACAAAGAAAATGGCGATGATGGAAGCGACAATGGAGATTGCGCCCAGCACCAGCGGGAACTCGGTTGCGATAGCGATATCGGGGAAAAGAAGATTTCCCAGAAGCATAGCAGCAACTGCCGTCACAGCATAAGTCTCAAAAAGGTCAGCAGCCATACCTGCACAGTCTCCGACATTGTCGCCGACATTATCTGCGATAACTGCGGGATTTCTCGGATCGTCCTCAGGAATGCCGGCTTCGACTTTTCCGACAAGGTCAGCACCGACATCAGCACCTTTGGTGAAGATGCCGCCGCCAAGACGTGCGAAAATGGAAATAAGGCTTCCGCCGAAACCAAGAGCAACCAGAGCAATGACAGCATCTCTCGGAGTGACTGCCATGGCTTTTGTCAATACTGTATAAAAACCCGCTACAGAAGTCAGGGCCAGACCGGCAACCAGCATACCGGTGACGGCTCCGCCTTTGAATGCGAGGTTCAAACCCGCAGCAAGGCCGTCTTTTGCAGCCTCGGCAGTTCTCACATTGGCAATGACCGATACGCGCATCCCTATATAACCTGCGATAAAGGAAGCAAGCGCGCCCACGATAAAGCCGACTGCGGTTTTGCTGCCGAGGGTGACTGCAATAATGATGGCAATAATAATGCCGGCAATTGCCATGCTTCTCATCTGACGGTTAAGATATGCAATCGCGCCTTCCTGAATAGCGGCTGCAATTTCCTGCATTTTCTCATTTCCGGCCGGAGCAGATTTGACGACCCCGGCAAGTATGGTAGCAAAAGCTACCCCTACAGCACCGATAACTGCACAAAAGAACGGTATGTTGTTCAATACTATGTCCATTTTACCTCCGTTTTGAAATTTGACAAATAATAATAATTTGAATCATATTTTGCTGTTAAAGCGATTCATTCCATCCTTTGTACCATTACAAAGGATGGTGACAACTGCATCCCGGGCCCTTGCAATAAATTGTTCCAGCATCCTGTTTTCATCTGCACTGAATTTGCTCAGAACATAATCTGCAACACTCATCTCTGTCCCGGAACGTCCGACGCCCATGCGGAGCCGTGCAAAATCACCCCCCCCAAAGGCATCTATTAAAGATCTTACACCTTTGTGTCCCCCATGTCCTCCTTTCTCTTTGATTTTTATCCTTCCAAAAGCAAGGTCTATGTCATCATGAATGATCACCATATCCTCGCCTGATATCTTGAAATACGATGCTATGCCCTGAATTGGAAACCCGCTCCGATTCATATAGGCCATTGGTTTTGCCAGGATGACATCTTTACCTTCTATCTGTCCGCGGCCGATGAATGCATCAGATTTTTTTTTCCCAACGGAAATGGAAAAAGCGTCTGCAAGATCATCCACCACCATAAATCCGATATTGTGCCGGGTTTTTCTGTAGGCATTTCCCGGATTTCCCAGACCGGCTATCAGGTGTATTCGTCTGTCTTTTGCCATCTGTCTCCTGACAATTGATATCAATTGTCTTCTATGTGGCGGCAGCCTCTTCAGGAGCCTCTTCAGAAGCCTCTCCTTCAGCGCCTTCCTCTTCATCATCTGCCGCGCCTTTGGGAGTGATTACCGTCAGTACGGTGAAATTCACTTCTGTCGGAATTTCAACATCCCCTTCCAATGCAATTTCATTGACATGAACGGATTCCCCTATGTCGAGGTCTGTGATATCAATTTCAATTGCTTCCGGAATCTGATTTGGGAAACACGATACTTCAAGTTCACGCCTGATGATCTGCAGCAAACCGCCAAGTTCAACCCCTTTTGATTTTCCTTTTGCCACAACCGGAACTCTGGCCATAATTTTCCGGTCCGCAGCTATTTCATAAAAATCAATGTGCAAAAAAGTCCCGGTAAGCGGGTGGCTCTGCAACTCCTTAATCATTGCAGATCGCACAGTGTTTTCGCCATTCTGAATCACAAGATTCGCAAGTACCTGGCTGGTTTTGCTGTTTTTCAATGCATGTTCAACATCGCTCACGCCAACGGAAAGCATCACCGGCTCTGCTCCCGGCCCGTAAAGGATTGCAGGTACTCTCCCCTCACGGCGCAACCTCCGTGCCGGCCCTTTGCCTGTAAGTGTTCTGGCATTCGCTTTTAATTCGAGTAAATCCAAAAGGTACGCCTCCTTGTAAATGAAAACGAAGTTTTTCAAAAAACTTGTTTTTTTCCTTAATCACCCGTCAGTCGTAAATTCTCATAACTTGGTGAAATCAAGCCTGACATCTGCCGTTGAATAATTTCAGACGTGACAGACACTTTTAACTTTTAACTTTCAACTTTCAACTTTCAACTTTCAACTTTTCACACAAAAAGAGAGGTCACCGAATCTCCCACATGGCTCCGGATGATCCCTTCTCCGACCAGTTCTGAAATTGTCAGAACTTTTATTTTATCACAGGCAGAAGCATTGCCGTTCAAAGGGATTGTATCCGTTACAACAATACTTTTCAAAGCCGATTCCGAAATCCGGCTGATAGCCGGACCGGACAGCACAGGATGGGTGATACAGGCATGAACCTCTTCTGCTCCATTTCCCAGAATGGCATCAGCCGCCTCGGTTAACGTGCCGGCAGTATCTGCCATGTCATCAAGGATAATTGCAACCTTCCCTCTGACATCACCGATGACAGCCATTGCCTTTGCCTCATTCGGCGCATCCCTTCGTTTGTCAATAATTGCAAGGTCCGCTTTCAGCCGTTTTGCAAAGGCCCTTGCCCTTTCAACACCGCCTGCATCCGGAGAAACAATCATCAGCCTGTCATCAAAATTGGCTTTGAGATATTCAAGAAGAACCGGTGTGGCAAAGAGGTTGTCCACAGGAATATTGAAAAACCCCTGTATCTGGCCGGCATGCAAATCCATTGTGATGAGTCTGTGCGCCCCTGCGACGGTCATCAGGTCCGCAACCAGTTTGGCACTGATGGGAACCCGGGGGGCGACTTTCCTGTCCTGGCGCGCATATCCGTAATAAGGCATTACCGCGGTTATTTTTGTCGCCGAAGCCCGTTTAAGAGCGTCTATCATCAGAAGCAGTTCCACAAGGTTGTCATTCACCGGAGAGCATGTTGACTGAATGACAAAAACGTCTTTCAACCTTACATTATCCTTAATTTCAATCTGCACCTCCCCGTCACTGAAGGTCTTTACCTCGGCACTGCCAAGGGGCATTTTAAGATATTGGCATATCTTTTCTGCAAGTTCAGGATTTGAATTTCCTGAAAATATGGCAAGATCATTTGACATACAATTTAAGTACCGTTAAATATTGTAGTTAATCGTCAGCGTCCAATCTTCAATCGAAAATCCGTTGGCTGGGGCGGGAGGATTCGAACCTCCGAGTGCATGAACCAAAATCATGTGTCTTACCACTTGACGACGCCCCAAGATTAAATAATGCAATTTTCTGATTATCAGACTCCGAAACAATAATCATATATAATAAGGATGGCAAATTTCCATTCTGATGTTGATCGATCAGATTTGTTTCAAATTTCAAATCCCGGTTTCATTACTGTTTTTTTTTCAAATTATCATGTCAGCAAGATAAACTTTCCACTTGTCATATTGTGAAAGGGTCTCTCTTGCACTTCTGGCCCTGTCAGAGTCTGAAAAAAGGCCGAAAACAGCAGACCCGCTTCCTGACATCAGTGCCCCTTCTGCCCCGTGGTTCAGAAGCAATGTTTTTATTGCCTGAATTTCCGGGTATTTCAATGTGACAACCGTCTCAAGATCATTGCACATAAGCCCCACATCAAAGATGCTATCCTTAAAACAAATGTTTATAATTTTTTTTTTGCATCTTGTCAATCTTAAATTGAAATTTTTATAAACGTATGCTGTTGACACACTGAACCCGGGGAAAATCAGTAAAACTTTAAAAGGCTTAAGCTTTTTACAAATTTCCAATTTTTCCCCGATGCCGGTAGCGATTGCCGGTTTCTGAAAAATAAAAAAAGGCACATCTGCACCCAATGAAAGGCCCATGACCATCAGTTCTTCACGGGAAAAGGGGCTGTCATAGTGACAATTCAATCCTGACAGAACAGCAGCCGCATCACTGCTGCCGCCCCCAAGCCCGGCCCCTGCAGGTATTTTTTTATCTATGAAAATTTTTACCCCCTCATATATATTTAAGCTTTTAAAAAAAAGACTTGCGGCCCTGTGAGCCAGATTTGTTTCGTCTTCCGGGATGTCCGGATCCGAACAGGAAACGGTTGTTTTTTCGGCTCCGAAGGTCATGGAAATCGTATCGTGGAGACTGACAGCACACATAAGTGTGACCAAATTATGATAGCCATCCGGTCGTTTGCCGGTAATTTGTAAAAATAAGTTTATTTTTGCAGGAGCTGATAACTGTTCTTTCATAAAAATAAAACCTGAACTGGGGCGCAAGCAAGTTCGGCACTGGTTCGTTCAATGGGAAATGTTGTAAAATCGGAGTGCCCGGCTATGCCAAAAATCCGCCAACATACCGGTTTTCCAAACAAATCCGGCTGATTCCCCTGAAAAATCCCATTGAACGGAACCAGTGCCTGTTGTCGGGGTGAAAAACTTTTCGATCTGAGTTTCATGTTCCGATTGTGACAGGTCATTTGATCAATCCTTGGGAAGCAGCATGTTCTGCTGCTGCTTTTGTATCCTGAACAAGCAGCATCTCTGTCCCTTGGCTGCTGACATTTTCAGCAATCTTTTTCACCACATTGTCCCGCTCCTTTGAAGTGACATCCCGGATATAAATGGCTCGGAACCGCCCAGGAAAATCTTTGACAGCCTGATCATAGATTTCCGGATCATGCTCTCCGCTGTCGCCGATCAGGACAAAAGGAAGGTCCGGATAGGTGGTCAGCAAACGGTGAATCTGCCTTTTTTTATGCGTATCGTCCTTTATGAATTTGTCCTCATCCAATCCGAAATCCCTGAGAAGCAAGGGACTTTCGGGGATGTTGTTGAGCTTCATGAAATTTGTCAGGAAATCATACAGATTCCAAGGGCTGTTTGACAGGTAAAAAATCGGATTAAACGGTTTATCCGATGTTCCCTTCTGAAGCGCCTGGTAAAATTCCCCAACCCCGTCAAAGGGCAGGCGCGTCATTGCATTTTCCAGAAAAGTGTTCCGCGCCATTTCCAGCAGATCTGCCGCACCTGTCTTTATGATGGTGTCGTCTATATCACTGATGACACCGAACTCGGCTTTTTCCGGCGGTATCAGTATCTGTCCTGCCGCGTCCGCCTTTTGTTCATGCTTCAGGAGTTCCAAATGCACTTCATGCCATATGCGATTTGTTTCAGGAGGATGGGGCAGACGGAGACTTGTCTCAAAATAGCCTTCCTCGTCTGTGGTGAGATTTTGTTTCACGTCCCCGAACTCAAGGTGAATATCAACACCCGGAACCTCGTCGCTTTCAAAGCGTTTATACATTCTTAAAATATTGTCCCAAGTGGTATCCTTGTCCGCAGCAGGCCTGATGCCTTTGTCTTTTAACACCCTGCCCCTGATCCAGATTTCGTCGGATGTCCCGTATCCCATGTACGGCACAATCTGAATCGGCTTTGAACTGCCCAGACGCTTCTCCAAATCGTATTTGAGTTTGTCAAATTTTTCTTCTGCCTTATGTCCGAACTGGGTAAAGGCTTTTTTCCAATTTGCCATTTTTGTCTCCTTATACAGTCTCTATTTTTTTTACACGCATGTCCTTATCTGCCTGTCCAAGAAGCCACATCAACGGCTCTGTGACCCGGTAAGGCTGGAATGGCTGTTTGGTGTTGTCTGGAAGGTGGCCTAAGGCACTGCATGTAAAAAAACGATATGTTTTAAATTTATGTTTAAGTTTTCGGAGAAAATTGCCAAGCTCCCACTCCATAAAAAGTTCTTCACAAAGTCTGTTTACCGCTTCCTCCATTGACTTTATTTTCGGGTCTTTTATCATAAGGCTTTTCGCTGCGCTTTCGCCTATCCGATATTTGAGATCAAAGGCATCAATCTTATTTATCACAAAGGCACAAGGTTTGTTGATTTGCTGATCTCGTCTGATCTTATGATTTTTCTCAAGATTGATGAGCATGGTGTCAAAACAGTCCTCCAGCATAAGATCGCTCGGCTTGATCTGGGTGCCGTAAAGCTTGAGATTACTCTCATATTCATACAGAAGTTCGGGAATTGAGAACGGGTCAATAATGAAAAGGAAGCCGTGAAGATACCCATAAAACTTGTGGCTCACAAGATCGTCGCTGTTTTGAAATGATTCTCCTGCTGAATCATAAAGATATACGATTTTCTCAGGCGACCATCGGCTGCTGCCGACAAAAAAGTTGAAAGCCACTGGGGTAAGTTCCACGGTTTTGGCCGGCACGACACCCTGATTAAAGTTTTGCAGCACTCTCTCGTATATATCCTCATTTTGCTGATTCAGGAAACGAATTTTCCATGAATATTTGGGAGCTGTCGTCTCAATCAGGTCGTGAGTGGCAGCAAAGAGAACGCATGTCTTACCTACAGAGGGGCCTCCGATTACAGGAATACATATCGGTTTGGTCTCCTGCGTCTCTATTGTCCTTGAACAGCGGGGGATCGGGCATCTGGCCTCGAATTTGTTCCTGCCGTTGAAAAATGCGGTCGGCAGTTCATGACCGCATTGACATGTTCGTTTCAGAATGCCGTAGCTGCTTGGAATAAGACGAGTATGGACAATTTTGCAGTTGGGACATAGGTAATACGGCAAATCGTATTTTTCATGACAGAATGGGCAGACGACAAAAATGCCTCGGAAAAACATATATATCCTCTCAATCAGCCAGAGAAACGAAAAGGAAATATAGATGAGGGAAAAAAAGATTGCGAGAATTACAATATGAATGGCACTGAGTATCAGAAACCATGCTGTTCCGAATACAACGACCGACAGAGCGGCAAATGCCGTAGCTACTGCCCCTAACATATAAAGCCCGCCTTCATTCCAAAATTTCACGGTCTTTTTCCAGTAATTTCCAGCTGAATCCCAGTTCATGAACCAACTGTCTTTAATCGTGTTGCCAAGGTCTCTGTAGCCTTTGCCAAAAAAATAACTCTTGATTGCAGGTTGTATATTTGAGTTCGCCATAGCAAATATCTGCCTCCTTGCATATTGATGTTGAATCAAATCTCAAATTCGTTCCGGTTTCACATTGTTCCTGAAAGAGATCACATAGTTGTAAATCGCATTACCACCCCCGATTAAAACTCCTATGCATATAGCTATGAAAGTTACCATCAATGCCGTTTTCGCAAAGGGAATTATGATGTTGATAATAAGCCATTTCACAACAGCCCAGACAATGCATAGAAGAATAATCGCACCAATCACTTGTGCCATAGCCTGCCTCCGAAATCAGATATGTTCTGGTTTCACATTATTTTTAAAAGAGATCGAATAGTTATGAATTGCTTTTCCGCCACCAATCAAAATTCCTATTCCCATGGTAGGCATTAACACATAAGTGATAAACAAAAGAACTATATAAAGAACAATGCCAATAAGGAAAAGGGAAACAATTATTCCGCCCAATGTATCATCATCCATTGAACAATCCTCCTGTTTTATTAGTTTTACTTCGTTTCTCGACAGTCGTAAGCCCTTATAACATGCTGAAATTAATGACGCTGACATTTTCCGGATCAGCGGGTTCCATTGAACAATCTCAGCATGTTGAGAGGCTGGTTTCAACTTTTCACTGTCAAGTTCGTTTCATACTCCTATTTAAGAAGTTTTTGATGCGAACTTTGAATGATTTATCATGTCTTTCCTTTGCTTCCTTAAGCAATTTTATCCATTCATCCAAGATTTCTTTTTTCTGGCACTTCTTATCTGCTTTTATCAAAGTACCCAGCTTTTTTTTCTCTGGTCCCGATAACTTTATAAGCACGTCAACCATATCGTGCCACATATAACCGTATAATTGTTTAATAGACGGATTTTCCTCATTCGGCATCAGAGAAAGATAATATACTATAAAATGAACAAAACCTTCTCTTCCGCTTTTCTTATTCTTTTTCAGAATTTTAGAAAGGTTTGTCATGTAATTTGATTTAAGTTCCGGCTCCAGCCCAGAAACTGCCAAAAAGTTCAAAACCCTGCCATGATCCTCTGGCGAAGATGCAATGGAAAGCAACTTAGGCAGAATCCACTTCAGATATTTTTTATATCTTTTGCCAAGCATGCCTTCTAAATCCGGTGGAGCAGAACCGAACAGTTCAACTATTGGCTTATCGCACTCGTAAATATTCATCCCCAGTCTGATCAGCCCTGTCATATCAGGCAATGTTCTGACTTTTCTTTGTCGCTTAATTTCTGATATGAATAATATTTCTTCTACAAGTTTTTGAGAAGGATGAGATACAGGAAGTCCTTGTTCAAATCCTTCTACAATTCGGGTCAGCAAAGCGTCATTGTTTATCTCAGAAGCATGCTCAAGAATTTTGGAGCATTCTCCGATAAACTGCCTGTCTTTCAGATATTCTATATAATTTTCTGCAGCAACAGTAAAATACCTGTCGCGATAATCAGATATCTCAGAAAAGATTGCGTCGTAATAGGACCAGAAAAATTCCATTTTATTTTCAGACAGTGTAAGTAAAAAAAGAAACTCGTCATAGATAAAAGAGTCATGTCCCATTTCAATAATCCGAATACGGACCATGACTGCCCAATCACTCTTCTTTGATTTTAATGCCTTGCTGAAACTTCTTAACAAAGCGTCGCGTGATTCACCTCGTTCCGCTGTATGCGTGATTCCTAATACGATTAACTGTGCAAAGAAATTATGATCTTTGTTGGTCTTCTCAAGGGCCATGCTTAAATTGTTCTCAGAACGGATCAGTAAAGCGAAACAGGTTTGGAGAAAGGAAATAAATTCATGGTTTTCGGCAGCCTGTTCCCATGTATATCCCAAATCAGTCAGGTTATTCACCATTAGGATGAAATAAATTCCCGAATGCTCCGGCACATCATCATTTGAAAGTAAGTCTGATAATTCTCTCAGTAATTCAGGATCTGTCAGACAGCGTAGCAAGTCCTCACGATGCTGCCTGTTCAAAAGTATGACATCATTATTAAATTCGATAATCTGTTTTTTGTCTGTTTGCTCATGCTCAATGATCATAAGGCGCAATGAATGAAAGAAAAAATTATATGCGTTGTCATAATGGGAGGGTACGCCTGTTTCCCTTGCCACTCTGAACAAAAATTCGGTAACAACTTGCGCTGCTCCAAGGTCTGCTCTGCCGCTTATCTTCTCAGTGATCTCATTGATTCTTTCTGACAAATGCCCAAGCACTTCAGCCGGAGCGTATGTATTGGCAAACTGAATCGCAGAGATCAGGTTCTCATAACTCATATCAGCAATGCCGGTTCCTGAAATGGTAAACAAATCATGAGCGGCATCCATTTCAGCATTAATTACATCATAACTGAACTGATCTATAAAATCGTGAAATGCGATCAGATTATCTCTTGATATGGAGTAACCGATATCAACGACCTGATTAAACTTATAGGCACCTTCCATTTCACTGCTTTCACCCTGAACAAAGTCAAACAGAGAATACTGAAAGTTGCGTTGGGTTTCAGTAAATGCGAAACGCCCTCCATTGCGGGGTGTTGAACAAATCAGAGCATTCATACCTTCCGGATCATAAGTATAGGTTGTGAATGTCAGCGTATGGGCCAATCTTACCGGAAAAGCCATCTGGATCGCTCCGATCCAATATGGAATATTTTCCTGTTCATCACAGAGAATCAGACGTCGGTGGGATTGCTCATAGCTGAGTATTGCTGTGAGCATATCTTTCAGGTTCTCAATACCATACTCCTCAATAAAGTCCGTGATTACATTAACGTCTAAATTTCCATTTGGAGATATGTCTTTTAGATCAATGGGTAAAAGGGGAGAAGGAGCATCATCTGTGTTAGCTTCATCTTGGGTTAACCGATCTCTGAACACGGGTGATCCATATAACTGAATCGGATAAAACGGCCAGTATCCATTTTCGAGAATTAATGCATGACAAAAATAGTTGCCATAGCGTCCTGAGTAATCCTGACCCACATATTTTGACTGACACACACCGTACCGTCCGCTTTTCAGGCGAAAGAATACAAAGGATACAGGGAAAAGAAGTTCGATTTGCTCCGGGTCTGGCTGTGAAGGAAGATCATTCGGAGGCACATATACCCCATAACGCTCGATCTCCTTGCGCTCATCTTCAGTAATCCCTTCAGACATGGCATAAGCCTGAAAGCCGGGACCTGATGAAAGCCCTTTTCTGCAGGACGTATAATATAACTGATAAGTTTTCATTCTGTTCTTACCTTTTCCGCCAGAGAGTATTCAAAAACTGAATCGTCCCCTTTAGCCATTCCAGAAGGGATTTCCTGTTATCCTTCACAAGTTTGTGTTTCCAAAGCAGCCAGAGAAAAGGATCTTCAACACGGCGAGGTCTGAGCTTGCTGATCTTCTGACTCCCATGGGGGTTGCATCCCAATGAGGTCAGTCCAAAGAACGCATGTTCCTTAAAGTTATGTTTAAGCTGCTGAACGAGATAATCGCCTGACCATTCTTTAAGCAGGGATTCCATCTCGCTGTTCACATCTTCAAAGTCTCCGATATCAAAAAGATTGGTATGCCTGCTCGGATAATTGAGACAGGTTGACGGATCAAGCATCGAATCAAGGGCATCAATCTTGGAAAAGGCCACAGCCACAGGAATACCTATCCGTTGGTCTGCTTTCAGATTGTTGGTCTTGCGGATAAGATTTGCCGTTCTTGCAAGCAGATCCTCCGCTTCGGTATTTTCGTTGGGCAACGGAGTGCCCGCCAAATTCGCTCTTACATCAGGCAATTGAAGAGGGTCCAACAGGAAAATGATTCCCGATGAATTACAGATGTATCTGTTTTCTGTTGCCATCGTATTTTCATCATCCAAATCCTCACCAGCCGTATCAAAGAACACAATGGTAACTGCATGGCGAACTTTGATTTTTCCGAACAATCCCCTGCCCATAAATGAAAGCGTGTATATGAGCGGGATACGGACACTGAAATCAGTTCTGGCAGATCGTGTCGCCTGTATGATCTCCTTTTTTCGGAAGATCGGATTATGGAAATCACTACGATAACGTTTCATCGTACCATCATTGAGAGGTTGGAGATTGCAGTCATAACCCGCCCCGATCTCATTCATAATTTTGTGGAGAAGGACTGATATATAGTGGCTTTTTCCTGCCTCCTTTGCGCCGATGACCGAGAAAATCAGATCTTTGAAATCGCCTGTGGTATAAGGCAGTTCAGAATGGCAGTCAGGGCAGACACGCTCTGATGTTTTTTCATTACAATTGGAACAAATTGCCTCTTTCGGCATTTTTAACAAGCTGATCACTCTCTTAAAAATATTAGTCGGTCGGGAGATTTGGACTATCCTTCGCTTCATCTGAGCAGGAATTCCCCTGAAATCCGACCATGCCTGATCCGGTTCCGGTGGGCATCTTTTGGGGTCGCTGGCGCAACGAAACTCTACATCATAGAGGCTGTTCCGGCTGAAGCAGAAAGGGCAAATATAATGTCGTCTGAATTTCATGATTTTGTTTCCTTATGTTTTTCAGATCGGATATAACGGATCATAAAATAAGATTCAGATAAAAATCTGTCTCTGTCAGTATTCAGAATAATCGAAGTTTCTCTTTGCCTCGTGACATAAGACGATATTTCTGCAATTGGTTATCATCCACAAAAAACAGCTTGGCATAAGTGTTCCTGGCTAATTCACGAGTTGATATTTCAATAGCTGTCGGTTCTGTTCTGATTACAGTTCCTTTCTTGACAGTGCAGACAACATTACCATCAGACTTTCTAAGCGGCAGATTACCAATTTTTTTAACAAGAATTGCTTCCGGTATTCTGATTTTGGAGGCATTGCCGCCTGTCAGAACAAGTGATGAAGATTTTATTTTTCCCAAAAGATTTTTAGCTATCTGTACTTCATAGAAAATTTCCTGAACTTCGGCGTTTGAAACCAGAGACTGCCGGCCTGTCGAACATAAGGTTTGGCTTCCTTCATCAGCCATCACAAACACCGTAAAATAATGGTCCTTTTTTTCCGGTTTCCTTATCACAAAACCTGACTCTTTGTCATACTGCTTTTTGGTAAAAAGTGTACTCATTGCTGAAGTATCGTCTGAGGTCTGAGGATAATCATGGTATTTGTAAGCGACCAGGACTTTTTGGGAGCCTGCTGGCCAATCCCATTCGAGATAAATCTTTCCCGAACTGATCTCTCCTCTTAAATTCTTAATATCATCAATGGAGGTGACGGTTTTGGATTCTCCTGCCACCGCAATATCGCCTTCCACAGTAACTGGCAAGACATGAATGGCACCCTGAAAATTTACATGCCATTGAGCATTTCCCATGCGTTGAACCGGAATCTGGGTTCCCAGTTCTGAAATCTGATTTTTGGAAAAGCTTGTACCCGTGGAAAAGGGAAAAGGGTGTTTGGAAAAGAACAGCAGCACCGTTCCTTTCGCAGGATGCAACCATCTGAAGTCAAGATTTTTTCCAATCTTCTGTATCTTCAGATCATTTATCGGTTCCGGAGGTCTTATGGGCCTGGACTGGCAGGTCATACCTGGGGACAGGCATTTTTTTCCTTTTTCATCCTGAAAAATGACCGCCATAAAATAACTGTAAAGCATGTCATTAATCAGACCGGCATCTGTGAAACCGTCAATTCGTACCCCTGAGAGTCTCTGACCGTCACCCGGTTTAAGAGGAACACCACCCTTCTTTCTCCAGACCTCGACTTCCCTTGCTCTGGCCGGCACTTTCCATGAAAAGTTCAGACAGGAATCTCCTGGGATGATCTGAAGGTTTTCAATCTCAGCCATCCGCATCAGCGGACCTGCAATCGCCCCATGCCGGGAGGCCACTTCACCCCGGACAGAAAACACCGCATAGTAATAGAACTGGCCTGGCTCGGCTTTTGGGTCATCCAAAACTGTGTGGAGGGTTTCAGCCAGAATATCTCCATCACTGCTGTTGACAGGCTGACTCCCTGTTTTACGGAGAACACGATAAACAATGTCACCTCTTGATTTACTGGGTGCCCACTCAAGGGTGATGGTTTGATGTAAAGTGCTGGTATTAAGCCTGCCTGGCGGATCAGGAGGGAGTTTTGCCATCCCCTCAATGGCTTCCTGGCAATCTTTACATTCAATAATGGCTGTTGAATACGCATCAATGATTTTATCTCCGTCAGTGGCTGTCTTTGCTTTTTTTACCCATGATTCAGCCGCGGCAATCTTCTGATTTATTTTCTTTCCAAGAGACAACTCAGGATGAGACTGATCCAGATTCCTGAGTTTGGCCAAAGCCTGTCGGGACTGATAGAACAGGCGGTTGTTTATCAGGCTGTGAATTTTCTGAACAACCTGCTCCACAGCATGTTTCTGGGATCGTATATGCAGTATTGAGTTAGTTATTTCCGGATGGTCAGGCCAAAAAACCCCTGCTTGTTGAAATAAACTGATCGCTGCATCCAGGTCTTTTTGGGCCAAAGCCACCTTTCCCTTCTCTATCAGTCGGGTGGCATTAGGCATATCTCCGATATGAAAACCGCATTTATTGCAGACATGAGCAGTGGAAGGGCTTGTGTGTTTACATTTGGGGCATTTCACAATAAGCGGATGACCGCAGTCGGAACAATTGGATGAACCTGAAAGATTCATTATGCCGCAGACACCACACTGTCTCATCTCATCTATGGAGAGTTTGGCTGGAATATTGACAGCCCACTTTTTTCCGTTACAGTATTCCTTTATATATTCATCGGCCTCATCCTTTTTCATCCTTAAACTTAAAGCCTTTTTCATAAGCGCGTCATACACTTGGGCAGCAATGTGCTTATCCGCCGATCCCGCTGTGTCAATAGCTTCATCTAAGGCTGCCATAAGTGCCTGGGCCAAGGTGGCGTCATAAGCATCCCGCATCCCTTTGGAATTGAAAATATTCAGGCAATGTCCAATCAATTCTCCGCTTGCTGTAATAGCCGCATCTTTGTGAGAGACTTTTCTGATTTCCGCATCTTTGTCTTTGGTACGATTCTGAAGCGCTTTCAGGCTTGAAGTCGGCGAACGCTCGATAAAATCATATAATGATGATTTTCCAAGAATCTGAAGTGCGTCTGCAATCTTTCTGGCAGTTGTTTTGTCAAGCGTCTTTCTTCCCTGTTTCTGCTTCTTGTCTTTGGCAATTGGGACTTTTATTCTTTTCCGGATATCAGGTTCGGGAATTTTTGGAAATTTTTTGGCAAGCCTTGAAATTTCCTTTTCGGAAATGCTCCCTTTTGAAGAGAGAATTTTAATGGCATCATCAAGAGCTTTGTATTTCTCCTTCTCAATTTGCGCTGAAAGGACTTTTGCTTCATTTACTTCAGCCCTCCTTAAATTGTCATCAGCCATCACTCTTTTTATGTCAGAGATAAAGCCGAGATATAATTGCGCCTTCCGTCCTTTGCTCGGATGATTGCGAAGTCTTGACCATTCAGCCTGTTTCTTTTTGATGGCCGCTTCTATCTTAGTGCAGTTGCTCTCATCAACCGGGAGTTCAAGCAGGATGTAATAATTTTCTCTTTCCATAGTTCAAATCCACATCATCTGAAAAACAGCTCAGGAATAATCTGATTTAAAATAACCTCCTAAGTTTACCAGATTCAGTAAGTTCCTGAGCAATTGTACTGAAAGTTTCAGTCAATTCGTTTAAATTTGTAAAAAAACTGTTTTGGTCTGAAGAAGATATCTGGCGTAAAAAATCTCTGTCAGCGTGTCCGAATCCGATTCCTATAATTTCTGTCTCAGCTTTATGGCATCTTTTCGCTCGCTTGACAGCATAGGGTTGATTTCTCCAAACTCCGTCTGCCAAGACGATTCCATAGCGTAACCCGGATCTGCGATATAAAAGATTATATATCTCGTCAAACGGGTGGGCATCATTGCCGTAGCCAGTACGACCTATAGTAAGTCCTTTAACAGACTTGGCTATCTTCTTGGCATTCTGACAGGCTTTCAGGTCAACAAAAACTTCGTCAGAAAAAGAGATAAGCCCGATGGATGTATTGGTCAGATCACACTGACTGACAAAAGCATGGGCAGCTTTTTTGGCTTCTGTCAGAGGTTGTCCGTTCATACTTCCAGACAAGTCGAAAGCTAAATAAACAAAGAGATGCTCTCTGACTTCCTCTTGAACCGGAGGCATGGCAAAACGATCAGGTATGTCTTCAGGCAAAGGTTCAACAGAAAGCATGAGAGGCTTTTTACTATTTCGTTCTTTAGCAGAAACATTAACCACTCCGT
>Ga0190283_1000483_pt1 | contig 20518 bp, 18 predicted proteins | sample 48691801_MG_FD_161669 | JGI IMG/M metagenome (GOLD analysis project Ga0190283, IMG submission 161669) | Hydrothermal vent microbial mat bacterial communities from Southern Trench, Guaymas Basin, Mexico - 4869-18-0-1_MG | ecosystem: Environmental > Aquatic > Marine > Hydrothermal vents >...
TTCAGGAACGGTTGAAGAGCTGCCCCGCCAAACTGAGGATGTTTCAAAAGAAGACATCTTTGCAGATCTGCCTTCGTACCAGGCCAAAACCATCAGGGTAGGGATGGACCGGATAGATGAACTGGTCAACCTGGTGGGGGAACTGATCATCGCCTCAAGCGCATTTGACCAGAAGATGGACACCTTCCTGAACGCTGTCAAGGAACTTGACCTGTCCCGTGACCGGCTGAGAGACGTTGCCCGGGATATGGAAGTCGGCTATGAGGTGAAGGCCCTGGAAGGGCTGTGGGCCCCGTCGTCAGGGAACAACGGACAGCGGACATCAACGGGCAGCAGACACCGGCCAATGCCTGGTGAGCAGTCCGCAGCATTTGAAGATTTTGATACTCTGGAACTGGACCGTTATTCCGAACTCAATCTTATTATCCGCACTCTTAACGAATCCGTTATTGACGTGGGGACCATCAACACGCATCTGTCGAATTTTTACAGCGACTTTGACGGCCATATCACGCGGCAGCGGGTGCTTCTCAGCGAGCTTCAGGATAAAGTGATGCGGGTCCGCATGACCCCCATGTCATCCATCACCAACAAACTGCGCCGGACCGTGCGTGAGATTGCAGCGAAGCTGGGCAAAAAGATCAGGCTGATCATAGAGGGGGAAGACATTGAGCTGGACAGGGTCATCTGGGAAAAGATAACTGACCCCATGATGCACATTCTCAGGAATGCCACAGATCACGGCATTGAGCCGCCGGAACTGCGTCAGGCACTGGAAAAGCCGCCTGTTGCAACGATAAAGCTGGCCGCCATCCGTGAAGGAAATCAGGTGATCCTGCGGGTCACTGATGACGGCGCAGGTCTGAATTACCAAGCCATCAGAGCCACTGCCTTAGAAGCAGGGCTTATTGACAAGTCGGATGAAATGTCCGAAGATGATCTGGCATCTCTTATTTTTAAGCCCGGTTTCAGCACCCGGGGCAAAATCAGCGAGGTGTCGGGCCGCGGTGTGGGGATGGATGTGGTGAAACAAAATATTCAGGAGCTTAAGGGGAGCGTCAGACTGGCTTCCTGGAAGGATCAAGGGACCCGGTTTACCATCCGTATTCCCCTGACGCTGGCGGTCATGCGCGGGTTGCTGTTCACTGTGAGCGAGCAGACTTTTGCCATTGCTCTGAACGAGATTAAGGAGATACTCCGTATTGATCAGGCAGATATCACAAACCAGATAGAGGAAGTGGTGAGGATCGGTGATGAAATCCTGCCGCTTTATTACTTGGCGAAAGTTCTGAATATCCGGAAAGATGAGGGGAAATATCGCGGTGCGCGGGATGACCTGGTGCCAGCACCTGTTTACCCGCTTGTGCTGGTGGTTGAATCCGGAGGCAGGCGGGGTGCCATGGTCATTGACACGCTCACGGGACAAAGGGAAATCGTTATCAAAAGCACGGGTTCTCATCTCCGCTATGTAAAAGGAATATCCGGTGTGACCATTATGGGGGACGGCAGCGTGGTTCCCATTCTGAATGTGGAAGAGCTTTTCCGATACGAGGATTCTGTGTCCGAAGCCATTGGCTCCGGACAGGAGCCGCTGACAACGGAGAACCCTCTGGAAATTATGGTGGTGGATGATTCTGTCAGCATCAGACAGGTGGTTACCCGACTTATGGAAGAACAGGGTTGGAAAACGCATACTGCCAAAGACGGCATTGACGCCCTGGAAAAATTGAGAGATTTCCGACCGGATATAATAGTGCTTGATATTGAGATGCCGCGTATGAACGGCTATGAATTCCTGAGTGCCATCAGGGCAGAGCCTGCTTATAAAAAAATTCCAGTGGTGATGCTGACTTCAAGGACAACCGCAAAACATCGGGACAGAGCCATTTCGCTGGGTGTCAGAGGGTTTATCGTCAAACCCTATAATAACGACGAATTCGTTGATCTTGTTCTGAAACTGACAAGTGATTAATTTCTGGATGTTTGATGTTTGATGTTTGATGTTTGATGTTTGATGTTTGATGTTTGATGTTTGATGCTTGATGTTTGATGCTTGATGTTTGATGCTTGATGTTTGATCGATTGCCGGACGGGGTTTGCAACCCCGTCCGAAACTTATGCTGCCGACTGCCTTGCCGGACGGGGTTTGCAACCCCGTCCGGCAAACTTAAAACTTAAAACTTAAAACTTAAAACTTAAACATCAGGCATCTGACCAATGACCATTCGTGTGGTAGTTGCAGACGATTCGCCATTCTTATGTCATCTGCTTACTCAATATCTTGAATCGGATCCGGCCATTCGCGTGATCAGAACAGCGAATAACGGAAAGGAGGCTTCAGATTTCGTCAAAAGGTGGAAACCTGATGTGCTGACGCTGGATTTGAATATGCCGGTGATGAACGGTCTTGATGCGCTCAGGGATATCATGGCCGAGTGTCCCACACCAGTAGTGCTTATCAGCGGGGCAGCCAGGGAATCTGCCCGGATGACAAAAATGGGACTTGCTCTCGGGGCAGTAGATTTTGTCCTTAAATATTCACCGAATGCAGCGGTTCCCCCGGATTCTCTCAGACATGAGATCATCGCCAAGGTCAGGGTTGCGGCACGGGTAAAGGTTATCCGGACAATTCCCTCAATGAATAAACGGTTTGGGAAAGGTAAATATTCAAAGCTTAAAATTGAGAAGCTCAGAAAACGCAGGTACTTTCAACTTTCAACAAGGAAAGATGAACCGCCAGCCAGAATCGTGATAATCGGCGCATCCACCGGAGGCCCCCTTGCCCTGAAGGATTTGTTGTCATCACTGGGAAAAATGGAAAAATTTAAAACAGATCCCTTTCCGGTGGTGATTGTTCAGCACATGCCGGAAGGCTTCACGGCAATTCTGGCTGCCCAGTTTGACCGGCTTTTTCCCTTCCCTGTGCGGGAGGCAGAACAAGGAGATTTTTTGTCCCCGGGAACTGTGCTGATAGCACCGGGAGATCGCCACCTGCTGATACGCCCTGATTATACTGTTCTGCTCAACAGGGCCCCGCCGGTCAACGGCCAACGCCCCTCTGTTGATGTGACCATGCAATCGGCGGCCCAGGTATTCCGGCTTTACACGACGGGGGTCATTCTTTCAGGCATGGGAGATGACGGAACTCAGGGGCTGGTGGCAATTAAAAACAATTGCGGAATCACCTTTGCCCAGACAGAGGAAACCTGTGTGGTTGATACCATGCCCAGTTCCGCAACAGAAAAGGGGGTTGTGGAAAGGACAGGCTCGCCTGCTGACATTGGCCGCTGGGTTTGTCATTAAAAAATATTTGATGTTTGATGTTGGATGTTTGATGTTGGATGTTGGATGTTTGATGCTGGATGTTTGATAATCCAGTTTGCGTTTTCAGCATCGAACATCGAACATCGAACATTGAGCATCGAACATCGAGCATCAAACATCGAACATGAGACCAATGACCATGGACAAAAATGAACTGCTGCTTTTCCAGGCAGGCAACAGGCAATTCGGGCTGAGTCTGCTGATTGTCAAAAGCATACATGGGGCAAATGTTTTCGCTGAAGAGCAGTTGGGACAGGAAGATGCCGCGGTCGGAATACAGCCATTTTTGAATCAGACAAGGATCCGAATTCCGAATACAGAGTTCTCCGTTCCGCTGTACAATCTTTCATCCATACTCGCGGAAGATTCGTTTTTGTATCATTCTGGAAATAATCCTGTCTCAGAGGGAGAATTTGTACCTGACCCGGGCCAGACATATCCCTGCTCTGAATCGGGGACCGGAGTCAAGGAAAAGGTGATGCTTCTGAATGTCCGGAATCATCCCCTGGCCCTGAAAGTGGATCGGGTGGATGGTGTGGTTTCTGTTGAAAGCAGTCAGATTGAGCCGCTTTCTCCCATTTTCAAAGGTACCTCTCTTGACTGGTTTCCGCAAGTCCTCAAAAGGAATGGGAACCTTATTCTCATTTTGAACCCGGAAGGAATTGAAGGCCGTAAAAAGGAGGATGAGGAAGACAGCAGCACTGACCTGACATGCGCCATACAGACGGACGCGGTCGTTGAAGAGAAAAAACATACTGAGCCGACAGACACAGCATCAGACATCAGACATCCAGCATCAAATCTCATGGAAGCTGTCGGGACCGAACTTGATTCGGAGATCACCCTGACCCCGCTTTTAATGGAAGACATTGATCCGAAAAAACTGGAAGGCACACTGACCCGTATAATAAAGGGAGAGAAAATGTCAGACATGGTCCTTCAGATTTTTGCCCGCCAGTTGGAGGAAACTGTGGCTCAGGAAATAGGAAAGGTCAAACAATTTTTAATGAAAAAACTTCTGGAGAAAGGTCTGATTCATGCAGAAAAATAATAAGGGCAATCCTTCTGAAAATCAGAATTTCGACCAGAAAGCGATTATTTTTCCTGCATTGATCCCCCTTTCCTCTTCCCCGGATGCATCAGTGCCCAAAGAGGGAAAGCCATCCTCTCCTGAGGGAAAGGAAGCCATGCCGTCCCGGCCCGCTGATGGAAAAGGAAGGGGAGAGGGCAAGCCGATTTCTTTTTTATTCAGCGTACGCCAGGTGGAAGATATTATAAAAGAGGTGCCGGTGTATCCGGTTCCGTTTTCACCGCCTTATATAGAAGGGATTACCGAGTGGCGCGACCATGTCGTACCCGTAATATCTTTGGAGAGATGTATGGGTTTTGAAATACGAAACAGAAAATACGAAACAGAAAATACGCGTCTGATAATGGTTCGAATCCCTTCCCCGGAAGAAGGTGTCCCTCCTTCCACTTTCACAGGAGGGGATACCCAAGTTTCAAATCCCGAATCCCGAATCCCCAAATGGAGGGAAGAAAAGCGAATTATGTTCAGAGTGTCGCCTTCCATCCGCATGGTGCCCCTTCCCATTCCATGTACGCCTTTATCTTCTGCTCAAAAGAGGAAAGTTAAAATTCAGAATTTGGAATTGGTAAGGGGTATTTATGAATGGGAAGAAGGATACCTCGTGGTGGCGCATACAATTTCCATCCTTTTAGGTGCTCACTGAGTGAACATTCGTCTTATGTCAATGAGCTGCTGTCCCCGGACACAAAGGAGAAAAAAATGCCAAACGAAGTTGTTCTGGTTGTTGAGGACAGTCCCACTCTTATGTGTGTGATAACAGACCTGCTGCAAGACAGTGGATATATCGTCCTCACTGCTGCTGACGGCGAACAGGCTTTGGAAAAAGCAGATTCCGAACTGCCATCCCTGATTCTTTTGGATGTTATCCTGCCCGGGAAAAACGGCTTTCAGGTCTGCAGACAGCTTAAAGGTTCGCCCAATACCGAGAATATCAAAATCATCATGATGACCAGCAAAACCCAGGACAGCGACCGCTTCTGGGGACTGAAACAAGGGGCAGACATGTATATGACAAAACCGTTCGACAATGATGAACTGCTGGCAAATATCGCCAAACTTTTATAATCGGACGATAAAATAAATTCCAAATCTCAATATCCGAATTCCAAATAAATAACAAATAACAAATTTTTAACTAAGGAGGTTTTTTTCAATGGAGAATATAAAAGAATATTCCAGACAGGAGCCTACGTGGGGTATGTTCAATTTTATTGCCGAAAGCATCCGCAACAAACTGCTGGTCGCTCTCATGGCCCTGTCACTGATTCCCCTTATCATTCTGGGCATCTTCATGTATAACAGATCATCAGGTGTTCTGATGGAAAAGATGTTTGGCAATCTGAACGCGGTGGAAAACATCAAGGCCGACACGATCAGAAATCATTTTGAGAATCGGCGTTATGATATGAATGTTCTGGTCCAGACCGTTGAGACACTCAGGAATAATGCGTTTGAAAAACTCGCGGCCATGCACCAGCTCAAGAAAAAGCTGATAGAAAGCTATTTTACCGAGCGAATGAACGACGTGAGTGTGCTGTCCGCCATACCCATCACCGCAGAGGCAATGATCGCTTTTCAGGAGGCAGAGGGCCCGGTTGGCGGAGACACATGGAAGGATGCGGAGCGGATTCACGGGCCTTTTCTCACGAAATTCAGCGAATCTTACGGCTATTACGACGTCTTTCTGGTTTCCGCAGATGGCAGAATCGTTTACACCGTGGCCCAGGAATCTGACCTGGGACAGAATCTGATGTCGGACGAGCTGAGAAACGGCCCCGCGGGCCAGGCTTTTGAAAAAGGGCTGAAATCCCTGACCTTTCAGGATTTCGGAGAATATGGACCGACCAGCGGAGCTCCCGCGGCCTTCATCTCTTCTCCGATAATTGTCAATGAGGTGACAGCAGGCGTCATCATGGTACAGGTTTCAGTGGATCAGATCAATGCCATCATGCAGGAACGCACCGGTATGGGAACCACCGGCGGGACATATCTGGTCGGTCCTGACAAACTCTTCCGGTCCGACTCTGTCCACGTCAGAGAGAGTACCGTCATGAATCCGGCCTTTGTGGTGGACACAGCAGGGGTGACAGAGGCGCTGGCCGGCAACACGGGCCAGGGCGTTGTGATTGACTACCGTGGCGAATATGTCCTCTCTTCGTGGACGCCCGTGAATATTCATGGCGTGACTTATGCCATGCTGGCCGAGATTGATGTGACCGAAGCCTTTGTTCCCGGGGGAGGGGGCGATGAAAAAGACTTTTTTACGAAATACAAGGAAGGATATGGCTATTATGACCTGTGCCTGATCAATCCCGACGGTTACCTTTTTTACAGTGTTGAGAGAGGAAAGGACTATCAGACCAATATTCTGAGCGGCCCCTACAAGGACTCCAATCTGGGCCGGCTGGCAGCAAGCGTTCTGGAAACCAAAGCCTTTGGCATGGCCGACTTTGAGAAGTATCTGCCCAATGACAACTCTCCCGCGGCCTTTTTTGCCCAGCCGGTGGTCAGAGAGGGTAAGGTGGAGCTTATCGTTGCTGCGAAACTGTCCCTGAATCAGATCAATGCCATCATGCAGGATCATACCGGCCTGGGCGATTCAGGCGAGACTTACCTGATCGGGCCTGACAAGCTGTGGCGCAGCGACTCCCGCTTTCTGAAAGAACTGAGGGTGGAAAGCACGGTCTTAAACCCTGGGACAACAGTTGACACAGCAGCTTCCCGAAGTGCGCTTGCCGGAGAAAAAGGCACTCAGGTCGTCACCGATTACCGGGGCAGAAAGGTGCTGAGCTCATGGTCGCCTCTTGTCCTCACGAAACCGGACGCGACCAACCCTCAGGGTGTCCGATGGGCACTGGTCGCCGATATTGAGTATGAGGAAGTGCATCGGCCGGTGGTGAACATGGCCTGGTTCAGCGCAGGCACGATTATTGTCGCTGCCATTCTGGTGGTGATCGTGTCTTTGTTTCTTACTCGGGGCCTCACCACCCAGGTGAACCATATTATGGACCTTTTCGGAGAAATCGGCAGGGGTAAATTTGAGGCGCGAACGCCTGTGACCAGCCAGGACGAGCTGGGTACACTGGCCTTTTCGCTCAATGCCATGCTTGACAACACCCTTTCCCTCATCCGGAGCAGCGATAAGTGAATTGTGAATTATAAACGTATTTTTATCATTCATAATTCACCATTCATAATTCACCATTCATAATTCATTAAGGAGATTTTCAATGGGAAAAAAGAAAAAAAATTTTAGTCGGACAGCGAATCTGATGAAAAGAGTGAAGGAGTGGGGTCCGTTCAGGCTCATTGCCGAAAGCATCCGCAACAAATTACTGACATCGCTCATGTCGCTCGCACTGATTCCCCTCGTCCTGCTGGTTCTCTTCATGAATAACAGGTATTCAAATGTTTTGGAAGAAAAGACGTTCAGCAACCTGAGAGCGGTGGAAAACATCAAATCCGCCAATATCAAAAGTTATCTTGAGAACCGGCGTTATGACATGAATGTGCTGGTCCAGACAGTGGAAACATTGCGATCCAAGGCGTTTAACCAACTGGTCTCCATACAGAAGCTCAAGAAAGAGCTTATTGAGAATTATTTTGCAGAGCGGCTCAGCGATGTGAATATTCTCTCCGATCTTCCTATCGTGCTTGAGGCCATGGCTGCTTTTGAAAGGGCCGGCGGAACCGTCGGCGGAACGGAATGGAAGGCTGTGGAGCGGATTTACGCCCCTTTTCTCGTGAACTTCACTGAAAATTACGGTTATTATGATACGTTTCTTGTCTCTTCCAGCGGTAAAATCATTTATACAGTGGCCCAGGAGTCGGACTTGGGGCAAAATCTGACGTCGGATGAGTTCAAAGGCGGCCCCGCGGGACAGGCTTTTGAGAAAGGATTGGAAAGCCTCACTTTTCAGGATTTCGGAGAATATGAGCCGGCCGGAGGAGTGCCAGCGGCATTTATTTCCGCACCGATAAAATCTGGCGACAAGACCATCGGTGTCATCATGGTACAGGTTTCGGTGGATCAGATCAACGCCATCATGCAGGATCGTACCGGCATGGGCAAAACCGGCGGGACATATCTGGTCGGCGCGGACAGGCTCTTCCGGTCCGATTCTGTCCATGTCAGAGAAAGCACCGTCATGAATCCCGCGTTTGTGGTGGACACCATGGGAGTGGCCGAAGCACTGGCCGGCAGAAGCGGTCAGGGGGTTGTCATTGACTACCGCGGCGAATATACGCTGTCTTCCTGGATGCCCGTGACGGTTCACAGTGTGACCTGGGCCATGCTGGCCGAGGTGGATGTGACCGAGGCCTTTGTTCCCAAGGGGGAAGGCGAAGAGCAGGACTTTTTTACGAAGTACAAAGAAGGATACGGCTACTATGATCTTGGCCTGATCAACCCGGACGGATACCTTTTTTACAGCGTTGAGAAGGGAAAGGACTATCAGACCAACATGCTGACCGGGCCCCACAAGAATTCCAACCTGGGCCGGCTGGTGGCAAGGGTTCTGAAAAACAAAACCTTCGGAATGGCCGACTTTGAGAAATATGCCCCCAGTGACAACGCACCCGCGGCCTTTTTTGCCCAGCCGGTGGTCAGAGAGGGTAAGGTGGAGCTTATCGTGGCCGCGAAACTGTCCTTGGATCAGATCAACGCCATCATGCAGGACCGCACCGGCCTGGGCGAAACCGGGGAGACCTATCTCGTCGGCTCTGACCAGTTGTGGCGCAACGACTCCAGCTTCCTGAAAGAACTGGGCGTTAAGACCACAGTTCTGAATGCCAAAACAAAAGTTGACACAAGGGCCTCCCAAAGCGCACTGAACGGTGAGAAAGGCACCGAGGTCATTGAAGATTACCGGGGGCGCAAGGTTCTGAGTTCCTGGTCCCCGCTTACGGTCATGGAGCCGGATGACACCAATCCCGAAGGCATCAGGTGGGCGGTGATTGCCGATATTGCCTACTCGGAAGTGAACCGGCCCGTGAGAAAGATGGCCGTTTTCAGTTTCGGCGCGGTTCTTGTTGTGGCGCTTCTGGTGCTGTTCGTGTCTTTTCTGCTTGCCAGAGGTCTCACGACCCAGGTGAATCATATCATGGATCTTTTCGGGGAGATCGGTATCGGCAATTTTGAGGCGCGTACTCCTGTGACCACCCAGGATGAGCTGGGCACCATGGCCTTTTCCCTCAATGCCATGCTGGACAATACGCTTTCCCTGATCCAGAGCAGTGATGAGCGCGATGCAATGCAGGCTTCGGTGATGAAGCTTTTAACTGAGATCAGCGAACTTGCCGAAGGAAACCTGACCAATCGGGCTGAAGTGACCGAGGATTTTACCGGTGCCATTGCCGATTCGTTCAATGATATGGCGGAGCAGATCGGCCAAGTGGTTCGGAAAGTTCAAAATGTCACCCTCCAGGTGAGTGCTACTTCCCAAGAGGTCAGGTCTTCAACCGAGAATCTCGCTGAAACAAGCGAAATGCAGGCGGTACAGGTATCTGATGCCATTGCAGCCATTAATGAGATGGCGACGTCTATTCAGCAGGTTGCTGAAAATGCATCTCAATGTGCCCAGGTTTCGGAAGAATCCACTCTGCATTCCAAAGATGGTGCCGAAGCGGTTCGGGATACCAACGGCGCAATGGAATCCATACGTGAGTATGTTCAGGAAACTGCCAGGGCGATCAAGCGGCTGGGAGAGAGTTCTCAGGAGATCGGAAATGTTGTCCAGATGATCAATGACATTGCAGACCGTACCTCCATTCTTGCCCTGAACGCTTCCATTCAGGCGGCAATGGCCGGGGACGCTGGGCGGGGATTCGCGGTGGTGGCGGAAGAGGTTCAGCGTCTCGCTGAACGTTCCACAAATGCGACAAAACAGATTGACACCCTGATAAAAAATATTCAGGGGGAAATCAATGAGGCCGGAACGAGTATGGAAGAGAGCATCCAGCGGGTGGTTGAAGGCTCAAAACTGGCTGACGGGGCTTATGGCAAGCTGCAGGAGATTGAAAATGTCACAATACGTCTCGGAGAGCTGATTCAGTCCATCTCCCTGGCTTCAAAACAGCAGGCCAGGGCGTCGGAAAATATCGCCAAGACCATGGAAGAAGTCGGAGAAATCAGCGCGCAGACCTCGGCAGCAAGTCGGCAGACCGCCATTTCCATGAAGAATCTGGCTGAAACTTCTGATGAACTCAACCAGTCTGTGTCGGTCTTCAAGCTGGAGGAGGAATCAGAGGTGCAGGAGGAATAAATTCCAAATCGCAAATCTCAAATCTCAAATAAATTCCAAATTCCAAATCTCAAATCTCAAATTGTTATTTGGAATTTGTTTGGAATTTGGATATTGAGATTTGGAATTTATTTGGAATTTGGACATTGGAATTTGGGATTTATTTGAGATTTGGACTGTTACCAAGCTGGAGGAGGAATCAGAGGTGCAGGAGGAATAAATTCCAAATCGCAAATCTCAAATCTCAAATAAATTCCAAATCTCAAATCTCAAATTGTTATTTGGAATTTGGATATTGAGATTTGGAATTTATTTGGAATTTGGACATTGGAATTTGGGATTTATTTGAGATTTGGACTGTTACCTAGAACGCCTCTCTGATGGCCTCATCCTTATCCTTCTTTTTCTTCTCCTGCTTGATGCGGAGTTCTTCCTCCATATTCTCAATATAATAAATGATGATATGATATTCGGGCTGATCATATCGGTCCGGACTGACAGATATCATCAACATATCTTTATTGTTCTTCCAATACAGAGACCGGCCTTTTTTGCCATACGCGACATTTTCATCCCAGTCTGCAATCTGAGGATCCCCGTGTTTCTTTCTGATGATATCAGTGATATCCGCTCTTTTTCTTTTCTGCCGGATTCTGAACAGCAACGGTTTTTTTGTATGACTTGAAAAAACCAGCTCCACATAAGCGAATGGCGTCTCCTTCTTTTGCGTATGCCGATATGTCAGTTTGACGGGGTTCTCCTCCGGCTTTAACACCACCTCGGTTTTCAATTTCTGGCTGAGTTCGTATAAGTCAGGGAAATATTTTTGGATAAAGCCTTTATAATTTGTTTCCAAGTCAATGGTGTGCCATCTTTCTGTGACACCGGCTCCGAGTTTATTCCCAAGGTCTCTTTCAACCCATACTGTGAGTGTGGTATTTTTGCCAATGTCAAGAAATGTGAAGCCTTTTGGACTTTCCTGAGAAATTTGGGGGGCTTTCTCGCCACATGCAAAGATATGAGAAATTCCGAGAAGCAACATTACAACTGCTGCGGGGATATTTTTTCTGCTACAGGCCTCTTTCTGTTGTTTTTTTACGGGATATTTCATTTATCGATACTCTCCAGATAATGGTCCGGTCATACCATAAGATTTCTGTCGGTACAAGCCAAAATTTGAACAGCCATCTCAAATAAATTTCAAATTTGAAATTGTCATTTGAAATTTGAGATTTATTTGGAATTTGGATATTGGGATATTGAGATTTATTTCATGTTATGCAAGCGATTTCCGAACCACATCTAACAGGTCTTTCATATCAATGGGTTTGGTGAATGTATGCATTGCTCCGAATTTTTTTGCCAACCTCAGATATGACGATGGTCCGACAATGCCGCCCCCGGACATGGCGATGATCCTGACATCAGGAAATTCTTCCCTGAATTTCTGTATGGTTTCAATGCCTTCCTGATCAGGCATGATAATATCTGTAATGACCAGATCGGCCGGCTTTTTGCGGTGCAACCTTATCCCCGCCCTGCCATCAGAAGCCACTGCCACATCAAATCCCTCCTGTTCAAATATCTGCTGAAGCATCTCCTGTATTTGTTCATCATCGTCAATGATAAGAATTTGTGACATTTACATCTCCTCTGTAAATTATGAAGGATGAGGGATGAACCGCCCTCCGGATTTTCATCGGCGTATAAACGGGCGGAACATTGTCCGGTGCGCTTGAAATGCAAAAATTACGCTTCGCTTCATTTTTGCACTCCTTTATAAAATTTTTTTGGGATAATATATTCCTCCTGAATTCTTGAAGAAATCTATCTTTGCCGGCTTTTTTATATCTCTCAGGACGCGCCAGAGCATTTTCTGTTCATTGGAAGCAGCATTTGAATAATACCTTGACCGGATACGCTTCAAAAACACATCACCTGTACTTGTGTGAAAATATATCCTTCGGGATTCATGGCCTCCCAGGTCCTGGTTGACAATCCTGATTGACTCATTTTCCAGAAATTCAAGGACAAAAGCTGAAATTTTTCTCCCCACTCCGTTCTCTTCTGAAATGGCCGGGAGCAGGTGAGCACCTCCGAATGCCTTGGCTCTCAGAAGTTTTCGGTTTCCGCCGAGGTTCATAATCTTGTTGATCAGCAGTTCCATAGCGTTGATGCCATATCGGGCGGGTGCGTCAAAGCCTTTCATGTCCGCTCTTCCGGGCAGGAGAATATGATTCATCCCGCCAATCTGCCTCACCGGGTCGAACAGGCAGACTGCCACACAGGAACCCAACAAGGTTCCGATAACTGCAGGTGTCCTGCTTGCATAATACTCGCCGATGTGAATACTGACTTCTCTCTTCATCTGTAACCACAGAAATCTTACCATCTTGAGCATTCCCGCAAAACAGCACCGGCAATTGCTCTCAGGGGAAGGACTCTGTCCACGGCTCCCCGTTTGATTGCCTCATTAGGCATACCAAAGACAACGGAGGTTGCTTCGTCCTGAGCAATATTCGAGGCGCCGGTCTGTTTCATTTCAAGCATTCCCCGGGCACCGTCATCTCCCATGCCGGTCATAATGACTCCCACGGCGTTGGATCCTGCATACCTTGCGGCCGAACGGAAGAGGACATCAACCGAAGGCCGATGCCGGCAGACCAGCGGCCCGTCTTTAACATCAACATAATATCGGGCCCCGCTCCGTTTCAGAAGAATATGCCGGTTCCCCGGTCCTATCAGTGCCCTGCCTCGCAGAACGCTGTCCCCGTTAGCCGCTTCTTTCACCTCAATGCGGCAGAGATCGTTCAGCCGTTTGGAAAAAGCTGTCGTAAAATGCTCCGGCATGTGCTGGACAATGGCAACGCCCGGGGCGTCAAGGGGAAGGGCTTCCAGAAAAATCCGCAATGCCTCGGTTCCGCCGGTGGAAGCACCGACAACGATAATCCGATCCGTTGTCCGTACCATTGCCCTGCCTGTAGGTGGTGGAAGAACGGCATCTGCTGTGAGTTTTTTCTCCACTCTGTTTCGCAGCGAAAAAGTGCCCTTGGACATTCGTCTCACCCGAGCCAGTGCTGCGGCTTTCACAGCATCACAGATAATTATCCGTGATTCTTTTAAAAATTTTTTTACACCCAGCCTGGGCTTTGTGATGATATCGATTGCCCCGTACTCCAACGCCCTGAGTGTGGTTTCACATCCCTTTTCGGTCAGGGCCGAACACATGACCACCGGTATGGGGTGCTGACTCATTATTTTTTTAAGAAAGGTGATACCGTCCATGCGCGGCATTTCCACATCAAGAACAATAACATCGGGGACTTCCTTCATTATCTTTTTCGCTGCAATCAGCGGATCTGATGCCTTGGCCATCACCTCAATGGCAGGGTCTGACGATAAAACCTCTTCAAGTGTCTGACGGGCAACCGCAGAGTCATCCACAATTAAGACTTTGATTTTCTTCTTCATTTAAAAGCCAACTCCTTATTGGAAACTTGATGTTTGATGTTTGATGCTTGATGTTTGATGCTTGATGTTTGATGCTTGATGTTTGATGCTTGATGTTTGAAACTGCCTAAGAACAATCATTCTACCACTCATCATTCACCCCTTCTATAAACCGTGGATGCCACCGGTATCAGAGGGACATTCAGGCCGCTCAGTGTTTCAGAGTGTCCCACAAAAAGATAACCGTCCGGGTCCAGATGCTCGCAAAGGCGTGTCAGCACGGATTCCTGAGTGGGTCTGTCAAAATAAATAAGGACATTTCTCAAAAAAATAATGTCTATTGCATTCTGAACAGAGAAGGAACTTTCCATGAGATTGAGCCGTTTGAACGTGACAGCGGCTCTGAGTTCGGGAACGATCCGCACAAGCTTCTTGCTTTCATCTTTGCTTTTTAAAAGATATCTTTTTCTTAACATCATCGGGACAGGTTTCACTCGCTCATAATCGTATATTCCGAGCCTTGCTTTTTTCAGCACTTCTGTTGAGATGTCTGTGCCAAGGATTGTATAAGTGAAACTTGGAGACCGGACAGCAAAGTCATTCAGGACCATTGCCAGCGTATAGGGTTCTTCTCCTGTGGAACAGGCTGCGCTCCAGAACGTGAAAGCTTTTGCCGGGACAGAAAGCGGGTTTTCCAGTCCGGATATGCAAGGAAACTGAACAGATGCCGATTGTTTTTTCCGGATTATCCGGGGCAATATTTTCTGAACCAGAAAATCAAAATGATCAGGTTCCCGAAAAAAATCAGTCTTATTGGTCGTGACCACATCAATCATATTCGCCAATTCATCTTCCAAGCCCCGGGAACTGAATACATAATCATAATATTCTTTGAAACTGCTTATTCCCAGATTACGCAGCCTTTTCTGAAGACGGGCCTGAAGCATAGTCTTTTTGGCCTCAGGCATTTTTATTCCCAGTTCATCATGAATAAATGTGCTGAAACGATAAAAAATCTTATCGGACATTGCAAGCGGTTTTGTGGGGTCAGATAGCTGGTCATTCATGGCTGATTGGGTGGAACTGTTTGAATTTAAATCGTTCATTCGGCATTAAAGTTGATGTTTGATGTTTGATGTTTGATGTTTGATGTTTGATGCTTGATGCTTAAAAACTGCCGAAAAATATTCATCTTTCACCATTTTTTATCTGCTTTCATAAGATAAACAAAGCAGCCAATGCAAGCACTGTCATCATTATTGCGGATAGCTCCATTCCGAAAAACGGAATGAGGACCAACGAACCCACGCATCCGGCCAGCAGATCAGCCGCGTAAAGTGGTGAAACCACAGTTTTCTGATCTTTCACGCCAATCAGACTGGCAAAAGTAAATATGCCGGACACCAAAAATCCGGTAATGAACAGTAAAAATGATATTACAAAAATACCGGAAGGACAGCCTGATTTTAATAAACCGATAAAAATCAGACTGAGGATTCCGAATCCGATTAACAAGGCTCTTCCTGACTTTTGAGGCACCATATCATAATTATTGTCAGAAAACGAGTTTTTTGTTATCTGCCGGTCAATTTGATTTTCTGCAGTTTTCTGCGCCATTTTCATCATTGCAAGTGACCCCGCAGTCAGTCCGGCCATAAATACCATCAGCAAAATCCCGATATTTTGAAACAGCACCCCGCTCTTTACCTGATAATGAAGGATCAGCATTGTTTCCAATATCATCCCCATGAAGCCGGCCAGGGCTGCGAGCAGGATTCTTTTCAGTCTTAACCGGGTCCGGGCAATTAAAAACAGGACAACCGTACAAAGCATAATACATATACCTGAAATAATCCACATACAATTTGAAGTATTGGAAAAAGAAAGATTCCAATGGATCACCGGCACTTTCAATGGCATAAGCCAGAGCGTTTTGTCCGCATTTTTGCCGATGTACAATTTTGCTGCCCATTGGAACAGGATCCCAGCAAAATTCCGACAGGGAAAAGGGAAATAGCTGTGACCTGCTGCCCGAAAGAGAGATAGGAACCCGGTATTCCGCCAAACAGGAGTCTGATGCTGCGGATGAATCGGCCGGATAGAACTGACCCGACACAGCAGGTTCCCGGATACCAGAACCAGAAATTTCAGCTTTCAATCCGCTGCTCAGGCATATCATTACGATCAAAATGAAGCATGGTAATAACGCTTTTTTCATACGAGCCTCTTTCTGTAAAAGTAAAAAGTTGAAAGTTGAATGACTGACAAAAGAGTGGTCAGCCCAAAATTTCATGTTGCCAAATTATGGCTGAAAGTTTATGGTGTGTCAAGCTTGATTCCGCAAACATTGTCGGTTGCCTGGCTCGGATTGGCAAATCCGAGCCATTCTTCGGAGTGCCAAAATGAAATTTTGGCAGAGCCGAAGGCGAGAATCACCCCTCGGGCAGCCATTGTCAAATCCGATCCGTCAAAAACATTGCGGACGGGATTGCAAATCCCGTCCGGCTTGGAATGAAATTTCAGCACCCGGAGAAGTTATGGGAAAAAAGTTGCGGACGGAATTGCAAATCCCGTCCGACTTGAAGAAGGAATATACAGCCTATAGCGGCCCGGAATATACCATTGAATGGTATTTTGATGAAAAAGGCCACAGTCAGCCATCAACTTATTTTGACAATCTGAATTCCCGCAGACAGAACAAACTGATGTATCTTTTCAGAAGGATGGGGGATTTCGGAAAGATTCTTGACATAACAAAATTCAGAAACGAAGGGGACGGAATTTACGCTTTCAAACCTCAGCCTGACAGATTTCTGTGTTTCTTCAAAGGAAACAGGATCATTGTCACCAATGCTTTTCAGAAGAAGCAGGACAAGCTTCCGGCCCCTGAAAAAAGGACTGCGCTGAGGAGCAGAAAAGAATATGAAATGCGTCTGAAGGGAGGAACATATTATGATCGGACACAGTGAACCGACAACATACCACAGAATCATGGCTGAACCCGGAAGAAAGGAAACATTTGAGGAGGGATACAGGGAGTTCCTGTTATCCGAGTTGCGCATCGCACTGGAACAGGGAGATTATCCGTCCGCATCCGAACTTGTCGCAACTCTGGCAGAAAAGTCAGAAATCTGTCAGCAAACTGCCCGGACATCGGATGAGATTTCTCTGAAAAATTTCTTTGACATACTGAATCTTACAGGTTGCAGAATCTTTCTGAAGATGAAGGAGTGTTGAAATGAAATTTCAGCACTCGGAGAAGTTAAAAAAAAATGTTGCGGACGGGATTGCAAATCCCGTCCGGCTTGAAAAATTTTTAAAAGCAGGTAAGGAAAAGAGCATGGTGCCTGAGATATGACAGCGGGTCGGAGGATGAAACGGATGATATTGCCTGAGATAGTAAGGATGAAACGGATATATCCGTTCAATCCTGGCCGATGAGATGCATTCGCTTCAATAAACGCTTGCTTCGGGTTGGCAAACCCGAAGCACTTGGTGTGGCGGGGGATTTGCCAATCCCCCGCGAACAAGCAGGGAGGAGTGCTGAACTTTCAGTTTAGCGCAAGCGGGGCGGGGGATTTGCCAATCCCCCGCGAGCAACTTTAAAAAAAGCTGAGTAAATCAAGACCTCCGAGGTTTTTGAAACCTCGGAGGTCCTGAGGCGTGGGATTTGCCAATCCAGGTTCGCTCCCTCGTATCTGAATTTTTTTTGTGGGAACCTGAATAAAATGTTTGACACCCGTTTTCCCATCTGATAAATAGAAGAGATGATTTATTTATATGGCTGAGGAGATGGGAATAACAGCAAGTGGATATCAGAAGATGTTTTATACAGGTCTGGCATTTGACAGGCTTAAAGAGATAAAGAACAAAATTCTGTATCTTTGTAGAGAAAAAGTTGTTCCGGAAATGTATTTACAGAGGAGGTGAAATAATGGCGTTTACGGATTATAAAAGCATGGACGAGGTGACCGCAAAGCATCCTATAAGGTCAGGTGATGAGCAGGCATCCGCTTCCGTTTCAGCAGCGGACCCGGTACAACTGGCCGGTGTTCTGAAGCACATCTTCGGGGAATGTGAAAGGCATACAGCAAACGTGTGCAACAAGTGACAAGTGGCAACTATCAAAAGACCTCCGAGGTTTTTGAAACCTCGGAGGTCTGAAGAAGCCCTGCAAGCAATGTTGCAGACAACTGACAACAAAACAACTGATGATTTGCAAAGAAGGAAAACACAAATGAAACAGATTCTTCTGCGATCACTTATCGCAGGCTTGTTTATTTTCAGTGCGGCAGTTCCGCTGCACGCTCAGATCACTTTGGACGGAACTGTCGGAACCGCGGGAAAGATGACACTGCCCGGTCCGGATTATGATATCAGGGCCGACTATGGTCAGCAGGCCGGAGCGAACCTCTTTCACAGCTTCCAGCAGTTCAATATCGGCACCAATGAAAGCGCGACATTCAACGGTCCCGCGTCTGTCCAAAACATCATCTCCCGGGTTACCGGCGGAGATGTTTCCCGGATTGACGGGCTTCTGCGTTCAGCTATTGACGGAGCCGACATGTACTTGCTGAATCATGCAGGTGTGATGTTCGGGCCCAATGCCACACTTGATGTGAGTGGGTCATTTCATGTCAGTACGGCTGATTATCTCCGTCTCGGAGAAAATGAACGGTTCTATACCGAGCCTCTGACTGGAGAACTCTTGTCATCAGCAGCACCGGCAGCATTCGGGTTCTTGGACGGCGAAGCCGCACCAATCTCCTTTGAAGGGCATGAGGAGCTGAGCACCGATATATGGGATGAGGATTACGGAACCTGGTGGAACTGGCTGGATTACAACAAATATGATTATGCCGGTCTTGAGGTCCCGGAAGGGGAAACCATTTCCATAGCCAGCGGAAAGATTGACATGACAGGAACCTATTTCCGCGACAAAGAGGGCGTGATCAAGACGGTGGGATCGAATCTGAGAGCACCCATCGGAGAGATCAGTCTGACAGCGATCAGCTCTCAGGGAGAGGTGGGCATCGCCGCGCAGTATCCGGCATCCGGCATTCCGGAGCCGGCATTATGCAAAGGCGACATAACCCTTTCCCACGGAGCAGTGCTTAACGTGGAGAAAAGTTTTGGCAGTAGCGGAAGCGTCTTTGTCCATGGCGGAAGGTTTATCGTGGATACAAACAGTGAGATATTATCCGAAACTGCTATCTTCTCCCAAGGGGCCAGCGAGGTTGACGGCGTGATCTCTGTCCGGGCAGATGAGGTCTTTGTGGGAAACGGATCCAGAATCTCCGGAGAGACAAAGGGAACTGGCAAAGGCACGGATATCAGCATCATTGCCTCGGAAGAGGTCAGCATCATCCGCGGAAGGCTGACAAACAGCTCGTCATACCATGAGGGACCCGGGGCAGGGGATGGCGGAAAGCTTTCCATAGAGGCAAGACAAATAAGTATTTCAGCGGATTCATGGCTCGGAGGCGAGTCTTACGGAACCGGAAGGGGCGGGGATATCGCTCTTGACGCGTCCGAATCTGTCCGGGTTTCAGAGTACGCGCTGATTGCGACATCAGCAAAGCAATCGGCCACCGGCCAGGCCGGAAACATCACCATCAACTCTCCCGCACTAACTGTGGAGACCGGCGCAGTCATTGAAAGTCGGTCGGAGGGTTCCGGAAAGGGCGGGAACATCGGGATGAATGTCAGAAAACTGGAGGTGATTGATGAGGGCAAAGTCTCGACCCAGGCACTCTCCACGGGACATGGCGGAAATCTGACGATCTCCGGGCCTGATCCGGCAAAGAATGACGACTTTGCTGATTCGGTCATGCTTTCAGGTCTCAGTACAGGAATGCAGGCCGGGACATCCGGTTCCGGCAAGGCCGGGAGCATTTCCATTCACGCAAAAGCATTGTCCGTCACCGACCACGCTATCATCGCCACTTCCGCATCCGACACAGGGAACGCAGGCACTGTCATGCTGAATGTCGGAACGCTTGATCTCGCCAGCCGCGGTTCTGTGGCCTCGGCAAGCGAGTATCCCGAGGCAAGAGTTCATGCAATCGCTGATCTTTCGGAACTGGAAAGCCTGCCCGCTCCCCAAGTGGGAGACATAGTCATTGTGCGGGACATTGGGAACGGCGAATCCGCCACGGCCATTCTTGATGCCGCCAATAACTGGATACCTCTGACAGGAGAGGTGTATCAGGCCGAGGACATGGCCGAGCTGGACACGATGATTGACTACGAGCATCCGGCTGACGGAGAAGGTCATACCGTCGTGGTCCGGGACGGGGGGGACGGCAAGCCTGCGAGCTTTGTTTACAACGGTTACCTCGCCTGGGTGAGGATCAGCAATCTCTATACAGTGACAGATATTGAACAGCGGGATGCGTTCCCTGTCTTTCCG
>Ga0190283_1000484_pt1 | contig 20491 bp, 19 predicted proteins | sample 48691801_MG_FD_161669 | JGI IMG/M metagenome (GOLD analysis project Ga0190283, IMG submission 161669) | Hydrothermal vent microbial mat bacterial communities from Southern Trench, Guaymas Basin, Mexico - 4869-18-0-1_MG | ecosystem: Environmental > Aquatic > Marine > Hydrothermal vents >...
CCTTTCATGAGGTTTTCTGTTGACCCTCTTTTAAAGTATCTTGCTTCTGAAAGATAGCCGGGTTGACGAGTAACATCCTAAAGGTCACATTATGCCCCAGGGCTTTCTGTTTTTTGGAAGGGGGTGAATGAAAAATCAGTAGGTGACAGAGTCTAATGGTGCGGGAGCCACTGCCAATTTTCATGAAATGTGGATCGGCAGCTTACACAGAATGCAGCAAACAAAAAAAGGGGGAAACTATGGCGAAGTTAAGAATGATAGGGATAGTACTATCTATAATGACCGCTTTCTTTTTTGGAAGTATCGTTCAAGCAGCGGAGTTTCATGTTACTACATCTGAGGGCCTAAAAATTGCCCTTTCAGTTGCAAGCGACAATTTGGAAGACGATATTATCTATCTCGGGGCAGGAACCTACCTGGGGGGGTTTGAATACCTTGCGGACAAAGCCGAAAAGAACGCACTCGTTCTGAAGCCGGAAGATGGTCTGAATCCGGGTGACGTGGTCCTGGATGGGGGTGGCACAAACCGTGTGTTTCTTTTCGTAGATGTCTATGATAATGGCGATTGTACCGTTGAAGGGATAACGGTCCAGAACGGAACCGGTTGGTTCAGTGGAGGGTTGGAGATTTCAACCGGCGGCGACATCAAGGTGAGCAATTGCATTATCAGCAACAACACAAGCACTCGTGGAGGTGGTATTTCTGCTACCACGGGCGCAAAAATAACCATTGAGAACAACACGATAACCGGCAATACAGCCGGAAATGGGGGAGGGATTTACCCATTGGGAGGAGCTGTCCTGGTGACAGGCAATACCATTTCAAATAATACTGCGAGTGGTGATGGTGGAGCCATCCGCGCCGCAGGTAGCCCTGTTACCATAAGCAAGAACAACATGTCGGGCAATTCAAGCACCCGCGGTGGCGCCATCTATACTTTTCAGCTCTATGGAACTACCACGATCAAGGATAATACCTTGACAGGCAATTCGGCCAGCAACGGGGGTGGAATATATCTGAACGTTGAGAACAGCATTCTTGTCAATAATGTGATTGCGGACAATGAGGCCTCCCTTGACGGGGGAGGTATCGTTGCCTATACCTACAGTGGCACAGCCACGTTCACAAACAACACCGTTACAGGAAACAGCGCCAATGACGACGGCGGGGGCCTATACGTCAGTGCGGCCAGTGACTCTGCGGCCCTTTACATTTACAACAACATCATTCGGAACAATGTGGCAGTTGATGAGGGCAGCGACATTAAGTTGGCAGATACGGGCATAAAGTACGGCTTCAACAACGATTACGCCGGTCTCTCCGGGACCTGGGATGGCTCTAAGGATAATATTGATATAGATCCTGACTTTCAAAATGAATCTTCCGGCAACTATCGTCTAAAGACAGGTTCTCCCTGTATCGATCAGGGTGATAACCGTGCGCCATCCCTCCCTTTAACTGATAAAGACGGCAACTCAAGGATGGTTGATGGGAATGGCGATGGCAAAGCCGTCGTTGATATAGGGGCCTATGAGTTTGTACCCGCATCTACGAGAAGTGCTGTTATCCCTGACATAAAGGCTAACGGTTCGGATGGCCCCATTACCGTAGCCCAGGGTGAAAAGCTGTCAGTTACAGTGAGCCTGGCTCCGGGGACTCTGGCAGGTGTTGATGCGGATTGGTGGGTAAATGCATGGACTCCCTTTGGTTGGGCTTCTTACCTCTATGTGGATCCGTCATGGGTCTGGATTCTTGGCTTATCCGCAACTTGGGATGGCCCCCTGTATTTCCTTAATCCCGTTAAAATATTAGATATCGATACCCTTCCCCAAGGAGACTACTATTTTTTCTTCGGGATTGACGTGGATTCGAATGGTTCAATGGATTATTTTGACAACGTAAAGGTTGTGGTGGGAGATGTTGCAGGTGATTCTATGGATCTGGTCATTCCACCCTCAATCCTCGGGCGTTTTTTGTTTCAAGAGTAAATAATCCCTGAAAAACACTCAACAGTGGTGTGGAAAAGCCCATGTCTTTTCCACGCCAGTGTTGAACAGCGATTTTCGCATCGGTATTAGGGACATAATTAATCTTCACTTTTGCCTCTTTTACCTAATCCGGATAAACCGGAATTGCGAATTCAGGAATTTGGTATCGTTCAAAAGTGTGTACCTGGTGACAATTTAGCTGAAAGGATTTCAATGTTGAAGTAGCCTTTGATCCCAAGTTTCTCTTTCCAATATTGTTCCCATTTATCTCTGGAGTATTGCCTGATCATGATCATTTTAGAGATGTTTGTTACTGCCTCATCAGACCATCCCCAGGCAATTTTCTTTAGTCGTCGACCAACCTCCCTAAACAGCCGTTCAAGTAGAGAGGTTGTCTTTGGAGCAATTACGCCTGTTTTCAGCCAAATGTCTATATTGGTAAACAACCGATCTGAGAGGTTTTCAAGATAGGATGCCCCATTCTTATAACCCTTTTCACGAAAGGTTTTTATTAGTTCTTTGATTTCTGTCTTGCTGCTTTCGTATTTGGATTTTACTGCTTCCTTATCTTCTTCTTTGAGGATTTCGAAGTCTCCTTCGGGAAGTTCTATGCCTATTAACTGCTTTAGCTTGTCGGTTTCTGGTTGGCTATCTTTTTTCTTTAATCCGTCTTGCCAGAGGGAATGGTAAAGTCCTCTGGGGCCATGCCATGTGCAACGTTGGCTTTCAGCGGCATCAGCTAAGAAATCGTCAAGCCCTGGCTCTCCGTCATAAATAAAGGGGATGTTATAGGCTTCGGCTTCTTTAATACGTTCTTTGATATTACGCTCTATCTCCGGCCAGGTGGTATTGGTAAAGGAACCAAGGGGCTCGACTCGGCCTGCTTTGGTAATCCCTATAACGGCTCTGAGTTCTCCTTTACGACCTTCTTGCTGTTTGACCCCCGTACCATCGGCCATTATGGCTGATAAGTTCTCTACTGATACAGGCTCTTGAAAGGTATCGTCAATATCACTGCCAATAACGATGTTATGGATACCGCCTAATGATATGTCGATGGATCTTCCATCAATGAGCCTTCGATAATTGGTATCAATGACCGCTTCGATCACCTCATGCTCAAAATTTGACTCCTTACGGGCATATCGGCCTATTTGTAAGGCACTTAGCAAGGGAGAATAGATTGCGTCACAATTGCAGCATTTGCTCCTTCTTAGAGGTAAAACTAATTCGCCAAACACTGTAGAAATCTGCCGTGGTTTGCTACGATATCCTTTTTTCAGAATCTTCCGACCACGACAAAATCGATTTTCTGAATCTCCTTTTCTTACATGCCGACCCAACCCCTTCCTGGCTTTACTGGGGTAAATATCTGTTCGGCTTAAACGGTTTGATATGATGTCATCATAGCCCATTAGAATGCTTTTTAAAATCTCCAGCATCAATGGGTTTTGGAGTTCTTTCAGCCTATAAACTATCTCGTTTAGATTGGCTTTACCTATTGCAAGATCGAATCGAAGTGTTATATGTATTTCCTGTTCCATCACGGTCTCTTTTTCCTGGTTTTTGGTGTTGTTACCTAACCATAGAAGGAGATCGTGATTTAATCAATTTTTATACCAGGTACACACTTTTGAACGATACCAAAACGGCGAATGAATCATCCCTATGAGGTTGCCGTAGTCTGCGACCCAGATATCTTCGCCTTTGACGTCTATTCGATTGACCTGTTTGATGGTGATGTTTTCGTGGGGAATGACCGTCCAGGTCTTGCCGCCATCAAGCGTTTGCATGACAGTTCCGTTTATTGTCACCGCCCAGGCCACATCTCGGGAAAGCCCCTTGATGCCCTTCACCTCCTCGTTAACCCCTTCGGGAAACGACTGAACGTTCCAGGTAAAGCCCCCATTGGACGTATGCAGAATGGCCCCGCCCTGTTCGTTGCCGACCGCCGCCCAGGCAGTCCATTCATCCACGGCACTGATGTCATCCGCATACATGCCGGTCCACAAGGCCGGATCCCCTTGTTCCTTCCAAGTTCGGCCACTGTTGTCCGTATGCAGGATAGCCGCCGTGCCATCCGGTCGATCGCCGATGGCCCAGCCCACCTTTCCAGATGAGGTCGAGGTATCGTCAGAACAGGACATCAACAATAAGATGCTTGCAATGATTAAATAGAGCTTTTTCATTCTATTTCCTCCCCCGTATTCCCTTCTCCATTTCCGCTTTGTTGTAATGGCCGTTGAATTGCACCCATTTCATCTAACGGAAGAAACTCCTTTTTGCCAAGAGAGTATAGGCCATGGCAGGTCTTAAGGTCAAGTATAGGCCGAAACGTTCGCAATTGGGGGGCAGCCGCTTGTCGAAAGGGATCTGAGAAGGGTTACATTGGATGGCACATTCAGAAGGGGTGCCAATCAACCAGTTCGGTTAGGGCAGTATCGATGGCTTTTAAGAACAATATGAGCACTGGGAGAGTCGTAATAAGATTGGGAATGTTTCTTGTGCCAAAGGAGCTACCATCAGGATATCTCAAACATTCAGTACCACCCAAAAGTTGTGATGTCTGCCATTCGCGTCACCCTTTCGATCTTAAAATATATTGAAATATCGGTTAGATAGATTGGTAAAAACAGTTTGCCGGAGTGAAGACCTCCTCAGTCTCGACTCCGACTTCATTGTAAAACTATTTGGTGCCTGTTCACAAGTCTCAGGGTTAAGGACAAGGAAGGTATTGCAGTTCGGGGACGAGAATCGAACTTTGAACGCGTGAACGACTATATTATTTGTTTTTTGCGATTCGTCTGTAAATTACTTCGAAACCAAACGAAAGTATGACAACCGCGGCAATAAGCCATACTTCGTAACGGTGTTCCGGTTGAGTGTAAATTTGGAAAAGCATTGTTATCAATGCTGAAAAACATAGCAGGGCTCCCAATGCCGAGATCCATGGTCGGCTGTTCGTCTGTCTGAAGAGCTTGATGTTTGCTATGTTCACCGCAGCGAAAACCAGCAAGAAACCGGCACTTCCTATGACAGCGATGGCGTGGAGTTCAAGAAAATTTGCGGCAAGTAAGGCAATCACAGATATGGTGATTAACCCGCCGATTCTACGGTGCCAGAATTGCCTTTGGAAGATTTCAGGAACTTGACCCTCTTGAGAAATAAGAGACATAATTCGCGACGAACCGTAGAGATCTGCATTGATGGCAGAACCGGTAGCAAGAAGCGCACCGATTACAATTAGTATAAACCCCGGTTGTCCCATAAAGGTTTTGGCACTGGCTGCCAAAGAATAATCACGGGCACCTTCTATGGCTTCAAAGGAAAGATGTCCCAACGCCACAATAGCAATCAGCAAATAAAAAACCATCGCCAACAGCACTGAGGCATAGTAGGCAATGGGCAAATTGCGCCTTGGTTTTTTTACGTCTCTGGATGCATTTGCGATAAGCTCAAATCCTTCAAAACTGATAAAGATAACCATCCCGCTGGCGATGATGTCCAGAGCGGGAACCCAGCTGGACACTGCAAGACGGTTCCAGACAATCCCGCCGGAAAGCCCGACTATGATAAAGACCAGCAGGATGGAAAGCTTTATTGCGTTTATGATATTCTCGGATTTCAGCACCAGGCTTGGGCTGAATGCGTTCAGCAACGTTAATATCACGACGATGGCAGTTATGAGAACATGCTTCCAGATGAATTGTGTTTCTGCGGGAAAAAAGGTCACTCCATAAGCGGCAAAGGCGTAAGCATAGACAGCTATAATTATTACGTAACTCAAACAAAGCAGCGCATTGAGTCCTCCTGCGGGAAACCCTTTACCAAAGGCCTTGATCAAGAAGGCAACAGTCCCTCCCTCACTGGGGTATGAGATCGAAAGTTTCACATATGAATAACAGGTAACCAATGCCACAACGCCGGCAATAAGAAACGAAATCGGGGTTGCACCACGTGCCAATGTGGCCGCAAGCCCGAGCACAGCGAAAATACCGCCTCCCACCAACCCGCCTATGCCAATGGAAAGGGCAGAGACAACGCCGATCTTCTCTTCTGCTCCCCGGCCCATAATTATTTCTCCAATTACCTGTTTTTCACAATGATTTTGAGTAAACTCGATAAAGCGCCATGGGCTCCCGCCTTGTGGAAGAAGGCAGGGTTCCATTTATGGAAGATAAGCCTCAGCGCACAAAACTGCCGCCTGTTGCGCAAATGGTCTGCCCCATCACATATTCCCCTTTATCTGAACACATAAAGAGGGCAATATTGGCTATATCTTGCGGCGTTCCCTTGCGGGGGTAGGGAATGCTCTGGTACATCCGTTCTATTTCTTCATCAGGGTATATACGAGCTAAAAAGTCGTTGTAGATAAACCCTGGGGCGATGGTGTTTGCGGTTATGTGGTGGGGTGCCACTTCAAGGGAAAGGCAGCGCGTAAACGCCATGATCCTCGCCTTTGGTGAAAAGAACTCACTTTTTCCGAGAAGGAGTTTAGAGGCAATCAACCTTGTGTGTCAAGGGAAAAAAAGTCGCAATATGTTGAGCATCTGAGTTATTCCATTATAGGCCAACCGGAGCAAATACTGTGATATCATCAATCAGACGGCCGAAACTTTGATCATTTTTCAGACCGATTCCTGGACTTTCCGCGTTAAGCCGAACCGTAAATATTCTTGATATATCAGGGGGTAGTGGGTGGGTAGATGAGCTCAATACCTGAAAAGGTTCCGCAATTTTTGAGCCATGAAACCGGGAAGGAATAATCACGGAGTCTTGAAGGGGCGCTCGTCAGGGACGGATTTGACAATGCTGGCTATCTCCCTCTGGATTCGGCGAAGATGCCGTTGGCCCCAACGTTCGTAGTGATGGGAATTTTTTACTTGGCAGGAGAATGTAGGATTGCCACCAGTCCCATTTTCTTCGAAGCAGGGATTTTTTGAGTCGGAGGCCTTGATTTAACCTGGTAAATATATAAGAATACAAATTCAAAGGACAGAACTTAACAAACCATTCCGGGAGTTATCACCTTTCCAAAACAACATCGTTAAAGGAGGTTTTTTTTGGAATCCGAAACCACCCATTATAACGTCGAGGAGAGTATTGTCGTAATAACCCTCAATCGACCCGGCGCTCTGAACGTTCTGAACGAAGAGATGAGAGACAGCTTGAAAAGGGCACTCTTAAAGGCGGCAAACGATGAAGCAATCCGTGTGGTTATCCTGACGGGTGAAGGCCGGGCTTTTTGCGCGGGTGCGGATCTGAAACGTTTGAAACACGACTATGAACATTTCAAACGTACGGGGGAGCCATCCCGGTTTTACGATGTTTCCCTGCCAAAGATTTTAGCTTTTTTCCCCAAACCCATCCTGGCCGCGGTAAATGGTGCGGCAGTGGGGGTGGGCATGACCATGACCCTCTCTTGCGATATTCGATTGGCTTCCGAATCCGCGTCCTTCAGTTGCCCGTTTACCCGGATCGGTCTGACGCCCGAATTTGGCAGCGCCTATTTTCTGCCCCGCCTGGTGGGGTATTCCAAAGCCGCCGAATGGGTTCTGACAAGCAGAATGATAAAAGCACGGGAAGCCATTTCCTCCGGTCTGATCAGCAAAATAACGGCTCGTGATGCCGATGTGCTCGATGAAACACGAAAGATCGCCCAGTCCATCGCCGCTATGCCTGAAGAGGCCACCCTCTTGGCCAAGAAACTCCTTCGTCAGGCCATGGATCTAAACCTCAATGAGACGCTGGAAGAGGAATTCAGAGTTTTCCTGAACTGCCAAAAAGAACACAGCCATTATCTTGCTATCACCCGGGTCATGGAACAGATCCGGGGAAAATAGGAGATCGTCAGGTCCCCTGAAATCTGGGTTTTCCGCATATCTTATGCAATAAAGCCCCGGGATTTGAAAACCGGGGCTTTTGCATAGTTTCTCTGATGCTTCGAATCCTTGAAAAAATCAGAGATCCTTGGGACTTCGCCAACCGGTCAGAGGCACCAGACACTTCTTTTCTACGTCGGCCTTAAAGAGCTTCACCTTTTTTGCAGGAGCGTGACTCTTGGATGTGTAGGTTACCAACGGAAAGATACCGCCGGTGTCAAAATCCCGAAAGGTTTCCAGTGCATCTTTCAGCGTGTCGGGGGTCAGGTCTTTACCGGCCCTTTTTATGCCTTCAGCAAAAAGCATGGAGACGCCGATTCCGCCGATATACAAACTGCTCAGTTTTGGTTTGCGGTTGTACTTTTTGGCGATCTCACGAACCAGCTTGATCCCGGGGGTGTCGTCGGTCCAGCTTCCCACAAATCCGGCCCCGATGTAGTTTTTGGCTGCGGGCCCGCAGGCTTTCACCAAAAGATCGTCCGTGGCCCAGTTAAAGCCGAAAACCTTGGGCCAGTAGTTGTATTTTTCAGCGGTTTTCAAAAATGAGATGATGGGCGGCAGCACATCGCAGGTGATCACGATGTTGGCGCCCGCTTTCTGGAGCGCCAGCACCTGGCTGGACGCATCCACCGCGCCGGTGGGCAACACCAGTTCCGCCACGACGGGAATATTGTACTTGGCAGCCCTTTTTTTAACAGAGTCGAGACCCTTTTTGCCGTATTCCTTTTTAGTATAAACCACGCCGATCCGCTTGTCTTTCATCTTGAGGTCATCGTTGATATAATCCACGATCACCTGGTATTGCCATTCATAAAGGGCGCCCAAAGCAAAAATGTAGGGGTTCAACGGATCGAAGAACTCCAGGGACATGGCGTTAGGGATGTTGACAATCTTGTAGCGTTTGATGTTTTTCATGTTGGCGATGGTTTGATTGGTGCCTCCCGTGGTCATGACGGTCAGGACCTTATCCCGGGTGATGAGCTTTTTGACCGCAGCAACGGCTTTGGGCGCATGAAACCCATCATCTTCCCAGAGCACCTTTATTTTGCGGCCGTTGATGCCGCCTTTTTCATTGATGTACTTCATGTAGTCGATCATAGCGTTTCCCTGAGGAATGCCCAGTGCCGCCACCGGGCCGGTCTTAACCAAAACAAACCCCAATTCCACCGAATCATCCGTTACGCCCCGACCGGAAGCCAACGCCAACCCCGCGCTTAGAAAGAATACCATACAAACCAATGCCGTGATTCCTGCCAATCTACCTTTGTTTCTCATACCTCATCCTCCCTTTTTTAGGCGCCCCTGGTTTCTTCAAAAAAGAAACCCCAGGCGAGTTTAAGATCCGTTAGTATGTAAAAGGCCAGTTTTTGAAGCCAACCTTTATCCTTTGCCATATGGCGTTCAAACCACCGGGTTCGAAAATCAAAAACAGCATGATCAAAAGTCCGAATACTGCAATATTCCATTCTTCATCGTAGCGGCCCTGCATGGCGGGGATCAGCGACTCCAGCCCTTGGGCCAGCAGTTTGATGCCTTCGGGCGCCGCCACAATAAAAATGGCGCCAAAAATGGAACCGAGGATGCTCCCCAGACCCCCGATGACGATCATGGCCAGGTACTCAATAGAGGACATGAGGGTGAAGTGCTCCGGGTGAATATGTCCCATAACATAGGCGTACATGCCCCCCGCCACTCCGGCGTAGAAGGAGCTTAAGGCAAAGGCCGTAACCTTATATCCCGTGAGGTTGACCCCCATGACTTCCGCTGCGATGTCCCGGTCTCTCACCGCAATGAATGCCCGGCCCACCCGTGTGCGAATGATATTCTTGGCCACGATAATCATCAAGGCCGTAATGCACAGGAGAAAATAATACATGCTTTCGTCCGTATCCAAAACATGACCCAGCACGTTGACTTCGGGCATGTACATGCCCCGCTCGCCGCCGGTCAGCCCTCTCCAGGTGATGAGTACATACTCCACCATCACGCCGAAACTCATGGTGGCCATGGCAAGATAAAGGCCCTTGAGTCTGAGGCAGGGGATCCCCACCAGAATTCCGGCTGCGGCGCTGACCAGGCCCCCGGCGGGGAGGGTGATCCAAAAAGGCATTCCAAGGCCTTCTCCCAACAGGGCGGCGGTGTAGGCGCCGATGGCCAGAAAAGCGGCATGACCCAGGGAAATCTGTCCTGTAAAACCGGTGAGGATGTTGAGCCCCACGGAAGCTACAACGGCAATGCAGGAAAGATTAACCATATAAACGATGTAGGTATCCGTAATATACGGCAGGATGAGCAAGCCCAGGATAAACAGGACCATCCAGCACTTGCTCCAGATGGTATCCAGCAGTTTAATATCCTCGTGGTAACTCTCGCAAAATGTTTTGCTGCGTATGGGCATAATCGTTAGACCCTTTCCACTTCTTTGGTTCCGAACAGCCCATAGGGCCTTATCATCAATACCAGAAACAACACGGCAAAGGGGGTCACATCCTTGACGCCGCCCCCCACGATCTGGTCCAGGTATCCGCCGGCCAGGTTTTCAAGGATGCCGATGGCGAGCCCTCCGATTATGGCGCCGGGAATGCTCTCGAGCCCTCCCAGAATAACAGCGGGAAAGGCGCTGATGGCCACAAAAGCCAGGCCTACGTTGAGCACCATGACGTTTGCCAGCCCCACGCCGGCAAGCCCCGCCACCACGAAAGAGATACCCCAGGTCAATGCATACACCTTTTTTATGTTGATCCCCATGAGGGTGGCGGTGTCCTGATCATTGGCCGTGGCTCTCATGCCCAGGCCCAGACGGGCAAATTTGAAAAAGAAGAAAAAGAGGAGCATGAGTAAAAAGGAGATGATCATGCTCCAAAGATGATTGTGACTCAACACGATGCCCCCCACATGGAGAGGTTCCACGGGAAAAGGACTGGGAAAGACATAATTGTGGTGTCCGAAGACGATGCCGGCCATGGAACGCAAGAAGATGCTAAGGCCGATGGTCACCATGACCACGGAAAAGACCGGTTCCCCCAACATGGGTCGAATCACCAACCGTTCGGTCAACGCCCCCAGCAGGGCCGACGCCACCAGGGTAAGGGGTACGGCCAGCCAGAAAGGGACCCCGAAACCGACCAGGTAATAGGCGATAAAGGCCGCCACCATGATCGCCTCTCCCTGGGCAAAGTTAATGACGCCGGTCCCCTTGTAAATGAGCACAAACCCCATGGCTATGAGCGCATAGAGGCTGCCCACGGCTATTCCGCTTATAACGAGTTCCAGGAAATACATGCACGTCTCCTTAAACGGGATGCCTCATCCCTGATACAGCAAGTCAATGATCTGTTTGAATTTCTTTTCCACGGCGGAACGGCGCACCTTCATGGTGGCCGTCACTTCGTCGTCATCCTGGTCAAGCTCCTTGGTGAGGATGGCGAATTTTCTGATTTTTTCCACTCGCGCCAGCTGTTCGTTGACCGCATCCACCTCCCCCTGAATGAGTTTATTGACCTCATGGTTTTCAGCAAGGCTCTTGTAGGTGGTGTAGGCAATGCGGTTTTCCTGTGCCCAGTCGGAAACATTGTCCAACTCAAGTTGAATCAGGGCTGAAAGGTACGGGCGACCATCGCCCACCACAATGCCTTCCTTGATAAATGCGCTGAATTTCAGTTTGTTCTCAATTTCGCTGGGGGCGATGTTTTTCCCGTAAGCGTTGATGATCAGATCTTTTTTGCGATCCACGATTTTGAGCTGGCCCTCATCCGTGAATTCGCCCACATCTCCGGTCATGAGCCAACCCTCCTCGTCAAAAGAGGAGGCGGTTTGTTCGGGATTGCCGTAATAGCCTTCGAAAACGGAATCCCCCCGGAGCATGATCTCTCCATCGTCGGCCAGTCTGATCTCAATTCCCGGGATCGCCTCGCCCACTTCGCCTGCACGAATGTTATAATTGTCGGGAATGACACTGATTCCCGCGCATTCGGTCATTCCGAAGCACTCCCGCACCGGTACGCCGATGCCATGATAAAAACGCAATAGTTCCTTGCTCATGGGAGCGGCACCGCTCACGAAAATGCGTCCGTTTAACAGACCCATGGAATTCTTCAAGGCCCTGAAAAGGAGTAAATATCCTACTCCGTAAAGGATTTTCCGGAAAAAAGGAACCTGTTTTCCCGATAACCTGAGGGCTGCCACTTTTTCCCCAAGGGGCATCATGGCGTGATACACCCAACGTTTAAGGAAAATAGAGTCTTTAATCTTGATATTGATGTTGGAGTGCATTTTTTCCCATATGCGGGGAACCGACAAAAAAACGGTGGGGGAAATTTCCCGCAAGTCTTCCTGCAAGGTGGCGACGCTTTCGGCAAAATTCACGGTACACCCTGTCCACATGGGAAAAATCATGGAAAAACTCCGCTCGGCAATGTGGCAAAGGGGGAGCGCCGAGACCAGGGAGTCTTTTTGGTTAAAGGGGATCATCCGGCTGAGCCCCTGGATCATGGCCACCATATTGCGGTGGGTGATCATGGCCCCTTTGGGTTTGCCCGTGGTGCCGGAAGTATAGACCATCACCCCCACATCGTTCGGCTCAACAGCCTCCACCATACGCTCGAACGCTTCCCGATCTTGTCGATGGCGGGCGAGCCCCAGCTTTTCCACCGCCTCAAAGCTGGTGATCATGGGGTCTGTATAATTTCTGAGCCCTTTCATGTCGATGACAATAATATGAGTCAAGAGGGGGAGGCGGGCTTTGATCTCAAGAATTTTGTCCACCTGTTCCTGGTCTTTGCAGACCACCATGGAGGAATCGGAATTTTCCAGCACATAGAGGCATTGCTCAGCCACATTGGTGGGGTAGACCCCAATGGAAGTGGCACGGCAGGCCTGGGCTGCGATGTCCGCATAGAGCCATTCCCGACAATTGTCTCCCAGGATGGAGACCTTGCCTTCCTGATTTTCAAGACCCAGTTCCTTAAGCCCCAACGCGAAGTTGCGCACATGTTTCCAATACTGGTTCCAGGTTACCTTTTGCCAGATCCCCAGGTCCTTTTCGCGCAGGGCCGTCCGGTCTCCATAGCGCAGACGATTGTTTTTGAGGAGTTTGGGGATTGTCAGTTTATCGATGGCTGTTTCCTGCTTCATCACTATGAGTCGCCCTCCCCCAGGTATGCTTCAATGACCTTCGGGTCTGCCTGAACCTGGGCCGGCGTACCGTCAGCAATCATCACACCAAAATCGATCACCGTTACCCTGTCTGCAATGTCCATAACCACACCCATGTCGTGTTCAACCATCAGAATGGTCGTGCCCAGTTCTTCCTTGACATCCAGAACAAAGCGGGCAATATCTTCGGTTTCCTCCACATTCATGCCGGCTACCGGCTCATCCAGAAGCAAAAGCTCCGGATTGTTGGCCAGGGCCCGGCCCATTTCAACCCGTTTCTGGATGCCGTAAGGCAAGGAGCCCACCGGTTTCTTTCTGACTTTTTCGATTTCCAGAAAATCGATAATCTCTTCCACTTTCAACCGATGCGCGGTTTCTTCTCTCAAGGCGCGGCCATAGAATAAAGCGCCTGTCAAAATGCCCGTTCGCATGTGAAGGTGTCGCCCCAGGAGCAGGTTGTCGATCACGGTCATGTGTTGAAACAATTCGATGTTTTGAAAGGTACGGGCCACACCCAGACCCGCGATGCGGTGGGGCTTCATTTTGTTCAAAACATGCCCCTCAAACAAGGCGTTCCCAGATGTGGGCCGATAGATACCGCTGATCACATTGAAAAGAGACGTCTTTCCGGCGCCGTTGGGACCGATCAGGGCATGAATATGACCCTGCTTAACTTCAAAGGTCACATTAGACAGTGCGGTGATCCCTCCGAACCGAACGGTGACGTCATTTATTTCCAACTGGGCCATGTTGATACCTCAGGACAACCAGCGTTTCCGTCGTTTGTAGTGTTTTACCTCGGCGTAGTTTTTGCGATCCTTCTGGTCGGTTACGCCGAGGTAGAATTCCTGTACATCCTCGTTCTCTTTGAGCTGCAGGCAGGGGCCATCCAGCACCATGCGGCCGTTTTCCATGATATACCCATAGGAGGCGAAGTTGAGCGCCAGATTGGCGTTCTGCTCCACCAGCAAAAGGGTGGTATCCTGTTCCTGGTTTATCCGTTTCAATATTGCAAAGATGCTCTTCACCACCAGCGGCGCCAGACCCAGGGACGGTTCATCCAACATAATGAGACTGGGTTGAGACATGAGCGCCCGGCCCACCGCCACCATCTGTTGCTCGCCTCCAGACAGGTAAACCGCCCGCTGATTGCGCCTTTCCCTGACAAGCGGAAAATAGTCCAGGACCATTTCCAGGTCTTTTCTCACCCGGCTGCGGTCGGGCCGGGTGAAAGCCCCCACCACAAGGTTCTCCACCACGGAGAGATCGGAGAATATGCGACGACCCTCGGGAACCATGGAAATCCCATTCCGGACGATTCTGTCCGGGTCATCATTCTGGATCTCTTTCCCGTCGAAGGATATGATTCCGCCTTCCAGGTCCCCATTCTGCAACCTGAGAACTCCGCTGATGGCCTTCAGCGTTGTGGTCTTCCCCGCGCCGTTGGCTCCCAAAAGTGCCACGATGTTCCCTTTTGGCACAGAGAGGGATATACCCTTCAACACGAGGATTACGTCGTTGTAAACCACCTCGATGTTATTGACTTCAAGCATCCTGCGCTCCGCTTTTAATCCCTAAGCCGTGAAACAAAAGCTGTCTGAAGGTTTTAACAAAAACCGGTGCCTCAAGGACATCCCTGCTGCGCTGCCACTGCAGAAGAATCCCGTCGTGAAAGGCGATGATGGTGTAAGCCGCCGTGTGGGTGTCAAGAGCGGGGTCAATGAGGCGCCGAAGTTTGCCCTCTTCGACAATTCGGCTCAGAAAACGGGCGTATTTAAAATAGATGCGCCTGAATTCCGAATCAAACCGATCATGGCCGGCTCCTGAAAACTCCGCTGAAATGATTGTGGCTAACAGGCAGAGCTCACGGTTTTTTTCGGCAAAATTGGCGGCAAAATTGAAATAATGGTGGAGCTTATCCAAGGCGTTGCCTTTAACATCCTGGACCTCTGTGATGAGTTGATCCAGAAATTCAATCTCAAATTGCTTAATGAGGGCCAGCAGCAGGTCTTCCTTGCTGGAAAAATGAGCATATAGCGCCCCTTTGGTAAGACCGATGGCTTTCGCAATGGCGGCAATGGAAGTGCCATGGTATCCATGGTCTACAAACAAGCGGGTAGTCGCCGTTAAGATACGGGCCACGGTTTCCTGACTTTGAATGGCTTTTACGGTTAAAGGTGACAACAGTATCTTCCTCTTACGAAATTGATATTATGTCACATGCTAATCGCTTGGGATCTTTTTCAAATATGGACAATAGCCCACTCCTGAATCGCAACCCACTAACAGCGCTCCAACATAACTGCGGTGCCAACGCCCCCTCCGGCGCAGAGACCGGCCACCCCAAGGTTCAGGCCCTGCCGCTCTAACTCATAATAGAGTGTCACAATCAAACGGGCCCCCGTGCAACCCACCGGATGGCCAAGAGAGATGCCGCTGCCGTTAATGTTGGTTTTTTCCCTGTCCAGCCCCAGCTCTTTTTCACAGGCCAGATAATAGGAGGCAAACGCTTCATTCACTTCGAACAGATCCACGTCGCCCAGTACAAGTCCGGTCTGTTCCAGAACATCCTTGATGGCAGGTACGGAGGCGATGCCTACATAATGGGGATCCACCGCCTTGGTGCTGAAGGCCTTGATTTCAGCGAGGGGGTTGAGGCCTAACTCCTTTACTTTGTCCTCAGAGGCCAACACCAGGGCTGCCGCCCCGTCATTGAGGCTGGAGGCATTGCCCGCGGTGACCGAGCCGTCCTTTTGAAAAGCCGGTTTGAGCTTGGCCAGTTTTTCTACGGTTATGTCCCGCCTGGGATTTTCATCGGTGTCCACTATTTTGGCGGGTCCCTTTCCCTTAAGCACTTCCACCGGTACGATTTCCCGGGTAAAACGGTCTTCTTCAATGGCTCGAATCGCCCTTTGATGGCTGTAGATGGATAGTTCATCCTGCTCCAGGCGGCTCAGATTATATTTCTCGGCCAACCGTTCAGCCGCGATCCCCATGCCGCCCCCCACCGGGTATTCCTGCATGGATTTCCATAAGAGATCAATGGCTTCCATGTGTCTAAGCCTCTGTCCCCATCGTGCGCTGTCTAAAATATAGGGGGCGTTGGACATGGATTCGACACCGCCCGCAATCACCACGCCGGCCATGCCCTGAATGATGGCCATGGCGCCAAGGATGGCCCCCTGCATGGCGGAAGAACAGGCGCAGTTGATGGTATACCCGGCGACTTCATAGGGCAGCCCGGCCAGAAGTGATGCCACTCTTGCCACGTTTTGCTCAAGAGGCGCCATGCAGTTTCCCATGATCACCTGATCCGCCTGATCCTTTTGTAGATTGGCGCGAGAAAGGGCATTTAAAATAACCAGTTGGGCTAAATCCAAAGGCTTGGCGGTCCGCATTGCTCCGCCAAAGACACCGATGGGTGTACGTACAGCACTCACAAGAAATACCTTTTGGGGCATGATGAATCCTCCCTACATTATTTTTGAGCAACAATACATCACAGATGATGTGCCGTTTAGGCTTGCACGTATGATCGGTAGAAATCTGAAGGTTCTATTCCATTAAAACCCAATGAGAACAGAGTGGCGCATCCCGATGCAACGCATACCGACCGTTTAGAATCTTTAATAGGGCCTGTTTCACTTGTCAAGGATTTTTTTGATGATCCTGAGAAAATTCAGAAAAGCATGGATTTGTGTTTTCAATTACACCATCGTATAGGTCAAGACTGATCATCTGGTAGGTGTAGTGGCAGAGTTTTTATCGAGGTCCGGCACGTTGTAAACTTATTTTTCTACGAGCGCTGCCTACAAGGGTTGACAAAGTGTATCCTTGTGTGTATCATTAAACACCAAAGGAGGTGTATTATGCGAACCAACATTGTTCTGGACGACACACTGGTGGAAGAGGCGATGATTTTGAGCGGCGCCAAGACCAAGAAGGAATTGATTTCAAATGCCTTGCGTGAATTCGTAACGGCCCGTAAGCGGCTCAATTTGATCGATCTGGACGGAAAGATCAAATTTTCCGAGACCTATGATTACAAGACGCTGCGGGAGAGAAGATGATACTCGTTGATACGTCAGTCTTGATTGATCTTTTCAAGGGCGCTTCCAATGGCCCGGCCAATCGGATGCGTGAGGTACTGGGCCACCAAATACCCTTCGGAATCACTTCAGTTATCTACCAGGAAGTCCTGCAAGGCGCAAAGTCGGATAAGGAATATAAACTGTTGAGAGATTACCTTTCATCCCAGAGATTCTTTCACCCACAGGATGCAGTGAAAACCTATGAAGATGCAGCGCGCATCTATTTTTCCTGTCGACAGAAAGGCGTTACGATCCGCAGCACGATTGACTGCCTCATTGCTCAAATCGCTTTGGAACAAGACCTGGCGTTACTTCACAATGACAGGGATTTTGATGCCATGGCGCCGATTATCAAATTACGTCTGTACCCATGAATACACTGAGGTCAACCAGATAATTGAAATCATCTTATCATCCCGCTCCCGGCAAAATCACAGAGGTTTCTTAGCTAACTCAGTCGCCTCCGCAATTCTCTGTGCCCCTTTTTCCCTTATCCCCTTGCTTGCTATGCAATCTCGGAAGACCGGCTTTGATACGCAGTTTGTTGCATGCCAAACACCCTGGCTCGAACCAACGACAAAGGACTGGCCGTGCTTCGTGGTGTTTGCACTTACCGGAATCGAGATCCAACCAGAGACACGGATTGGAATTCCGATAACGAGCACTGTGAGCGTAGGCGTCAACTTGTTGAAGGAGTTCGTCTGACGCCTTTACCAACTCGTTGGCATCGAAGGGAGGAAGTGAAAAAGTCAAACAACAGACTCCACAGTTATCGCATGGATTATTAGAAGGTGTGTTCATGTCAACAACCTGCTCATATGTCGTTTCAGAGCAAAACAGCAGACCCCCATCCTGGCAGGTAGGTTGACTTGGTCCGGACCGACAAGTCGCCCAAATCCTTCAAGGGGCGAAAGGGATTATCCCATACAACTTTTACCCGCCGAGATAGAGCCTTTGCACATCCTCGTTATTCAATAGCTCCTGTCCGGTACCGGTGAGCCTGTTTTTTCCTAACTCCAGGACGTAGCCCCTGTGGGAGACAGAGAGACCCTTCCGGGCGTTTTGTTCCACGAGGAGAAAGGAAATGCCTTTTTGGTTCATTTCCCCGATCTGTTGAAAGATGAGGTCCACAACAAGCGGCGCCAATCCGAGAGAGGGTTCATCAAGGAGGGCAAGCCTGGGGTAAAGGATAAGGATGCGGCTCAGGGCCAATATCTGCCGCTGTCCGCCTGAAAGCTCACGGGCAGGACGATTTTTTTTCTCCATTATCATGGGGAACTCTTCCAATACGTTTTTTATGGCGCTACTCAGCTTCTCGCTGTCCCCGAGGATGAACCCTGAGATCTCCAGGTTTTCAAGAACAGTGAGGTTGGGGAAGATATTTTGCCCCTGGGGGATAAAGATAAGCCCTTTACCGGCTTTTTCGCTTAACCCATGACGAGTCATATCCTTGCCGTCAAAGATGACTCTACCGCCTTCCGGGGTGATTTGACCTGAAACCGCCCGCAGTACCGTGGACTTCCCTGCCCCGTTAGGGCCTATGATACACACGATCTCACTATCAGACAACACCAGGGAGATCTGATGCAGGATTGTGACCGGACCGTAGCCGGCAGTTAACTGATCCACTTCAAGCAGCACGATCTTCCCTCCCTAAGTATGCCTCTATGACCCGGGTGTTTTCCCTTGCTTCAGACGGTATGCCGGAGAATATGAGACTGCCCGAATCCATCACGAAGATCTTTTCGCATATTTCGGCAACCAAGGGCATATTATGCTCGATCAAGAAAATCTGTATTCCTCTCTCTTTAAGCCCCCTTATGATCTCCACCAATTGACGAATCAGAGTCGGGTTTATCCCGGCAGTGGGTTCGTCCAAGAGGATCATCTTTGGCCTGGCCATAAGTACCCTGCCGATTTCAAGAAGCTTTTGCTGTCCGAAGCTCAACATGCCAGCGAGTTGATCCGACATGTGAGCCAGGCTCACAAGATCGAGGATTTCCCTTGCCCTTTCTTTGTTCTTATTTTCTTCTAATCTCACTACGGCAGGCCGGAAAAAAACAGAAGAAAGACGTTCTCCCGCCTGATTAGGCGCGGCCGACAAGAGGTTATCAAGTGTGGACATGAAGGGTAACACCCGGGTCTGCTGGAAGGTGCGCACCAGACCGGTCCTGCTGATGGCATGTGGCGGAAGTTGGCTGATCAGTTTATCTCCAAAATATATACGGCCCTGGTCCACATTGTAAAATCCCGTAATCATATGAAACAGAGTGGTTTTGCCGCTCCCGTTCGGGCCGATCAAACCGGTTATGCCGGTATCATTAAGCCTTAAAGTGATATCGTTGACTGCAATTAGGCCGCCAAAACCCTTTGTCACATCCTCGATCCTCAGCATAGCGGCGATCCTCTATATTCAGATATAATTCCCTCAGGTCGTTTCAGCATGATCAGGATCAGCACAAGGCCATAGATCATGCCCTGAAGCGGGGCCACAAGGCGCCCAAAATCAACAGGGATCGGGAGAAATCTCAATGACTCCTGGAAGAACATAATTACAAACGCGCCCAATATGGGGCCCCAGTTCGTGCCTTTGCCCCCGAGGACCACGCACAGAAGTACGAGGATAGTCTCATTGAGTGTAAAATCAGAAGGGCTTATGTAGGTAATGTAATGGGCCCAAAGAGATCCTGCCATGCCTGCCAGGACAGAGCCCAATATCACGGCCCTGATTTTCAGGGAAAGAACGTTTTTGCCTAAGGCCTGGGCCACATACTCATCTTCCCTTACCACCTTCAGTGCACGGCCAAAGGGGGTTGTGGCGAGGCGGCGGACAGTCAGGACCACTAACAGGGTCAGCAGGGTACAAAAAATCAGGAACATGGGGAGCCCTGCGATCCCTTCTCCAATCCAGAAGGGACGGGGGATGGCGGGCAATCCCATGGGGCCTTTTGTGAGCCAGCGCTCGTTGAGAAAAAAGAGCCTGACCATTTCTGCGAAGACCAGAGTGGCAATGCCGAAGAAATCCCCTGTGAGCCTTAAGGCCGGTATGGCGAGGAGCCCCCCTGCGACGCCTGCAGCAACCATGCCGCAGGCCATGGCAAAGGATACGGGTAGACCGGCCAGGCTGAGCAGGGCCGAGGTATAGGCCCCGATACCGAAAAAGGCCACCTGGCCGAAATTATACAGCCCTGCATATCCGAGCTCTAAGTTGAGAGAGACCGCAAAGATAGAATAAATAAGGGCCACTATGAGTATGTGAAGCAGGTAATCCATTTGCTATCTAACACCAGCCAGGACCCCGAAGATCCCCTTTGGCTTTAAAATGAGGAGCAGGAAAATCAGGGCAAAAGATATGAAGTCCTTATATCCCGGGGAG
>Ga0190283_1000486_pt1 | contig 20451 bp, 21 predicted proteins | sample 48691801_MG_FD_161669 | JGI IMG/M metagenome (GOLD analysis project Ga0190283, IMG submission 161669) | Hydrothermal vent microbial mat bacterial communities from Southern Trench, Guaymas Basin, Mexico - 4869-18-0-1_MG | ecosystem: Environmental > Aquatic > Marine > Hydrothermal vents >...
GGAATAATCAAACTCACAGGCCTGCCCGATAATGATGGGGCCGGAACCAATGATCAGGACGGTGTTGATATCGCTCAGTTTTGGCATGGTGCTTCTCCTATTAGTAATTACGTTAAGAACAAATTGTGGCCCGCGAAGTCGGCATCGCTGGTAACGTTGACCCCGAGACGGCGCAAGCCCGCCTCGTCGCCCGGCGACGGAATATGTGAAAGGTGCACTTCGCACCCGCGCAGATCGGGCAGTTTTTCCATCGCCATCTGCGCGGACGGATTGACCGCCGCACTGACGCTCAGCGCAATGAGCGTTTCCTCGAGGTCAAGGCTCGGCGACTTGCCGTTGAGCAGGTCCAGTTTAAGATGGCGAATGGATTCGATGACGCCGGGGCTGAGCAGATGCATTTTGTCGGGCAGTTCAGCCAGTGTTTTAATCGCATTAAGCAGCGCAGAGGAAGCGGCATGCATCAGAGGTGAGTTACAACCCGTAATCATGCGCCCGTCGGGAAGCTGCAGGGCAGCCCCGCAAAAGATGCCGTTGCGTCCTTTTTCGCTTTGCTGTGCTTTCTCGGCGGCTTCGCGCGCCGGGGTGACCACGGCGCGCGCTTCGGGCTCCGCGCCAATTTCTTTGAGCAGCAGTTCGGCGCGCTCTACAGTTTTACGGTCGGCGCTTCCGAGAGCGTATTCACAACGGTAACGGAAATAGCGACGGATAATTTCCTGAATGGACGCTTCCTGCACGGCTTCGTCATCGACAATCGCGAAGCCCGCGCGATTGACCCCCATATCGGTGGGCGACTGGTACATTGATTCCGAACCGGTGATGCGCTCAAGAATCCGCTTGAGAACCGGAAAGATCTCAACGTCGCGGTTATAATTGACCGATGGTTCTCCGTGCGCTTCGAGGTGGAAGGAGTCGACCATATTAAAATCGCCGAGGTCAGCCGTGGCGGCTTCGTAGGCAATATTGACGGGGTGCTTGAGCGGCAGGTTCCAGATCGGGAAGGTCTCAAACTTGGAATAGCCCGAAGCGAGGCCGCGCTTGTGGTCGTGATAAAGCTGACTGAGGCAGGTTCCCATTTTGCCGCTGCCCGGCCCGGGGGCGGACACGACGACGATGGGCTTGGTGGTTTCAATATAGGGATTCGCGCCATAGCCCTCATCGCTGGCAATCACATCGACATCCGTGGGATAACCTTTCGTCGCCCGATGGATATAGGTTTTTACGCCGCGGCGCTCGAGGCGGTTCTTAAACTGCACCGCCGCAGGCTGCTCGTTGAAACGGGTGATGACCACGCCCGCCACCGAAAGCCCCCACTCGCGCAGGTCGTCAATCAAGCGAAGCATGTCGGTGTCGTAGGTAATCCCGAAATCGGCGCGAACCTTCTTGCGCTCAATGTCACCCGCATAGATGCAGAGAATAATTTCGGCGCGGTCGCGCAATCGCTGAAGCAGACGGATTTTTACATTCGGGTCAAAGCCGGGAAGAATACGGGAGGCGTGATAATCGAAAACCAGCTTTCCGCCAAACTCAAGATAGAGCTTATTCTGAAACTTTTCAGCGCGCTGAATGATGTATTCACTCTGCTCGTCCAGATAGCGGTCATTGTCAAAGCCGATTTTGTGCATCCCGTAGAGCCCTCCGTTACTTTTTTTCATGCGAGCGCGCGTAATCGGAGGGGGATTTTATACCGCCACAAAAAAACAGCAATTAAAACCCGCGAAAGAAGACAAAAAAGTATCAGAGGAGGTCTGAAACTGAGGCCTTTCGGTGTAGCCCGGTCGATGCCGGGCTGCATGCGAACCAAACAACCGTATTTTTAGCCATATAATTATATTGCCAAAATTACAATCGTCTGACACGATTCCTCCATGGCTGAAAGGAGGTTTGAGTGGGATGCGGAGAAGGATCGGGAAAACCGAAAAAAGCACTTCGTCGCTTTTCCAGTCGCTCAATATGCATTTGCTGATCCGAAGCGCGTTATTGCCGAAGATATCTCGCACAGCCAAAAAGAACAGCGCTACTTCTGCTTCGGAATGGTGGATGGCGGTGTGATGACTGTCCGGCTTACCGTGCGTCACTCGATCATTCGGATTTTCGAAGCCGGATACTGGCGAAAGGGGAAAAAGATTTATGAAAGCGAAAATTAAATACAGCGACGGCCCCATCGGTGACGTGAAAGTGGTTCGCGACGTTCTGCCCCCGCCGGAAGAGCTTGCCTTCAAAGAGGAGCAGGTCAAGGTGACCATCGGGCTGAGCAAATCCAGCGTAGACTTCTTCAAAAAGGAGGCCAAACGGCACCACACCCAATATCAGAAAATGATCCGCCGTCTCCTCGACGTCTACGCCGCACAACACCAGCATTGATCCCAAATGCAGGACAGCCATCCTGGCTGTCTAGGACAGGCTGGAAGCCTGTCCTACTTTAGAAAATCGGGAAGGGTTGAGGCGGGGTGATGATAGCGGGGCTGGCCTTTTGAGCGGATGTACTGGACGGCCTCCTGCGGGCACCAGTGCAAGCAGGCAAAGCACTGTTCACAGCGACCCAACCACTTGGGTTTACCGTTTTCTATTTCGATGTTATCCACCGGACAGATTCTCGCGCAAATTTCGCAGCCGTTGCAGTTGGAGTCGGCGCAAAACCAGCGGTCGGCGCGCGGCACAAACCGGCGAAAGCCCGGATAAATCACTTTGCTGAGCAAGCGCCAAAGGCACATGGACTGTTCGTACACCCCGCGCGGCGAAGTTTTCAGTTTTGCAACAATCTGCGCGATTTTTTCAGCGGCTTCGCCGTTGATCTCCCGCTGCTTTTCGGGCGCGGGCGCGCCGCCCATCGGCGGATAATTTTCCGGCATTCTGACGCCCCACCCCGCGGCGAGGTCAAGCCCGCGCTTCCGCAACATCCGATGCAGAATCCCGAGTGTATCGCCCTTATTGCCCGCATACGTCACCACCGCAAAGATATAGGCACCGGGCGCGGCATTGAGTTTTTTTACAAACCGCTCAACGAGACGCGGCGGCCCCCAGCCGTAGACGGGAAAGACGAAACCGATGCGTTCTGCCGCCTCGGGGATGCTCTTCATTGCACGTGAAATCGGGATCAACTCGGAATCTTCAATTGAGTCATGCAACGCCTGGGCGACGCTGAGGGAATTACCCGTCCCGGAAAACCAGTAGATAGCCGTCTTCATCGTTTCCTCCATTGTGCTGCTTGAGGTTCAGCCGACAGGGTCAAGTTCGACAGGCTCTTCGACTTCGGCAGGTTCTGCGACGGTCTCTGCCGGAGCAGATTCGCCGGCCTCGGGAATAATCTGAATAAACGGCTCAGGCTTTACGGCGGAGACCGGCTTGACGGAAATCCGGCGTGAAAGATGCGGCTTCACCGTTTCGGACAGGTACTGTTTGATCTGCGCCGGTTTAATCTGCATCGGTTTGAGATGATAGAGCTCAAAAATGAAAAAACACTCGAAAAGGAGTACGCCGATGCAGCCGAGCACCGCAAGAGTCGAGAGCAGATCAAACCGCCGATAACGCCTTTCTTCCTTCATGAGGCGAAGTCTAAACTTTTCCCTTTCAAGTCCAAACGGTTTTCGGCAACATTTGCCGCCTTATGAAACTAAAACCCAATGACTACCACGTTTCGATGGATGCGCTCGCTTCGCTCTGCAAGCGGCGCGGCTTTATTTTCCAAACCTCGGAAATCTACGGCGGCCTCAACGGCTTCTGGGACTACGGCCCGCTCGGCGTAGAGCTGAAACGTAATATTAAGGCAACGTGGTGGCGTTCGATCGTCCAGACCCGCGAAAACGTCGTCGGGCTCGACAGCTCGATCATTATGCATCCGCGTGTGTGGGAGGCTTCCGGTCACGTCGCCGGCTTCAAGGATCCGATGGTCGACTGCCGCGAAACAAAGGGCCGCTACCGTGCCGACCAGATTTTTGTCCTCAAACACAAAACCGACGAGTCCGCGCTGATGTTTGCCTTCCACGAAGAGGTCTCCGCCCCGGCGGAAAAGAAAGTCAAAAAAATCGCCAAAGGTAATGCGGCCGATTACGAGACCGTAGCGCTCACCGATATTCCGCTCGATGCCTACGACAAACTCGTCGGCCCCGACACCAACGAACCCGGCACGCTGACCGAGCCGCGCGCGTTCAACCTGATGTTCAAAACCTTCGTCGGCCCCGTCGAAGAAAGCTCCAACGTCGCCTATCTCCGCCCCGAAACCGCGCAGGGCATCTTCGCGCAGTTTGCCAACGTACTGGCCACCGCGCGCCAGAAAATGCCCTTCGGCATCGCCCAGATCGGCAAAGCCTTCCGCAACGAAATCAACCCGCGCAACTACACGTTCCGCTCGCGCGAGTTCGAACAGATGGAGCTCGAATTTTTCATCAAACCCGGCACCGATGCCGACTGGCACGAGTACTGGGTTTCCGAGCGTCTCAAATGGTATGAAACCGTCGGCCTGCCCGAAGGCCGGATGCACCGCGACGTCCACGAAGGCGATGCCCTCGCCCACTACGCCAGCGCCTGCACGGACATCATGTACGACTTCCCCTTTGGCACACAGGAGCTCGAAGGGATCGCCGCACGCGGAAACTTCGACCTCACGCAGCATCAGGAAACCAGCGGCAAAGGCCTCGAATATTTCGACGAAGAGACCAAAGAAAAATATATTCCGCACGTCGTTGAGCCATCCGCCGGGGTCGACCGCATTGCGCTGGCCCTGCTCTGCGAAGCCTATCGCGTCGAATGGATTCCCAAAGGCGGCGGCGAAGTTCTCACTGCCGATCCCGACGCTAAACAGGCTCCAGAAGGCTACGAAGCGCGCACCGTACTCCGCTTTGCCCCCTGCATCGCGCCGTACAAAGTGGCCGTCTTCCCGCTCCTCAAAAACAAAGAGGAGCTTGTTGGAAAAGCGCGCGAGGTGTTCGACCGACTCAACGAACGCTGGAACTGCTTCTACGACCAGGCCGGCGCCATCGGTCGCCGCTACCGCCGTCAGGACGAAATTGGAACGCCCCTCGGCGTCACCATCGACTTTGACACCCTCGACGACGACACTGTCACCGTCCGCGACCGCGACACCATGGAGCAGGTTCGCGTCAAAATCGATGAACTCGAAGCCCTCGTCGCAGAGCGGGTGAAGTTTTGATTAGCCGCAAAAGAGCACAAGGATCGCAAAAGCGAATCTTCTGCAGGGCGGGGTTCGCGAGACCCCGCCTTATTTTTTGATCGCGAATGGACGCAAATTGACGCGAATCAATAAGGGTGAAACGCGACCTCCGGGCGCGTTTTGAACGTGCTCAGAGATCACGCTCCACCTTGCAGTTTCCACGGTTTGGAAAACCCTTTGCTCCCTATCCGCGAAACTGCTAAAACTCACATTCAAAGGGTCTGGATGAAATATTTTGGACACCCAAACAACGATGAGAAAGTGGCTGTAACCTCATTCAATCATCGAAAATTCGATCCGCAGTGTAAATCAGAAGGTCGGCTAAGAGATATGAACCAAAGGGTCAAGAACCAAAGGGTCAGAACGCTTTTTCCCTCATTTTGCGGCGGTCTCGGAGAGACGCGCCCTACCAACATCCGGTTTATCTTGTAAATCCCGTCTAAAAACTCTTTCTGTTTTTGCGTTTTTTGCGATCTTGAACCGCTCCCTTCGGTCACTATTTTTGGATACAAAAATTATTTATCGCTACGCTTTCAGCGCGGCAAAAAATCCCCCCTTCCCCTACGCCGCCTCCGCCTTCTTTTCAATACGGCGTGACGAGTTCCCGATGAGGTCGGCTTCGTATTCGGGAAACATGATGATGGCGGGGTGGACTCCGAAGGCTCGGGCGAGCTGTTCTGCCCGCTTTTTCCCGATATCAATCCGGCCATTCTCCAGCAAGCTGATATTTTTGGCGTGGAGACCCGACTGCTCAGCAAGCTGTTCCTGCGTCCATTCTTTCAGCTCGCGAAGCATCCGAATGGTTTCACCAGTCGTCAACGTCGTGTGCTGAGCCGCCGGAACAAATTCATCACTAAGATTCTTTTTTATCTCTTTTCCTCAACCATCATTCTGCCGTTAATTATTCTGCAAAATATGTTTCCTGTTCGAGAGGATAAGAAGTTCGCAGAATAATTAACGGCAGAATAATGGGGGAGTTACAGAGAAAATGATTTTGATCAGCTATTCACAACCCCGAGGTCTTCCTTAAATTCGGGCAGATCATAATGCATGGGAATGTGAAGCTCCCCGAGCTTGCGCAGGAAGTCGGGTTGCGTCATTCCTGCCATTCGTGCGGCGCGGCCCAGCGGGACTCGCCGCTCGGCATAAAGACCAATGGCCAGATCAATCCGGGCATGCTCCGGAGTCAGATCGAGACCATTGGTCAGTTCATCTGGAAGTGCAATCTGCACAGCTCTTTCTATACGCCTCTGCCGAAAAACCTGCAAGCTATTCGCGTCTACTCGCAGTTCACTTCTTCTTTTTGTTCGAACTCAAGTGCGGCGGAGTTTATGCAGTAGCGCAAGCCGGTGGTTTCGGCGGGCCCGTCATTGAAGAGATGGCCGAGGTGTCCGCCGCAATTGGCGCAAAGCACTTCGGTACGTACCATTCCGAGGCTTCTATCTTCACGTAAAATAACGCGATCGGTTTTTGCGACATCATCGAAGGCGGGCCACCCGCAACCGGAATGGAATTTATTATCTGAGGTAAAAAGCTCCGCGTCGCATCCCGCGCAACGGTACACGCCCAACGCTTCGCTATCGGTGTAAACACCGGTGAACGGACGCTCCGTACCTGCTTCGCGGAGAACGCGATATTGTTCCGGTGTCAGCTCCGAATGCCATTCGGCATCGGATTTCTCTACAGGAAAATTATTCATGGCGACCTCCTGTTCTGAACACCCAAAGAGAAGTATGGGAGTAAGGGTGTAGAGTATCACCTTTTGGAGTGCGGCGGCTTGCCGCCGCTTTCCGTTGCGGAGCTTGCTCCGCAAACCGCCGAAGCAAGCTTCGGCCAACAAAGCGCAGGCAAGCCTGCGCACTCCATATTGATTTTCCATCATTCCAACACTCCATTCTCTAAAATAGACAACACTTTCTCCGTATCCGTTAGATCGTTGAGCACAAAATCCGCGGCGGCGATTTCAAGTTCTTCGGCGGTAAAGCCGCCGGTAGCGACGGCGATGGCGGTCATGCCGTTTGCTTTGGCGGCGTTGATGTCGGAAGGTGTATCACCGATGAGCACGGCGCGCTCCGGAAGCCCGGCATGTTCAAGTGCGTGCCGGGCGATCTCAATGCGGTCGGCGTGGCCGCAGCCGAACCCGCCGCAGCTGAAGTAATGGTCAATGCCCGCATGGCGCAGTTTGGCCCGCGCCGTTGTTTCAATGTTGCCGGTAATAACGCCCAGTTTCCATTCCTTAGAGAGGCGCTCAAGAATTTTTTCAACCCCCTGGAAAAGCACCGGCGGGCGGGCGGTCAGCCGGGTTTCGAGCGCGGGCGCGAGGCGTTCAAAAAAGGCGCGTTCCATTTCGGCGTTCGGCTCGACGCCGCGCTCACGGCAGATCTGCCGAAAAACATTGAGGTCGGTTGCACCGTAGAAGTTGATATGTTCAACGCCCTGCTCCCAGCCAAAGGCTTCGGCGAACGCCTGCGCGAAGGCGGCGCGGCCCGCGCCGGGCGTGTGCAGCAGCGTCCCGTCTATATCAAAAAATATCCATCCCTGCGGTTTGTTCATGGCTCTCTTATTTAAAGAATCGGACGACCCAAAGATTTTTATTCGGAGTCACCACCTTCAATTATGTGATAAGTTCGGTAGTCGGACGAGGCACCATCTCTCGGCGTCATTCTTCCCATCAGCAGTAAAACGAGACCGAGCACCAGCGCGAGACAGACTAAAAAAAAGCCGAACAGTTCGAGCTTGCGGTCAAACTGAAGCCGCCAGACGAATATCCGCTGCCAGACAGTCAGGGGCGGCAAACAGTCATCCTCTGCATCCTTCAACTGCAGTTTTTCACCCTTGGGGCAGATGAACTGTTCCAGCCGTCCGGTATTGCAGGCCATATCGCGCCAGCCTTCCGAAGGGAGTTCAATCACGGAAATCGAACTGTTTGGCAGATGGTGGATATTGCTGTCCAGCAGATGGTGGAAGAGGTCGGTGATGCCGGGATTATGACCGACCAGCATGACCGTATTGTATTGGTCATCGAGTTCATGTACCAGCCTGAGCAGTTCAGCGAGATCGGCTTCGTGAATATGCGCGTCGAACCGGACCGACTCTTCCGGAAGCGTAAGTTTCTGCACAAAAAATTCGGCGGTTTCCCGTGTGCATCGGGAGGGGCTGGCAACCAGCAAATCCGGGGCATAATCCGTCCGGGCAAACCGTTTGGCCGCTTTCTTTGCGTCGCGACATCCGCGGCGACTGAGCGGCCAATCGGCATCGTCCAGCATCGGATCGTCATAGTTTGCTTTGGCGTGGCGTATGAGAATGAGCGTTTTCATGTGTACGCTTCAGCGTTTATTTAAACGGAGCGGGCTGGAAGGGTATGGTCTCGTGCTTCTCAACAGCCTTGAAATGGCGGCCGCCGGGCAGGCGGCCGGCTCTATCCGCTCCGCCCAAAAACAAAATCAACATGCCGACCAGCAAGGTAAAGCCGATAAAAATGGCACAAAACAGTTCGATCCTTCGGGACCGCTGCATCATCCAGAGAGAGAACCGCTCCCAGAGACCCGGCGGCAGCTCATCGCTTTGCAACTGCTGCTCTTCGCCTTTTGGGCAGATCGCATACTTAAGCTGCCCGACCTTGAAGGCAATGTCATGCCAGCTCGCTATGGGCAGTTCGATGACCGCAACCGAACAGTTCGGCAGGTTGTGAATACTGCTGTCCACAAGGTGGTGCAGCAGGCCGCTGATGCCGGGATTATGGCCAACGAGCATAACCGTATTATCTTGATCATCAAAGCCGCGAACCAGCCCGAGCATCTCAGCACGTTCGGCTTCGTAAATGCGCTGGTCGGACCGGATGAATTCCGGCGGAACGCCTAGTTTCTGTGCAAAAATTTTAGCTGTTTTGTGTGCCCGGGGCGAAGCGCTGGACAGAATCAGATCGGGCGAAATGTCCGCTAGAGCAAACCTTTTAGAAACCGCCTGTGCGTCACGATAGCCCCGACGGCTTAACGACCGGTCGATATCGGCCTGCGTCGGTCCGCTGAGGGCGGGCTCGGCATGGCGTACAAGTATGAGAGTTTTCATGTTCCGTTCCTTCGTAAAAATTTAAAGAAAAGCGCCGGACAGTACAGGAAAATCGGTGCGGGAATCACGGGCTGGCGGGCTCCTCTTTTTTCAGCTCCACACGCGGGAAGAGCGCTTCGGCTTTACCGACAGCGGTTCCGGCTTTAATAACACCAAACGTATTCAGTTTCGCCAGCTCGGGTTTTCCGAGGCCAAATGCGGTGCGCAGTGTGCCCATGCGTTCGGGCATAACGGGATAAAGCAGCGCGGCGCAGACGCGCAGGCTTTCGGCGGCGAGGACGAGCGTAATGCCAACCTCTTCCGTTTTTCCTTCTTTGGCAAGCGTCCACGGCTGCTTGATTTCAAAATATTTATTCACCTTGCGCACGGCACCGAGCACGGCGGCGAGACCCTGACTGAGGCGCATGGTATCAATAGAGCCTTCCATTTCTTCGACGGCCTGTTGAACCGACTCCCACAGTTCTTTTTCGGGAGCCCCTTCAAGCGCATTTTTTCCAACCTTTGGGAAAACGCCGTCGCAGTAGCGACCGAGCATGCTGAGCGTGCGGCTGAGCAGATTGCCAAGGTCGTTGGCGAGATCGCTGTTGTAGCGTCTAACAAAAGCTTCCTCAGTAAAGGAGGCGTCCTGCCCCAATGTCATTTCGGCGATGAGGAAATAGCGAAAGGCATCCACACCGCAGCGGTCGATCATTTCCATCGGGTTGACCACGTTGCCGAGGCTCTTGCTCATTTTGGTGCGACCGGTCAGCCACCAGCCGTGCGCAAAGATGGTCTTCGGCAGCGGCACACCCATCGCCTTGAGCATCGTTGGCCAGTACACAGTATGCGTGGTGAGAATGTCTTTACCGATCAGCTGGTGCGTCGCGGGCCACCACCGGCTGAAATGCTCGTCGTCACGCTTGTAGCCGATGGCGGTGATGTAGTTCAAGAGCGCATCAAACCAAACGTAGGTGACAAAGTCCTCATCGAACGGCAGTTCAATGCCCCACTCAAGACGCGACTTCGGCCGCGAAATGCAGAGATCCTGAAGCTCTTTGGTTTTGAGGAAGCCGAGTGTTTCATTGGCACGGAAGCCGGGCTGGATGAACTCAGGGTGGGTTTCAATGTATTCAATGAGCCACTCCTGATATTTGCTCATCCGGAAAAAATAGTTGGTCTCCTGAATAGCCTCGGCCGGCTTGTCGCATTCGGGACAGTTGCCGTCCACGAGATCCTTCTCGGTGAAAAACCGTTCGCACCCCACGCAGTACCAGCCTTCGTACTCAGCGCGGTAGATTTCGTCGCGGTCGTAGAGATCCTGCAGCACCTCCTGCACAATCACTTTGTGACGCTCTTCAGTCGTGCGGATAAAGTCGTCGTTGGTAATTTCGAGGCGCTTCCAGAGCTCCTGAAAGCGGATAACGGTCTGGTCGCACTGTTCCTGCGCAGTGATTCCGTTTTTATCGGCGGCCTGCTGCACTTTCTGTCCATGCTCATCGGTACCGGTCAGAAAAAAGGTGGGGATATCGAGCAGACGGTGATAGCTGGCAAGCACGTCGGCGAGAATGGTGGTATAGGCGTGCCCGACATGCGGCTTATCGTTCACATAGTAAATCGGTGTCGTTACGTAATAGGTTTTGTTTGCCATGATCAAAATGTATACCGGAGGCCGACGCTGATTTCGAGGTCGTTCTTCTCAATATCGTCGCCCTCTTCAGGCCGGTTAGCGTAAGTGTCTTCGAGCGCAACAATGAGAGTGAAGTGACTGTTGATCCTGCTTTCAACGGCCGTGAAAAACCGGAAGTTATAATCGTCGAAGTTGCTGATATCGGTGAAAAACTCGGTGCCGAACCACCAGCGCGCGGTTTCGCTGAAATGCCAGTCGAACCACTGAGCGAGCCGCCACGCCAGATAATCTTCGACCGTGTCCAGCGATTTTTCGCGCACATAAAGCAGGCCGGTGCTGACATCGGCGACGAGTTCTTCGGTATCCTTGAGGTAATAACCGACGTTGGGACCGAGCTTCACGCGGTAGTTGATATCCTTGATGTCGTCGTGCAGCGCCGACAGCGTCCCGAGTGCGAACCAGCGCTTTGTTGCGCCGAAAATACGGCGAGCCTCGCCGTCGGCCTCGATTTTTGAATCACTGACATCGCCCTCGGTTTTGCGATATTTGCCGGCGATCTTGAGTTTATAGCGATAGACTGAATCGTTTTTCTTTTCGAAATCGGCCCCGTATTTATAGGCCTTTTCCTCCGTGTTGCCGGTGGCATAGTCGAGCCCGGTGTAAATGCTGGCGATCCAGTCGCGGCTCTTTTCATCCTCTTCAGCCAGTGTGCACCACGCGATCAATACACAGACCGCCCCGATGAAATAAAATTTACTTTTCACGGAAAAAATCCTCTTCGGCGTTAATGTGCGCCGCCGTTAAGCAACATCATCACCGCCGCGATAAAAATGAGTGCAATCACGACAATCTGCAGCAGCTTATCCGGCATCTTCACGGAGAGTTTGCTGCCCGGCGGCACGCCGATCAGTGACCCGGCCGCCATCACTGCCGCCGTCACCCAGTCCACGGCTCCGCTGCGGCCGTAAACCAGCGAGGTAACCAGCGTCAGCACCATGGCGATCGTTACCGACGTTCCAACTGTTCGGCCCGCCGTCAACCCGAAAACAATAATCAACATGGGAACAATCAGCACCCCGCCGCCCACCGATGTGGCACCGATCAGCCCGCCCACAATAATACCCGTCAGCACCCCAACTACATTACGTGTCGCCGCATGCCCGTTCATCCGATCTGCCAAACTCTTCTTTTCACTTCGGAGACCCTTTGCACGCAGGTTTTGAATCAGATTCAACACCATGACCCCCACTGAAAGTAAAACCACCCCGACGATGAAACGTCGGAGCCCTTCCTGAAAATCCGTCTGCCCGCCCTGATGGCTGACCCACGAAGAGATTAGAATATTAGCGGGCACGGCCCCGACCAGAATCCGGGCCACCAGCGACCAGCGGACCGTTTTCAAGCGGGCATGATGAAATGCAGCTGAAATATTAGTCAGAAAAATGTAAAGACTGGTGGTTCCAACCGCTAAGACAGGATTGAGTCCAAACACCAGCGTCATTGCCTGCAACCCGAGCACCCCGCCGCCGACCCCGGTCAGTCCAATGCAAAAACCAATCACCAGCCCGAGAAACAGACGCCCCCCCAGCTCCCTCAAACTTAAATCAAAGAATTCCATCCTTTTCTCCGTTTCGTGAGAAGCACAGGCGTTATCGGAACCACTCCGGAACCTGAACTCTTTTTACCGTCTTTTCCAAAAAACAGACTTTTTAACCACCGGATCGGCGGCGGATCAGCTCCTGGCGAATGCGCCGGCGGGCAAACCGCAAATCAAGCACTCCAACGGCCTCCTCGGATCCGTCACCGCGCAAAACAGGCAGTACCTCGGCCTGCATGCGATTCATATCGTCAAGCACATCGGAAAGCTGCATCAGCAGGGTCGCACGTTCTTCAACCGGCTCCATCACATCGCCCGCAACCAGCCACTGCCGGCTGTCGGCATCATCGAGCAGTTCCTTGAGCGATTCGAAGGTAAGCACACCCAGAATTTTTCCAGCTGTGGAAACAACCGGGTAGACCAGTGCGTCGTTCTGCGTAAACTGCTGCAGCACTCCGGCCAGCGGCAGGTCTTCGGAGATCGGCTTCACGTCGGGATTCATCACGTCGCCGACACCTAATTCGGCAATCACATCCTCTTCGGTGATGTTTCGGTCGGTCTCTTTCGCCAGCCGGACCGCCAGTTTGGTGCACGGCGGACCGATCAGCTGCACAATCAACGTCGTGGCGGTAACTGTGAAAATGATCATATTACCCAGTGACATGGTTTCGGTCACCGCGATGCCATGCAGATGCTGCGACGCCATAATGGAAAGCCCGACCGCTACGCCGCCCTGCGCGAAAAGCGACAGACCGATATACCGGCTGACCGGTTCCTCGGCCCGCGAAAGCTTTCCGCCCCAGAGTGAACCAAGCCATTTGCCAAGACTGCGCAGCAATACGTAAACCGCCACCAGCGCCCAGATCCACGGCGGCATATTGCGCACGCCCAGCCGCGCACCGACCAGCACAAAGAACAGGATGTAAATCGGCGCGGAAAACGAACGAACCACTTCAAAGAGTTCTTTACTGCGGCGCGGCGCAATATTGGTCAGCAGAATACCGATTGACATGGTGGCGAGAATCACATCCATCTTAAAGACCACCGCCGCGCTGATGGTCAGCAGGATCACGCCCAGCGCCAGCCCGAGACGTCGGTCTTTCTGCGGAAGCCAGCGCAGGATCAGATTCAGCCCGAACCCGGCGGCCAGCCCCAGCGCCACCGCGCCGAAAAGCTCCACGCCGACATGGATCAGGGCATCGCTTAGATGGGTTCCGTCCGCCGTGAGCATCTGCGCGGCACTGGTTCCCAAAGCATAGAGTGTCATGGCCAACGCATCGTCGAGCGCGACAATCGCCACAATGGCGGTCGTCAGCACGCCCGCCGTTCGGTATTCCCAGAGCACGTCGATCGTCGAGGCCGGATCGGTTGCCGAAGCAATTGAGCCTAATACCGCGCCGGCAGCCAGCGCAACGGCCCAGTCGTGGCAGACGGCGTGAACAATCAGCGTGGAAAACAGCCCGACCAGCGCAAAAGCAAGGATGCCCTCGCCCAGCAGAATAGCGGTGAACTGCTTTCCGTATTTCTTAAAAATGCTGCCGTGCAGTTCGCCGCCAACAAGAAATCCGATCAGGCCCAGCGCAAAAAGATTGAAAGGCCTCAGCGCCAGAATATCGGCCTCCTGCACCACCCGCAGGCCGCTCTCACCGATCAGCACGCCGATTACGATGTAGCCAACAACCTGCGGCACATGCAGTTTCTGGAAAACCCATGCGCCGAGTACGCCGCCCAGCACACATAGTCCGATGATCGCCAGCAGCCCCATCGTTACGCCTCCTCGCCCGTGAAGACGGCATAGGCCGCTTCAATATCCTCCGCCGCAAGAAGTACGGAGCATACAGAGGGATCTTTCAAACGCGAACTGATTGCTGAAAGCGCGCGAATGTAGTGCGCGTGCTGCGAAGCGCCCGCAGCCACCATGCAGACAATCTGCACCGGCATGTCATCGAGCGACGCATAGTCCGCGATCGGTTCATGGGCAAGTCCAAGCGCCATCACCAGATCGTCCACCGAAGCCAGCCGTACATGAGGTACGCCGACGCCAGCGCCGATCCCGGTGCTCATCAGTTCCTCGCGACGGAAAATCGCACGTTCAAGTTCGGTTCCGCTATGAATCAGCGGCGATGTGGCGAGTACCGCGCTCAGCTGTTTGAGCGCCCCCGCCTTTTTCCCGCCCTCCAGAAACACAACGCGCTCCGGCGAAAGGATAAGGGAAAGCGGGCCGGTTCCCGCCCCGGCCGGGGCGGGCGCGGGTGCATTGAGCCGGCGGTTCACCCAGTTTTCGATCTCCGCACGCTTAAAACGCCAGGTCGTGCCGAGTTTGCCGCCGGGCAGTTGTCCTTTCTGCACCCAGTCATAGACCGTGCGCTCTGAAACGCGCAGATATTCGGCCACCTCTTCAATCGTCATAATTTCGTGATTCATGCGGTCTATTCCTCTGCTAAAAAAGCACCCTATGCGAAATTTTCGCTCTATTTCAATCAAATAGTTTTATTTATCAACATATTCATATAAAACAAAACAATACCGTATCAGTACTATTTTTTTATAACTAATTTTATATTAACGCGTTACAATTATCATCATCCCATACGTTTAAAGGTATGGGACAATGCATTTCAAATGCAGCTTTAAATTTGACCCAAACCCCCGAAAAATCGTAATTTTCCCGCCTGCATGAGTGAAACCACTCTCCATTTCGACAACGCCCGCGAGGCGTCTGACCTCACCGCCCACTCCGCCGAAACCCTTGCGGAGATTGAACGGCTTTTCGACGTGCGTCTGACCGCCCGTGACACCTGGCTGAAAATTGAAGGAGCCGGGACGGAACGGGCGGGCCGCTTTTTCGGCGTGCTGCAGGCGGCGCGCGCGCGCGGTATGACGCTGAATGCCCCGCTCATTGCATACACCTTGAAAACCTTTGCGGACGAACGGGAAAATGCGCTGGAAACCCTTGCCTCCATGCGCATTGACGTGAGTCCGCGCAAAGCGCCGGTCTTTCCGCGCACCATCGGCCAGCAGATCTATCTTGATGCCATCGAAAACAATCCCGTCACTTTCGGCCTCGGCCCGGCCGGCACCGGCAAAACCTATCTCGCCATGGCGGTCGCCATTTCTGCTTTGCTCAACGATGAGGTGAGCCGCATCATCCTCACCCGCCCCGCCATCGAAGCGGGCGAGGCGCTCGGCTTCCTGCCCGGCAGCCTTCAGCAAAAAATCGACCCCTACCTGCGCCCCCTCTATGACGCACTGCACGACATGCTCCCTCCCGACGACATTCAGCGGTTTATGGAGCGCGGCGTCATTGAGGTCGCCCCGCTGGCCTACATGCGCGGGCGCACGCTCAACCATGCGTTTGTCATCCTCGACGAGGCACAGAACACCACGCCAAAACAGATGATGATGCTTCTGACCCGCCTCGGGTTTGATGCCAAGGCGGTGATCACCGGCGATCCCACACAGATTGACCTGCCGGATAAAGGACACTCCGGACTGCTCGAAGCACAGAAAATTCTCCGCCGCATAGACGGCCTGGCTTTTGTAGAACTGGGCGAAGAAGACGTAATCCGCCATCCGCTCGTGCAGAAAATTATTCGCGCTTACCGCCACCACAGAGTATAAGGCGCGTTGGAGGAACTCCCTGTGAAACGAAAATTTTTCGGAAAAAACATCAAGGAACGGGTTGCCGCAACCAAAGATCTTCGCGGACACCACACCGCAGCGCGGCCGGTTCCAGTATTCAACATTCTGCTGACGGTCACCCTCTGGCTGGCCGTGGCGGCGCTGTTCTACAGCGGACGCCTGCTCCGCCCGCAGGAACTCAGCCTTGGTCAGCGCGCCGACGAAACCCTTGTGGCCGTGGTGGACTTCGACTGCGAAGATCTGGCCGCCACCGAACTGAAGCAACGGGTAGCCGCTGAGGCCGTCCTGCCTTCTTTTTCCATCGACACCTCCGCGCTGGATGACGCCCGGCAGGCCTTGTCCAAACTGATCCCGCGCCTGCATACCCTGCGTACGGCCACCGCGCCGGAACAGCAGATGCTGGCGCGATCCTCACTGGACGATCTGCTCGACCTGCTCGCCGTTCAGCTGACCACAGAGCAGCTGCTGAAAATCATACCCGCCGACAGCGAAACCGATGTACAGGCGGTCATTTCCACCGCCCTCTCCAACACCGTTTCCAGCGGTATTATTTCCGCCAGTGCGCTCCAAACCAAACTCGACGGCGCGGCCCCGTCCGGCAAAGTAACGGTGCGCGCTGAAATAACCGGCACCATCCGAAATATCGAAAGCTTCCCCCTTGCACCGGATGCGTTGCAGAGGACGACGGAGGCCATTAACCAGAATCTTCCGCGTGATCATCGTGACGAAATAACCGTTCGCGCGCTGATTGCCCCGTGGCTGCGACCCAATCTGGTTTATGATTCCGCCGAAACAGCCCGACGCCGGACACAAGCCGCAGAAACCGTTAATCCGGTTATTGAATCCATCCCGGCCGGAACCGTTCTACTGCACAGCGGCGAAATGGTTGATGAACAGATCCTGAAATGGCTGGAAGCGCACGAGCAGCGGGTAAGCAAACTTGAAACACCCACCGAACGTATTCAGCGCCTGGCGGGCAGCGGCCTGCTTCTTCTGGGAGGACTGATCCTCACCATTGCCATTCTCGGCATCGTCCGCCCCGACCTGCTCCAAAGTCGCCGCTATGCACTGCTGATGATCCTGCTCTCTCTGCTGCCGATTGTGCTTGGCAAACTGCTGCTCTATACTGCGGTCAACCTGCAGTTCTTCCCGCCCGCCGTACTGAAATTCTCTATGCCGCTGGCCCTTGCCCCGATTCTGGCCTCGGTACTGATCGGCAGCGCCCCCGCGCTGGTCGTCGGCTTCTGGGTTAGCTTTGCGCTGGCCGTGCTCCTCGCGAACAGTTTTGAAGTTTTCCTGCTCGGGCTGCTGGTGACGGCGCTATCGGTCTATGCCACGAAAAACGTCAAACGCCGTGCCACCCTGTTCCGGGCTGGACTTGCGATCGGCGGATTAAAAATTCTCTTTGTCCTGATCCTTGCCATTCTCAACCGCCCGGCGTGGTGGGTACTGCTGCCGCAGATCGGCACGGCGCTGGTAAGCGGGATTTTCTGCGCACTGCTGGCCGCCGTCCTCATTCCGGTGTTTGAGCACCTTTTCAAAATTACAACCGACATCACCCTGCTGGAGCTTTCCGATCTCAGCCATCCGGTGCTGCAAAGTCTGGCGATCAACGCACCCGGCACTTATCACCACTCCCTGATGGTAGCCAGTCTCGCCCAGAACGCCGCTGAAACCATCGGGGCCGACGGATTAATGCTGCGCGTCTGTGCCTACTTCCATGACATCGGCAAACTGGTAAAGCCCGGCTTCTTCAGTGAAAACATCCAGTTTGCCGAAAACCCGCACGACGACCTGTCGCCCAGCATGAGCACGCTTGTCATCGTTTCACACATCAAAGAAGGCGTCACCCTGGCAAAAAAATATAAGCTGCCCGAAATTATTACTGACGGCATCCGGCAGCATCAGGGCACCAGCCTCGTTTCCGTTTTCTATCATCGCGCCCGCAACCGCCAGCAGGAGGAGGAAACCTCCGGCACCAAACCTGTCGCGACACAACCTGCCATCAGAGACGAAGATTTTCGTTACGAAGGACCCCTTCCCCAAAGCCGCGAAATGGCGATCCTTATGCTGGCCGACTCCTGCGAAGCCGCCTCCCGTTCGCTTGAAAAACCGACGCCCGTGCGCATCACGAACCTCATCAGCGAAATCTTTGATGCCCGCCTGCACGACGGACAGCTCGATGAATGCAACCTCACCCTCGCTGAACTCAACAAAATCAAACAGTCCTTCATCTTTTCACTCACCAACATGCTCCATGCCCGCGTAGCCTACCCCAAGCCGGAGGAAGAGAAAGTTCCGGAAATGACGAAGTCAGAAAAACCCAAGAATCTAAATAATGACGAATGACGGATTTCTAACTTTTTTGGGTGTTTGGGTACTTCGTTATTCGGATTTCCCTTGGATGCTTGGGTATTTGGGTGTTTCGTCATTCAGCGGGTTGTCTAAACAAAATACATGACCGGAAAAACAGAAACCGAAGCCTTTGAAACCCTGTATTCGAAACAACCAAAAAGCGTACCCGCTGAATCTTCCGACACTCCGCCGGTTGACGGCTGAACTCGCCGCCAACCTCGAAGCCGCCGATCCGGATACCGTCTGGCAGGAAGTCACCCTGTTGCTGACGGACGATGCCGGCATCACACCGTTCAATCTCGAGTTTTTCGGTAAAGACCACCCCACGGATGTGATCAGTTTCCGCAGCGACCCCATACCCGGTGAAGCCGGCACCACGGGAGATCTCATCGTCAATGTCGAGTGCGCCGTGCGTGAAGGGCCACGCCACGACGGACAGGACAAGGAACTCGCGCTCTACATCGCCCACGGCTTCAATCACCTTTCCGGCGCCGATGACGACACCCCGAAAAAAAGCGACGCCATGCGCCGCGCCGAAATGCGGCAGCTTGCGGAGTTGCAACCGGAAATCAGAAACCTGATATTAGGGTGAGATGAACGCAATAGACACCACGCACCTGTTCTACAGCATCACCGCCCTGCTCATCGCCGGCTTCTGGTCCGTCCTTTTTTCCGCCTTCCGCGAAACCGGCAACGCCGGCATCGCCCGGCTGGCCGAAAAAAAACCGAAAGCCGAAGCCGCCCTCACCCGCTGGGCCGCACACTGGAACCTGCTGCGCACCGCGCTCCGTTTCTGCCTGACGCTCTTTGAAATCACCGCCGTCTATTTTGCGCTCCAGGCCTTCGCTTTCACCTCTGCGGCGCAGTGGATCGTCCTGCTGCTCATCATGACGCTGCTCTACCTCCTCTGCATCCGCGTCATCCCCTTTGTACTAGCCGAAAGCTATGCCGACCGCCTTTCCCTCCTCTTTCTCCGGCCCGTCATCGGCATGACCTGGCTGCTCACCCCGCTCGTCTGGCCTGTTTACATACTTGAGCGCGGGCTCCTCGCCCGCGCCCTCTCCGCCGCCGACGAAGACGACCGCCCCACCCCCGAAGAGGAAATCATGACCCTCGTCGCCGAGGCAGATGAAGAAGATCTGGAAGAGGAAGAGCGCGAGATCATCCGCAGTGTCTTTGAATTCGGCGAAACCATCGTGCGCGAAATCATGACCCCGCGAGTTGACATCGAGGGTCTGCGAACCGGAAGCACTGGTGCTGAATGTGTCGAAAAAGTGCAGCAGTCCCGCCACTCCCGCTTTCCCGTCTACGACGAAACCATTGATAACGTCGCCGGTGTCGTGCACGTCAAAGACCTGCTCCGTCTCATCGCCTGCGGCGAAGAGGCGCAGCCCGTCACAAGCATCGTCAAAAAACTAAGCATCGTGCCCGAAACCATGCCCATCAACGACCTGCTCCGCCAGATGCAGGTGCGCCAGTTCCACATGGCACTCGTCGTGGACGAATACGGCGGAACCGCCGGCATCGTCTGCATGGAAGACATCATTGAAGAACTCATCGGCGAAATTCGTGACGAATACGACCTCGCCGAAAGGGAAATTCAAAAACGCTCCGATGGCTCCATCCTCGTCAAAGCCAGTCTCGCCGTGACCGATTTAAACGAAGAACTCGATTTGCAGATTCCCGAAAGCGACGAATACGACTCCATCGGAGGCTACGTATTGAACGAACTCGGCACCATTCCGAAGGTCGGCGCCAAAGTTTCCGCGCCCGGCTTCGAAATCACCGTCCAAAACGCCACCCCCCGCCGCATCCATACCCTCCTCCTCACTCCCGCCGCGCCCGACACTGCCGACAACGATTGATCTCTCCCCTGCATCGCAGGCGTTTTGGAAAACCGAAACAGGTAATGTGCTGAAAGTTCTGCAAAAAGAGAGGATCATGGTGTTTCCTATTTAGAACATAACTAAAACGGTCGGTAAGGACCGGAAAGGAAACAACCATGACCCAGACGAA
>Ga0190283_1000488_pt1 | contig 20416 bp, 17 predicted proteins | sample 48691801_MG_FD_161669 | JGI IMG/M metagenome (GOLD analysis project Ga0190283, IMG submission 161669) | Hydrothermal vent microbial mat bacterial communities from Southern Trench, Guaymas Basin, Mexico - 4869-18-0-1_MG | ecosystem: Environmental > Aquatic > Marine > Hydrothermal vents >...
TGCCGTCGCTCCCCGCACGGGGGGCGTGGATTGAAACGGGTGATGAGGAAGATCCGCAGCGTCAGGCGGAACGTCGCTCCCCGCACGGGGAGCGTGGATTGAAACCACTTTTAACGCCATGTGATCTGGGCATCATTGCGAAGCGGCAGGCGCTGATATTTGTATTTCGGAATACCGATCATCATGGCTCCGAAACTGGCATTTCCTTTGGGAAGTCCGAGGGCCTCCTGCATGGGAGGCCACGAGGTGGCCGCGATGTTAAAATATCCGCCCCAGCACGCGCCCAGACCAAGGGGAGCCGCAGCCAGTTCAAGATAGGACATGGCTATGGTGCAGGCTGCCGGTGCGGTGCGATCCTCTTCTTTGGCATGGGCCACGATGATGTGCGGCGCACCGCGGCAGATGCCGTCAATGCCTTGGTCCCAAGCTTTGATAACGCGGTCCATGTGATATGCTTTCGCCATATCAGGCTGTTCTCTGAGCATATATCGCATCCAGTCCGCAACCATGCCGGCCAGCTTCTGCACTTCTCTGCTGTCGTATATGACGAGCCATCTGACTGGCTGAAGATTATGCCCGGAGGGAGCAAAACGGGCAATGTCTATCAGCTTGGTGATGGTCTCCCGGTCTGCTGGTTTGTCCTTATATACCCGGACAGATCTTCGGGCGCGCAGGAAGTGTTCGCTCTGTTCGGCACTCAGTGCCAGTTCTTTCCGAACGGGCGGACACTGCTCCGAGGGCATGGTTTTCAGAGATAATGCCCCGTGGGGACATACTGCCACGCAATGACCGCAATTGAGGCACAGTTCATCAGCTTCCTCAATGGGCGCGGGGACATCTTTGCCCTTCTGTTCTATGATCCCCACGGGACACGAGGCAGCGCATATCCCGTCATGTTTACATTTCTCATTGTTTACCGTAAACAAACTCATCTTTCCCTCCTCTCCTCTGTTTCAAGTTTCAAGTTTCCAGCTCTCCAGTTCCATATCATCCAAATTTTAATTTTGCAACTCCGCAATTCGACGAATACAAAATTTGCCGGGGATCCCAAAATGCTCACTCATGCGTCTATTCGTTTTCAGAAACTGCCTATCCTGAATGTAGGTCTTCTTACACCCAGTATGCCGGAATGTCAAGCTGTTTTCTATATAAAGAATGTTATAAAAAAAATAATCTGGAACTCCTGCCCGTCCTTGACAGACAGAGTTTTCTGCTTTAATTTTGGTTATATTTTATGTCTGTTTCCGAATACGCCGCCGGAAGCCGCGCTTGGAAAAGACCCTTCGGCCATGGAAAAGGCAAGACAGTTCGGCCGCAAACCTGTGAACACCTGTGCTAAAATTTCAGCACTCCCGCGGCCAAATATGTCAACATTTTTGATCTGCTGAACGTCATAAATGGAAAATTATATTGTTGCCCATGAAGATTCTGATAAAAGCTGTGTATATATAAAATATAATATTAAGACAAGGCAGGAAATGTTATTGCACTGTTGATAAAAAATCAGTATGAAAGATACGACAATTAACAATTGCTATTTCCACCATAATTTTGGGAATAATCTTTTTGAGATTGTTTTTGCTGCCAAAAATCTGTTTTGACGCTTCAAAATGCTGAAGCAACGCTTTGGCAGGGAGAAATATGATGAAACACCTTTTTAACGCCTGCATCTTTTGCAACCGGATGCATCAGTTCCTTCTGCTTTCTGTGGCCTGGACTCTGATTCCCTTTGTGTCACTTTGCCGGGCAGATCAGACATCTCCGGCTGAGGACTTTCCAGTTGACTTTACAGCCCTCAGCTTGGAAGAATTGAAAAATGTTGAAATTATTTCGGTGTCAAAAAAACCGGAAAAAATTTCCCTGACACCTGCTGCCGTGTTCGTAATCACTCAGGAGGACATCCGGCGTTCCGGCGTGACCACCATCCCGGATGCCCTTCGCCTTGCACCCGGGGTGCAGGTCGCCCGCATGGATACTCATAAATGGGCCATCAGTGTGCGCGGTTTTAACGAACTTTATGCCAACAAGCTGCTGGTGATGATTGACGGTCGCAGCGTCTATTCCCCGATTTTTTCCGGCGTGTTATGGGATGTGCAGAACACACTGCTGGCGGATATCGAGCGTATTGAGGTCATCCGGGGGCCCGGTTCCACCCTGTGGGGAGCCAATGCGGTCAACGGAGTGATTAATATCATCACCAAGAATGCAAAAGATACTCAGGGCGGCTTGGCCACCGCTGGCAACGGAACCAGGGAACACGCCTTTGGGAGTGTGCGGTATGGTGACATCCTGGGAGAAGTTGCCCACTATCGGATTTATGCAAAATATTTTCAGAGAGATCAGCTTGATGATTCAGTCAGAGACGAGTCGGCAGTCATAAACGATGATTCTGAAGAAGTTTGGGACATAGATAATATGTCAGCAGACCACTGGAACGGATTTCGCGGGGGATTCCGGATGGACTGGGAACCGGCAGCCTCGGATGCCCTCTGTCTGCAAGGTGAAGCCTACATAAACGGGGATGACATTGAGGAATATCCGATATTCGGGGATTCAGGTGCTCCTGACGGCAAAATTTCCAGAAATGAAGGGGGACACTTTCTGGCCCGATGGCGTCACACTCTTTCGGAAACATCTGAAACAGCGTTTCAAATGTATTATGACCGAACAAAACGCGACTCACCAGAAGCGAAATATGAAGTAAATACATTTGACTTTGATTTCCAGCATCACTTTGTCGGAGGGAAACGTCATGAAATTACATGGGGACTGGGGTACCGTTTTATCAGCGATAGGATTGACGATTTCTCCTTTAATTTCTATCCCGTTGTTTTTGATCCCGACTCCCGGGACCAATCCCTGTTCAGCGCTTTTGTCCAGGATCAGATGGATATCATTGAGGATCGCCTGAGCCTGACCCTCGGATCAAAGTTTGAACATAATGAATTCACTGGCTATGAAGTGCAGCCCGCCGTCCGGATATTGTGGACGCCCGGGGAACGCCATTCCGTCTGGGGCGCAGTTTCACGGGCAGTCCGTGCCCCAGCCCGTTCTGATCACGATGGGAGCATTCCTGTGCAGATTCGCAGACCCTCATCAGAAGGTGATTACGGTGAAGGGACGATTGTCATAGACACAGAATCAGGGAGTGACGATTTTGATTCTGAAGAGGTTGTTGCTTATGAGATCGGTTATCGTCTGTGTCTCACAGACAGAGTATGGGTGGATATAGCAATTTTTTATAATGAATACAAAGGATTGGAGACTATGGAAGCATACATTCTCAGCGATTCTGAAGAGATGGAATCGTCAAGAGATACCAGGTCGTTTAACGCGGAAATATCAGGAATGCAGAACTGGGATACGGCCTCTCATATCAACCAGTTTTATTCGGAAAACAGGATGAAGGGTTGCACCTACGGTTTTGAGATGACTGCGGACTGGAAAGTCAGGAACTGGTGGCGGCTCAGTTCCATGTATTCTTATCTGCAAATGCAGATGCGCCTGACCAACAGCACGGACACCAAAAGTAAATCAAAAATTGAGGGCAGCAGCCCCCGCCATCAGTTCTCAGCGCGTTCCACCATGAATATCACAAAAAAGCTTGAACTTGACCTGTGGCTGCGCTATGTTGACAACTTACCAGCGAGGCATATTCCAAGTTATACCACTTTGGATACCCGCCTGAGTTGGAGGCCGGTCAAAACCCTTGAATTGTCACTGATCGGACAGGACCTCCTCGACTCCCATCCTGAATTTTCTGCCCATGAGGTGGAACGCAGTGCCTATTTCAAAGTGACGTGGAAATTTTGAAGCCCCGTGACGCTCGGTTCGGATTGGCAAATCCGAACCCCCATCTGCCGGATTTGGCAATCCGGCAGGAGCATTTTGTTCTGCCCTGCCTGTGATGCCCGGTTCGGACTGGCAAGTCCGAACCCCGTCTGCCGGATTTGGCAATCCGGCAGGAGCGGGTTGATAAAAGATTTAATGACAAGCAATCTGTGCTTAATCAGATAGTAAGGTGTAATAATGAATGAAGAGCATGTTATAAAAAAAACTTGTAAAACGCTTTTTCCAATGGGGTTTGGCGTAAAAAAAACAGAAGACAGAATTATTATTTTGGATTTTGTCAATCAGATTGATGATAAAAACTATGAAATTTTTTCTTCTTTGGCGATGTCCGAAATAAAAGCAAAAGAGCTTATGGACGCATTAGACAGAGCAATAAATGAGGAGGAAAGAGAAAATGATAAAGACGATGATGTCAAGAGAAGATAGCCTGTCAATATCATCCGTTAAGACTGTTACCGAATATCCAAGACTTCCTGGTAAAAGAGGAAAATTTCCTTGGCATATTGGTAGTCCTGAAGAGGTGATAAATCCCGTTCAGCCCTCCGAATATCAGGGCGCATCACCACTTGTGCAGGGCTGTCGGAATCTTTTTCTGTTTGAAGATAAGACTGTCCCATCAAAGTTTGAACAGAAATCAGAAGATATTTCGATAAAAGATATCCGTAATTCTTTGAAGACTATATCGGATATCAATGATCTGATAAATTTTGGGAAAGGAGTATTCCCCAAATCTGAACAGTACCTGTTTGAACTTGCGACAGAAGCAATAGAAGACTTTTATCCGGAAGAAGAAGGCGATGAAATTTCTGTTGAATCGCTTAAAGGGATGCTGCTTTTCCTTTATTCACTAAAAAGGTTCAAAGAACCTGAAATCTCAATAAGTGAAACAGGTGTGTTCTATGTTGACTGGGAAGAAGAAGTAAATAACTCGTTGACCGTGAGATTTAAAGACGATTTTTTCCTGGAATATTCGCTTTTTCAACCCAGTGTTCATACTGACAAATGGAATATAAGAAACGGGAAGGTGCATATATTGGATTTTAAAGACGATCTTTTAAAATTGGATATAAAACTGCATAGAGAGATATAATGGAAGATAAAGAGATTGCTGAGGGAAATATCACCCGATACTGCAAGCCGTCCAGAATCCGCAAGAAGAGCCGGAAACCTTTTCCTGCTGCCTTTGAATTACGCGAAGGTGAACGCTATTTATCGGCTTATCTGCTTGAATATTTTAAGAATAGCTGTGAAAAAGAAAATATGAAAGCCGTTAAAAAGTATATGGAAGAAATAAAACATTTTTCATTTAGAAAAAATGAGGGCTTTGCGGTTCTCAATATTGAACACACAAGGCAATATATGATTAACGCATCTCAGAATGTTCGTTTCAAAGAAAAAAAACTCCCGCACTGTGGCATTCTTTTTTATGGAGATGATCTGACCATTTCCAAATTATTAGCCCAATGTGTTCATGCACTTTACTTGGTTAAAGATTTGGAGAATGAAGAATAACAGATGCCCCGTAATGCCCGGTTCGGACTGGCAAGTCCGAACCCGTCTGCCGGATTTGTCAATCCGGCAGGAGCATTTTGTTCTGCTGTGACGCCCGGTTCGGACTGGCAAATCCGAACCCCTACAGTTTGCAAACATCTGACATCAAACATCAAACATCAAACATTTATTTTGGAGAATGCCGGATGAAAGACAAACCCGAAACCGGAAATTGGAAACTGGAACTGTTTCGGCTCCTGATTTTAAATTTTGAATGCCTGATTTTGAATATCAGGTTTCAACTGACGGGCATGATGGTGTTGTATCTTATAATATTCAATGTGTCCAATGTGCATGCCCAACAACATCTGTCAGGTCCGGAGTATCGCGTTAAGGCGGGCTTTATCTATCACTTTACAAGATTCACCAAATGGCCCCAGGCCGCGTTCAGGGATACCGGCAATTCTATCATTCTTTGCATTGCATCTTATAATCCCCTTATTGACACGGCATCTTCCCTGGGAAATAAAATTACCAAAAAGGGGAAAAATGAAATTTTTTTCTCCTTGCAGGATAAAATTGTTCAGGATGGGAAAAGTGACATTTTTCTCTCCTTAAACAATAAAATTGTCAGGAAAAGGAAACTGAAAGTAGTAAGATGCAGTAATGAGAAAGAAACAGGAAACTGTCATATTCTTTTTGTTCCTTCAATGGACAAAAATTTCACCCGGAAAATATTAAGTTCCGTAAAGAATCGGAGCGTATTAACTGTGGGGGAAATGGAGGGTTTCATTCAGATGGGCGGAATTATCAATTTTTTCAAAGAGAAAAAAAGGCTTCAGTTTGAAGTCAACATGGATGCACTCAGGCGATCCGGATTGAAACTGAGTTCACAACTTCTCAGGTCGGCAAAAAATTGCCGGATGGAGTAAACAACATATGCAAATATTTCAAACGCTTTCTATTCAACGCAAACTTGTGCTGATCATCATGCTCACCAGCGGAGTCGCCCTGTTGCTGGCTTCTGTGGCTTTTGTGGTCAGAGATGTCATCATATATCGTCATTCTATGGTCTCCAGTCTTTCCAGTCTCACACAGGTGATCGGGATGAACAGTGAGGGCGCGCTGATTTTCGATGATCACTATACTGCAAAAAATAACCTCGCAGCATTACACGCCATGCCTTACGTCTATTCTGCCTGTATTTACGACAGAAACGGAGAGGTGTTTGCCTCGTATGCCCGCGCTGACGTGGACAAGAATATGCCTCCGCCCGACCATCAGGAATCCGGCCATTATTTTGACAAGTCCGGATATAATAATTACCTGTTTCTGTTTGAGCCGATTCTTTCTGAAAATAAAACCATCGGAACGGTTTTCATCCAATATGACTTGGCAGAGATGCTTTCTAAAATGAAAGAGGCCGGCTTCATCTTTGTTGTCATCATGCTGCTGACTTTTTTTGCGGCCTTTATGATGTCGAACAGGCTCCAGCGCATCATTTCCGATCCGATTTTGCACTTGGCCCAGATCACAAAAAACATTTCGGAGAAAAAAGATTATTCGATCCGATGTGCCTGGTATCCGCAGAAAAAGAAACCTTCATTCCTTAAAAAGCTCGCCTGTCACCCGCAGGAAAAGAAATATTCGCTCAGTGAAAAACGCTCCTGGTATCAGGATGAGATCGGAGTTCTTATTGACGGATTCAACGAGATGGTGGCTGAGATTCAGGCCCAGGAAAATGAACTGAGGCAGCATCGGGAAAATGAACTGAAACGACATGAGGAATGAAAGACAGAGGTGCTCAACCGTGTTGTTGAGCTGAAACTGGCCAACAGGGAACTGCGTCAGGCCAAAGAGATCGCTGAAAGCGCAAATCGGGCCAAAAGCGAATTTCTGGCCAATATGTCTCATGAAATCCGTACACCCATGAATGCGATATTGGGATTTACCGACTTGCTCCGTTCCCTTATTATGGAGAAAAAGCCGAAAAATTATCTTGAATCCATTCAGTCCAGCGGGAAAAATCTGCTGACACTGATCAACGATATCCTTGATCTTTCCAAAATTGAGGCTGGCAAAATGGAACTCCAATGCGAACCTGTGAATCTTTATTCCATTATTAATGAGATCAAACATATTTTTTCTTTGAAAATATCTGGAAAAGGTCTTGAATTTCTAATAGATATTGCTGAGGATATTCCCCAGGCCCTGCTTTTGGATGAGGTTCGTCTGCGGCAGATTCTGTTCAACCTGTTCGGCAATGCCATAAAATTTACTGAAAGCGGATATATCAGACTTTGTGCGAAAAAGAGCTATGTGCATAATGACAGAAGCAGCGTTGATCTGATTATGGCTGTTGAAGACACCGGCATCGGCATCTCTCCGGAATCTGAAGAAAAGATATTTGAAGCATTCAAACAGCAGGACAGTCAGAGTACCAGACAATATGGCGGCACCGGGTTGGGACTGGCAATCACAAAACGGCTGATTGAAATGATGAGAGGGACAATTTCTGTGAAAAGCGAAGTCGGCAAAGGGAGTATTTTTGAGATCGTCTTACATGACGTGTCTGTTTCCGCAACTCCTGCCATATCCGCAACCGAGGAAATTTTTGATCATAAAAATATTTTGTTTGAAGAGTCTTCGGTGCTGATCGTAGATGATATTGAAACCAATCGGGATTTGGTGAAAGCATTTTTTCAGGATACAAATATCAGGTCAGTTGAAGCTGAAAATGGCAAAAATGCCATCCTGCTTGCCAGACAGCACAGACCGGATGTGATTCTGATGGATATAAGAATGCCCGGCATGGACGGGTATGAAGCGACAAAGCGGATCAAGGAGGATGAGGAAATAAAGGACATACCGGTTGTCGCATTGACAGCTTCCGGGATGAAAGAGGATAAGGAAAAGATCATGCAGACCAAATTTGACGGATTTCTGATCAAACCCGTCAAAAGATCGGACTTGTTCCGTGAATTATCCAGGTTTATCAAGCATTCAAGAAAAGAGATGGATGAAAAAGACGGCGAAAAATCTGGAAAAAAAGGAGTAATGGAAGATATTCCGCCTGAAACCCTGGAAAAACTTCCTGAAATAATTGATACATTGGAAAATGAATTCATGCCGCAATGGGAAACTGCCCGTAACAATAACAGTATGGTTGATATCCAGGATTTTGGTGAGAAAGTGATATCCTTAGGCGAGGAGCATTCACTGGAAATTTTTCAGAAATTCGGGGAGGATCTGGTTTCGCATGTAAAAATTTTTGATATTGAGAATATAGGTGCAACTCTGGAATCTTATCCTAAGCTGATTGAAAAACTGAGGGAGTGCTGAAATGAAATTTTAGCACCCGAAAAGATTCAAACATTAAGGCGAGGAACAGCAATGACGGATCATAGCAAAATGTTCAAAATTTTGATTGTTGATGATGTGCCCAAAAATATCCAGTTGGCAGGGACGATTCTCCAGAAAGAAGGCTATAACATTTTTTTTGCCAACAACGGTGAAACAGCACTCAATCTTACCAAGACCAATGATTTCGATCTGATTCTTCTGGATATTATGATGCCGGAAATGGACGGATTTGAGGTTTGCGGGCAGTTAAAAAAGGATGCCAAAAACAGCGATATTCCTATTATATTTCTTACGGCAAAAAGCGATACGGAAAGCATGATAAAAGGGTTTGACACAGGTGCTGTGGATTATGTCACCAAGCCTTTTAATGAGAAAGAATTGCTGGCCAGAGTGAGGACACATCTGGAATTAAAAGACACCCGGCAAAATTTGCAGGAAGCCAATGCCACAAAGGACAAATTTTTTTCCATCATAGCGCATGATTTGAAAAATCCCTTTAACGCATTGCTCGGTTTGTCAAAATTATTGCTGACTAATTTTGACGCATTTGATGAGAAAAAAAAGAAACAGTTCATTGAAAACATCTTCCAGGCTTCCGAGCAGGGCTATAAACTCTTGGAAAACCTGCTGGACTGGTCAAGGGTGCAGATGGGCAAGATTAAGTGGAAACCTGACCATCTTGACATAAGCACATATTGTTTTGAAAATGTTTCATTGCTGGAGGCCAGTGCGAATAATAAAAAAATCAACTTGCACTCGGACATAAATACGGGCACACCAGTTTATGCGGATCCCAATATGGTGACCATGGTTATCCGGAATCTGATGTCAAATGCCATAAAGTTCACCCAGAAAGGCGGAGAAGTCAAAATCACATCCGAGACAAAGGGAAATTATGAGGAAATAACGGTTTCTGACACCGGCACCGGCATTAAACCCGAGGATATTGAAAAGCTTTTCAGAATAGATGTCCATCATTCCACACTCGGAACGGCAAAAGAAGTGGGAACCGGACTGGGACTGATATTATGCAAAGAATTCATAGCGGAAAACGGGGGGGAAATATGGATTGAAAGCGAACTCGGAAGCGGGAGTCGTTTTAAATTCACATTGCCCGTAAAAGAAGGCGTGCAAAAATAAAGCAGAGCGGTTTTTTGCCTCCGGGGAAGAATCAGCAGACGATGTTGTCAGATACATTTATCAGCAGCCCCGGGAAGACCGTCTGAAACACGAAGGGGAGTGGAGAAAATGGGTCCTCACCAAAGAAAGGGCCGAGATTCAGGATAAGGTGGATGCTCTGCTCGGAGAAAAAACTGAATACGAGATTTATAAATATTAACCAAGCGGAAAGTGGGAAATGAGATATTTTCATTTCTCACCTCCCTTTTGAATGAAGCAAAGGTTGAATGATGTGAAAAAACTGTCTGAGTTTATATCGCTGTTATCTCCCGCAGATGTGTTGCACTTTCAGGATGTTCCCATAGACGGTATTGTCTGCCGTCCTGAAGACTCCCGGAAAGATGCACTGTATTGCGTCATTGATGAATTTCTCCAATACGGACACTGGGTTGAAGGGTTTGATTTGTTCGAGTCTCCGGACGCAAAGACGCTTCATGAAACACCTTTCCGCCATAAAGCCGCTCTGCTGCTTGAACGCCCGGTTCCCGATATTGTCCTGCCCCAAATGGTAATGCCGGATCCACGCAAGGGAATGGCACGCGCCGCGAAATATTTTTTTGACTCGCCAGATGAGCAGATGAAGATTGTCGGCGTAACCGGCACCAACGGCAAAACCACCACAAGCCACCTGATAAATCAGTGGCTCACCGCTTGTGGCGGACGATCTGCGGCTCTGGGGACATTGGGATTATACACAGGCGCAGAAAAATACGCTGAAACCATATATACCACCCCCCTGTCCCCGACCCTGTTTGAAACTCTGGGCGAATTGCGGAAGATCCGTGTAACAACACTGGCTGCGGAAATATCCTCCCATGCCCTGAAACTGGATCGCGTATTCGGTCTGAATGTGGATGTGGCCGTATTCACGAATCTGACCCGTGACCATCTGGATTTTCACGGAACCATGGAAGATTACCGGGCATCAAAAATAAAACTGTTCACGAATCTGAAATCCGACGATATCGCGGTGGTGAACAGAGATGATGCCATGGGAAGAGAACTCATCTCTCTTTCTCCCTGTCATGTCATTGATTACGGATGTTCTTCTGAAGCGACTCTGAACGCGGAGCAGGTCCGATGTCTTTCCAATGAAACCGCTTTCCGAGTCTGTTACCAAGATAAAAAATTGGAGATAAAGACATCGCTCGTTGGGGATTTTAATGTTTATAATGTGCTGGCAGCCATGGGCGCGTGTCTGGCCTTGGGGATTGACCCGGAGGAGCTGGCTTCAGCCAGTTCCTCTCTGAGCGGCGTTGCCGGAAGAATCGAAGCCGTGCCGTTGCCGGGAGATCGGGTGGGCATCGTGGATTACGCTCACACCCCGGATTCCCTCAAAAAAATTCTTCATGCAGTTCGGGCCACGGCTTCGGGTAGGGTCATTACTGTATTCGGCTGTGGCGGAGACCGGGATCGGGGGAAACGTCCCCTGATGGGCGAGGTTGCCGCACACCTCTCCGATCTGTGCGTGGTCACCTCTGACAATCCCCGCCGCGAGAATCCCGCGGCCATCATTGAAGAGATTCTCGAAGGAATGCCTGAACAGGGCGTGATCGTGGAACCGGAAAGGCGGGAAGCGATTCGCAAGGCTTATGAGATGAGCCGTGCAGGAGATGTCATCCTGGTGGCTGGCAAGGGACATGAACCCTATCAGATTATCGGCGACGAAAATTTTCCTTTTGATGATCGTGAGGAACTGAGGCGACTGAGGGAGGGATAGGAATCAGACCTCCGAGGTTTTTGAAATCTCGGAGGTCACGAATGCATATTCATTTAAAAAATCGTATGGCTGGCCGATTGGTTTCAGTTACACTGTTCGGAATTGGCTCATGATGGTAATTCCAAAATTGGGTAAACTTTTTGAGAGCAGAAACATTGCCATAACTCCTTATCGGATTTCGGATGAAGCATGGGATAAGCTGGAGAAGCAATTCCAAAAAGAGTAGTTTGGATATGTTCGGCAGGAAAGATTTTTTTGAAACAGCAAATTAACCCTCAACAAAAGAAAGGAGTTCTGAATTACGATGATATAAAACTTTTGCACAGGTAGCTGTTCAATATCTGCTCCGAAAATTCGCCATAGAGATAGAAAATTTCAGATTTGAAAATATTTTTGTCTGGCTTCAGGATGATCGCATTGATGAGATGATTATTGGCAGGGAGACCGTCTTTGATCTGTTTGACATAGAATTCAGACAGACAGAGGAAATCGGAAATCAGAACAGTGGTGTCACTCTACGGGCCTAAATCATGAAAGTTTATATTGACAGGGGAATAAAAATATGGCATTTTTCCTAATATTAGAGCTTTTAAGAAAATGTCTGTCGCTCCGGAGTGCAAAGCCTGCCCGGACAAGACTCACGACTCGCAAAACAAGTTTTGCACTCCGGACTGACAAACATTATGTTAAAAGCAACCCTGATTTTGACCATGAGGTACCTGAAAATATATGGCAGGTGATTACTCTTTCCTGCCCAGTTAAATTTTCTCTTGATTTTAATTGAAAAATCTGCTTATATTTATAATTTGACAACCGTAAGTTCTAATAACCTGCTGAAATTACTGAGACTGTCATTTTCCGGATCAGCGGTTCCCAATTGAACAGTTTCAGCATGTTGGGATTATTTCCAACTTTTCACTGTGACTTTTGACTGTCGAGTTTATAACATAATTGAAAGTTTGTACAGTAAGCAGTTTTCCATTTTACAAAGAGCATTTTACAAAGAAAGGTTGAACCATGGGGAAAAAAATTAAGCAGTTCATCGTATTGGCGATTGTATGCGGGATTATATATGGTCTGTTCAGCTATCATATCATCATCTTTACCGGTGATGAGAAAGCGATCAGAGCTTTGGAGAAATCCACCATGACGTTAAGCGATACTTTTATCAGCCTGGAAACAGGTTCATACAGCGGACTTGACAAGGTTCTGGGAAGGGGTACGCTGAGAGAAGACGGTCTTGGAGAGCTTCTTGTGGAAATGGAAGTCATCACCGATCAGGAGTTACGTAAATTGGAAGAGAAAATTGATTCAGGGGACTGAATCTGCTTTAATTCCAAAAAGTCAGAAGATAAATGTGCGTGTCTGCCTTTTCTCGTCAGTGAAAAGTTGAAAGTAACTCCGTAATTTTCTGAAATTATTGAATGGCACATTATCAGTTCGGAAAAATGTCTGTATCAGTGATTTCAATAAGTTATAAGAACTTATAACTGACGAGTGCCTTTTAAAGATAAGGAATATCCTGCAAGAATGTCGTTCAAACGCAAGCTCTTTTATAGTGCCGTCTCCATGGTGCTTTTCATTCTTGCCCTTTTTTTTATCCTGATCTGCCTTTATTTTTACATTCCCGTTTATGTAAATTCCGAACTGAAATCCTCAATTCCCCAGAAGACGGGAATTGAGGATTTCACCTGCAATGTCCGCAGCATCAGCTTCACCGGAGCGGATCTGGCCTCATTGCGAATCGGCGATGGTGAACATACTGCGCTCTCCGCAGAAACCGTTCGGATAGATTATTCTCTTCCGGGGCTTTACAGAAAGCACATAAAAAAAGTGGTGCTGAGCGGAATTGAACTGCGCTGCACAGTCAAAGATGGGAAATTTGCACTCCCCGGATTTGATTTGCAAAAATTTCTTAATCAGCTTCCGTCAGCACCTTCCTCGGCAGATGCGTCCCGGCCCTTTTCTGTCGGCAGTATTGAAATCCGCAACGCCGCGGTGATCTGCATAAGGGGAAAGAGAGGATTCAGACTTCCCGTTGAGTTTGAAATTGTTCCTGGAACCCCGGACTGGAAGATATTGAATTGTGCATTGCGCATTTACCCCCGGGGTCAGGAGATTCTTTTCATCATTAATATCCTTATGAATAAAAACGAGGTCCGTCTGAAATTTGACGCAGATGACATCCATCTTGAAAGATTCGCCGATTTCTCAAAACTGATTCCGGAACTCATTTTGTCAGGGGAAACAGATATAAAAGGAGATGCGGTGGTGCAACTCGACCCGTTTGAACTTTCAGTTGCCTCTGCACGCTGTGAATTTCGGGATAACGGAAGTGCTTATAAAAATTTTAAACTGGGGAAGAACGCCGATTATTTCCGAATGGAAATCCACGGGAATGGCGGGAAAGAATGGAGTGTTTCAGCGTCTCTGCCCCCTGTCCTCTGTCCTCTGCCCACTTCCTTTTCTCCCCTGCCTTTGGAAATTTCTGATTTGCGCTGCGATTTGAAAATAATGCAGAGTGTCATTGAAGGATCAGGAAATTTCAAGCTTGTTTTTCCCTATTTTTTTAAAGAGGGGAGATTTGAAATGCCGGACCCGCTTGAGACACACGGAAATTTTTTTGCAAATTTTGCAGAAAATGGGAAATGGGAATTCGGGGTTACGGTTTTGGACAGGTCTGTTTCTTTCCCGGCACAATGCAAATTCAGCATAAATCATTTCAATATTGTTTCAGGAATGCCGAAATTTGATATTTTCGGAAAAGGAGAACATGCCAAGGGTAAGGTGGGATACAGCCTGATTCTTTCTGATATAAGCGCAACAGCAGACACCACGGTTATCAGGATACCATCAGTGTCCGTGAGAGGCAATGCAAATTTCGGCGATGATTTCAATGCTGACGGCGTTGTGAAGGTTTCAGACGCAGGAGTTGCAAGCCCCGGACTGGATATAAGCGGCATTTATGGGACTGTTCCATTGAAATGGCCCTGTAAGGAACTCGGGCCTGAGGGAAAAATTTCTGTAAAAGCATTCCAATTGGAGGAACAGGACATCGGCTCTCTCAGAGGATCTGTTCAGCAGAATAAATCCGGTTTTGTTTTTAAAGGTGCGCATCACAGCAAATTCATTCCGGGGCTTACGCTTAATTTTACGGGAAAGCATCTTTTTGCTCCTGAAAACGGGAGAAAAGAAGAAGATCATAGAACTGAAATCCGCTTTGCTTCTCACCACACGATTGCTCCTGATATTGATCTGGAACGATTCTCGCCATACGCAGAGGGCATCATGCTGAACGGAGAACTGGAGATTAACGGCGAGTTTGTTTCCGGAAACAAAGGAATGCGGTGTTCGCTGAATTCATCGCTTAGTCATGCAAATCTCCTGTTCAGAGAAAAGGATGTTGCGGTTGAGGGGATTGATCTGTCCTTTTCCATGCCGGACCTGTTTCAGACGCACAGCGCACCCGGGCAGCAGTTCAGCTTCAGGAAAGCCTCATTCGGCGGATTCATCCTGAATGACGGGAGAATCGAATTTCAGATTGAATCGGACGGGTCGGTTTTTATTGAAAAGAGCAGCGTCAGATGGTGCAGGGGAAATGTCGGTTTTCAGGCATTGCGGATTTCACCCGGGATTGCGGATTACGATCTGATGTTGTACTGTGACCGTCTGAATCTTGCCATGATCCTGGAGCAGTTGGGCGCGGGAAATGCGAAAGGAGAGGGGACGGTGAACGGGAAGATACCGGTTCGCCTTAAAGACGGAAAAATAAGATTCAGTGATGCGTTTCTGTTCTCCACTCCCGGACAAGGCGGGACAATCCATTTGACAGGCGCGGAGATGCTCTTCGCGGGCATTCCCAAGAACACGTCCCAGTATGCCCAGATTGACCTGGCAAGGGAGGCACTGAAAAAATTTGATTATAAATGGGCAAAACTGAGCCTGACAACAGAGGGTGAGGATTTGAAAGTGGGACTGCAGTTTGACGGCAAACCTGCCAGACCGCTGCCTTTTGTTTATAAAAAGGAGATGGGAGGATTTGCCAGGGTTGAAGCAGGGAGCAAAGGCTCGCATTTCCAGGGGATACGCTTAGATGTCAATATGGGGCTTCCGCTTGATAAGATTTTGCTGTATAAGGATATTATGAAATAACACCAAACATCAAATATCAAGGCGTAAAAGGATAAAGGCTGTAATAAATTCGATAAAAGCCTTTCTGTCTCTCTACTTGCCACACCTTCCCATCCGGTCACTGAACAGTGGTGTGTTTCGTGGCGTTCGTCCCTGATAACAGCAGCGGGCATGGAATCAGCTACAGGGAAACTGGGCTGATGAAAAGAGTTGCCGATTATAATCCCCCATAATGAAGCGATTTTTTTGCCCTGCCATGCAGGGCAAAAAACCATTCCGCTCCGCTTCACTCTATGCTCTTTTCATGGCTTTTCTGCAATCAGTCATTTTCGGTTTTTTGCTTAATTGCAGGCAACGCATTGGATATCGCAGAAGCCAGGGTTTCAAATTCTTCTTCATGCTCATCAGCCCATTCGCCGAGACATACCACAACTGCTGACAACTTGACGGATTTCACAGACATAGTAAGTCTGGAAGGCATCAGGCCAGGATAGACGTCATCGTCAATTTTAAAGAATTCATAGACTTTTCGCTTTTTATACATAAGATTGTTGAAGGCCCACGCGTCAATTTCGACCAGCCGGAATGCCTTTTTACCGCTGGCCTTCATCAGATATTTGTCCCGCAGCCCTGTAACGCAGAAATAGGCGTCTGCCTCGCCGGATTCAAGCGCAGTCAGCGCTCTCGTATTCCTGATAGGAGTTGTGGCCACTTTTTTGTATTTTTTATCCAATGAGATAAAATTGTTCCAGGTAATGCGGGAGCCGCCGTCAAGAGGGCCTACCGCAACAGTATGCGATTTGTTCAAATCGGTGAATTCATTAATTTTGCTCTTTCTCGAAACAATTAGATGAACATATTCATCATGGAGAGAGCTGATGACAGCTATATCCATATTCGCCTGAATCAGCGCGTCAAACTGGACGATGGCAAGATCAATCTCCTTTTTCTTCAGGCGGTCCAGATTGATTTTGCTGCCCCCGGGAACGATTTCTATGGTCAGATCGCTCCCCTTGAGATTTTTCTTGATAAGCGGCGCGGCAATCGTGCTGTAAACGCCGTTTTTAGCACCGGTTCCCATCTTCAGAATTTTTGTCCCCGCGAAGGAAACGGAGAAAGATGTAAAGCAGAATGCTACCAAAGTAGCGATGGTAAAAACAAATTTTTTCATGTCTCTTACACTCCTTTTTTTGAATTTTAGAAAACTATGATTTAAATCAGGTCTTTCCTGTCCAACTCGTTTACAACTTTATCGCAACAGTTATCACCTCCTTTATTATGCCCGGCCTTTTGCAGTGGGAAAGAAATCCGGGTTTTTTTCCAGCAGGGGAAAAAGCCGGGTTTCTCTCCACCCGACAATGAATTGCCGGGTTATTCGCACCCCAAGCCTGTTCCGGTCACATACCCCGGAAGTGTGCCGACATCATTGTCGTCAGGATCAGTAAAAGGGACCAGCATGGGATCAATGATTCTCAGATCAGCAGGACCCGGGACAAAACCGTCTCCGTCATGATCATGATAGGGATCTCCCGCCCATACTGCTTCCAGGTCAGTCAGAGGAATATCAAGCCCCAGTCCGGCATCATTCAGTTCTTTGATAAATTCATTGGCTGCGCCGGCATATCCTGTGTGTGAAAGATGAACACCGTCCAGGCTGAAAAATCCGCCCCCGAATGTCCTTGTGAGAACGTCATCTCCTATGGAAACTTCGCCATTGACCACGCTGTTCAGATAGCCGTGTATATCCACAAGGGTCACATTGGGGTTGTCATCTGCCAGAGATTTAATATACGCATTGATCGCATCAACACGCTCATTGATCAGGGCTGCTTCCTGGGAATTCAGGGAATTCCCATCCGAAATTTTCACAGTCGCGCTGATAACCGCATTCAGAGTGACACCGTCCGAATCCAATGCCCGTGCCGTGCTTGTGCTTACATTGCAAGGCTGTCCGATAACAGGGCCGAATCCCATGAGCTGACCTGATTCCAAAGCTGTCACATCTGCCGGAAAGCTTGCCAGCCTCTCGATATCATCCTTGTCAAAAGTGAAAGCCGTGCAGGTCATGCACGGAAGATTGGCGATGAACAGATGGCTGTCAGGAATGGCTGTCAGTCTGTCTGCAGTCTGTTTCAGCCTGTCTTTGACTGATTCAAGATCATGCCCCGCCTCGGTATCTGACAAAAAAGTGCTGATGTCCTCTTGGGTGAGCCGGGTTCCGCTCCCTCGGATGACCGCCCCCAATACGTCGTTATTTCCGATGAGCATCGCAAAAATCTTGAGTTTGTCAGGATGCAGAGAAGCGACGTATTCAGCCGCTTCCAGTTGGGTGATTTCAGCCCCTGTCTCAGTGGGGAGAGGTTTCATCAGTTCATCCAGCAGCACATTGCCGGAGCCGGTTTTTTCCTCCATAAGCGTTTTGATGGTGGCACCGTCCACGCCGAGATTATAAGGAATAAAGCTTTCATCTTTGCGAGTTTTCGTCCTTGTTTCCATATCCATTTTCAGCAGAGGATTTGCCCATGTCAGTTCTGCAGCCTGACCGATTTGCTCTGCAAGAATCTGCGAGTATCCGTGAATCTGCGTGTCTTCATGCACATTCGACATTCCGCTCTGAGTGCCGTTGGTCAGACTGTCTCCCAGATTGATCATTACCACGCTGCGGGGGGTAAAAGTGGCAGTGACATTCCTATCTGAAGTCATGGTGATTGTTGCGGGGTTTTCTGAGCTGGCCAGGTCTCCGCCCCATCCGCTGAATATCCATACGGAGTCATCGCCCGTTGCGGTGAGAGTCACCTCAGTATTTTCGCCATAGTCGCCCCCGGACGGTTCCATGGATACGCTGCCCTGTCCCTCTTTGGCAATGGTCAGACTGTACCCGTTGTCATCATCATCGTCGCCGCATCCGACGCACATACTGACAACCAACCCGAGAACAATAACGATCCTCAGAAGATTGCATTGAAAAAGCCTTGAACTTCCATTTTTTTTCTCCATTTTTCTCTCCTTCTTTTTGTTTAAATGTTTGGGGACTCGGGGTTTTTTCTGCCGGACGGGGTTTGCAACCCCGTCCGAAATATTTGCCAAAATCCCCCGGCTCGGATTTGGCAATCCGAGCCAAGCAGTCCTTCTGCCGGACAGGGTTTGCAACCCCGTCCGTAATATTTATTGTCAGGATCGACAAACATTTCGGACGGCAAAAGAATCCCCGCCGGCAAGGAATGGCGGACAATAAATTTCATTCCCCGCCCTTGATGCCTGCCTGTTTCAGCAATTTCATCAGTTCCTCCCTCTCTTTCTGAAACCGCTCTTTTTCCTTCCGGGCCTGCTCATAAAGCTGTTCTTTTTCCCTCTGAGCCTGCTCCAGAGCCTCTTCCTTTTCCCTCTGAACCTGTTCTTTTACCCTCTGAGCTTCTTTCTGAGCTTCTTTCAGTGTCTGTTCTTTTACCCTCTGAGCTTCTTTCAGAGTCTGTTCTCTTACCCTCTGAACTTCTTTCAGAGCCTGTTCTTTTACCTTCTGAACTTCTTCCCTGGCCCGTCTGACAGCACTCTTCCAGGTTCTCTCCTGACGTATGGCATCAAGTCTGCTCAGATAGAGAAAATACTCCTCCCTGTTGTTTGCGAAGCTGTCAAGAACACCGAAAGCCTGCCTCATCTCCTCGGTGTCCATCCCTTCGGGCAGTCTGTCCGCATCCATATTCTCACCCTCCTTCAAAAAGTGGATCCACCGTTCCTTGTCATCCTCGACACTGCTTTTCGGGGACCAATACGGCAGTTGCAGTATGTGGATGCCGAAATGATCGCTCATCGGAAACCCGAGGCTGCGTTCCCGGGCCTCGAAAGCAAGATGGAGATAGTCTTTCTCATCAGCCGGCTTCTCGGGCCGGAACAGCACCCCTTCCAGTATCCATATTGAGATAACCGGATTCAGGGAATCATACTCCTTCCCTTTCTCCAACTGGGGATGGTAAATGCCGGCCCAGTTGTGAAGCATTCTCAGAGCGAGCCACGAAGCAACTGACAGCTGCACCTCAATCTGATAATATTTCCCGCTCTCGTCCTGAGCCTTCACATCCACGACACTCAGCTTGCCGTTTTCAAACTCCCGCTCGTTGTAGGGATTCAGCAGCGTCACCTTGGTAATCCGTTTCCCCTCCTCCGGTCCGAGTACCGCGTTGAGAAAGTTTATCAGGAGATTCCTGTTTTCCTTTTTCCCGAAAATTGCCTTGAACACGCAGTCCACTGTCGGTCTTATTTTATTTCTCATTACACAACTCCTTAATCACAAATGGAACCTTCTGCCGGACGGGGTTTGCAACCCCGTCCGCAATGTTTTGTATATCCACGAAAGCGAAGGTTTCAGACGGGGTTGCAAACCCCGTCTGATTCATAATCCTGGCTCTGTAATCGCTTTGATACTGTCCCAGACAGCATCTTTTCCCTGCCGCGATTTCGCAGAAAACAAAATCAGATTGTCCTTATCTATAGAAAGTGAGCTTGCTATGGTCATCTGCTGCTTTAACTGTTTTGTTTTTGAAAGCTTGTCAGCTTTTGTCAGTATGAGGAGTGCCGGAATATTGAAACCGTTCAGCCAGTCAATGAGGTTTGTTTCCTCATGACCGGGGGTGCGCCGTATATCCATGATCAGGACCACGCCTTTGAGAGCCTCTCTGGTTGAAA
>Ga0190283_1000494_pt1 | contig 20327 bp, 11 predicted proteins | sample 48691801_MG_FD_161669 | JGI IMG/M metagenome (GOLD analysis project Ga0190283, IMG submission 161669) | Hydrothermal vent microbial mat bacterial communities from Southern Trench, Guaymas Basin, Mexico - 4869-18-0-1_MG | ecosystem: Environmental > Aquatic > Marine > Hydrothermal vents >...
GAGGATGAGGTGATTGACGAATATGAGGATTGGTTCTCTTCCGACGGAAACAGCTTTCAGACATCAAAGACAGTGGATAACACAGATTATGCGTTTGAAATGAACAGTGACTGTGAAGTCCATGTTTCAGGTAAATTATATGATCTGATGGCAGATTTCGAGTCCTTTCTTGAGAAACAGGACCTTAAAAAGAGAGAAGCGGAACAGACGGACTGGGATGAGAGAAAGGAGGATTGGCTCAGGCATATTGACAGATTCCACAAGACTGTTCAGAGATTTCTGAGGAAGTATCTGGATCAGGGAAAGGTGAGCATTGATTTCAGTCCGCTGACATTGAATGAGGAGCATATCGGAAGTTATGAAACAAAAAAGCTTCACCTCACGATGGGGGGCTATGAAGTCGTATTTTCTCCCCTGGGAACACGCATGATCGGTTCCAGAGGGAGGATTGATATGGAGGGGAGAGCAGGAAGAGTGAAATTTCTCCTCGTTGACAAGGAATCGGCAGATATGTGGGGTTCCTTTTTCAAATTCACAGTTGGACATACGGGAAATTTCGTACCATCATTCCGACACGGAGGCAGCCTGAAAGAATATCCCAAATGAGCTTATTGTTCCCTTGACAAAAAAAACCGGGTTTCCTTCCTTTCTAATACCTCTCAAATTCCGCATCGTAATCGTAATCATCCTCTTCCTCCCGAGTCTTATCCATCTTTCCGAAACGACTTGAAATTTTGTCATCTGCTTTTGAGTTCTCTGTATCAGCATCTTCAAATTCTCGCCGGTTTTTAACCTTTAGCCGCCCCTTTGATGCACCTGCCCCGGTTCCCGAAGCGGGTGTTTTTTGGGCAGTGCTTTGTTCCGATGTTTTCCGGCTGGTGTCATCAACTTTGAAAAATTCAATTACTCTCCGGAGCTGATCTGCCTGATCTGCCAATTTTTCGGATGTCAAAGCTATTTCCTCAGACGAGGAAGCCATTTCCTCAGATGACGCGGCATTTTGCTGAATCACCTGCTCCAACTCCTGAACCGCTTTACTGATCTGGCCCGAGCCTGTATTCTGCTCATTACTTGCCGCACTGATTTCCTGGACCAACTCCGCTGTTTTCTGAATGTCCGGTACAAGGAGAGCCAGCATCTCCCCGGCTTTTTCCGCAACATCCACGCTGGAGCTTGACAACTCGTTGATCTCAGCCGCTGCGACCTGGCTCCGCTCGGCCAGCTTGCGAACCTCAGACGCGACCACTGCAAAACCCCGGCCGTACTCCCCGGCCCGGGCCGCTTCAATCGCGGCATTCAATGCCAGCAGATCTGTCTGGCGGGCAATCTCTTCGATAATTGATATCTTCTTGACAATCTCTCTCATCGTAACCACGGTTTCTGTCACAGCCTTTCCGCTTTTCTGTGCATCTTGGGCGGATTTCAACGCAATTTTTTCCGTCTCAGTCGCATTATCCGCGTTCTGTCTGATACTGGCATCCATCTCCTCCATGGAAGCTGAAACTTCCTCAGCCGAAGCTGCCTGCTCCGAAGCTCTTTCGGACATTTCCTCCGCGCCAGCACTCATTCCCTCCACTCCTGAGTTCATCTCCGCACTGGCGTAGGCCACATTGTCTGCGGCATGTTTCACATCGGCCACAATGTCCTGAAGTTTCATTATCATTTGTCTCAATGCATCTGCCAGAATGCCGGCCTCGTCTTTCTGATCCACATCTATTTCAGCGGTAAGGTTGCCCTCAGCCACTGACTTGGCAAAATTGACACCTTTAACCAGCGGTTCGGCAATGCTTTTTGCAATAAACAAAGCGAAAAACGCCACAGCCACAGCAATAAACAGGCCAAAGAGAATTGTGTATCTGATCAGTTTGTAAATCGGCGATTTCACCTGAGCTTCATCAATCTCCGCAGTCAGCACCCATATCGTATCTCCGACCTTTAACGGCGTGTATGCCGAAAGCACAAAGTTTCCATTATAGTCTCTGATAATATCTCTTCCTGCTCTGCCGGAGAGTGCTTCTGTGACTGCATAGGTCTCAACACTTCCTGTGGCCGGATCATCAAAAGATGCCTTTACCGAATGATCTGTTTTATCCAAGTAGGAATCAGACCGCATAAGCTTGTCAGACCCCACCAGATAAGTTTCTCCGCTCTTTCCCATACCATCGCGCTGCTGCATGATGCTGTTGATTCCTTTAAGAGACAGTTGGAGGGCCACAATCAGTTCCGTGTCATTATTGTGAAGTACGGGTTGGGCAATAAAGGCGGCAGGTTCGTTGTTGGTTGGAGGATAAAGCTCAAAGTCGGCAATGCTGAATTTTTTGGTATCCAATACCTGCATGACCAGCCTGCCAAGCCCTGAGTCTGCATAAGGGCCGTTCAATATGTTTGTGCCGTACTCAGCCTCATGCCTGACAGAATAAAAAATCTCTCCGTCGGGATGGATCAGGAAAAGGTCATAGTAGCCGTATTTTCGTATATATTTGGAAAAGAAATCTTCCCGCTCCCCTTCCTGTTTTGGCGTAATTGCCTCTTCATAACTCATAGTGGTATTCATCATCCAATTCAGGCCGGGAATGTCCAGCGAAGTGTGACAAACAAGTTCCAAATATCCGGCACTGCCTGTTTTGACATCAGCTCCGGATTCTCCTGCCAGCCCCTTGTCAATATAGATGCCCGTCTTTTCCATACCGAGTTTTCCCGCTTTGACCACCCTGTCGCTGCGATAGCCGGTCTTTCCGTCAAGTTTCCCCACGAGATAACTTTCACCTGTCTCTCCCATGCCTTTACGCTGCTGCATAATGGCGTTGATTTTGTCAGGAGATATCTGAAACGCTATATATCCTTTCAGTACTCCGCTCTCATTCCGCATCTGCGCCATCATGAAAGCAGTGTAGTTTCCTCCGGAAGGCGCGTAAGGCTCAAAATCGGCAATGAGCATATCATCTTGGTCTGCTGATTTCGCAGCCTGAAAAGCCTTTCCCAGCCCCGAATTTTTCAAAGCACTATCCGGAATAATCATGCCAAGGTCAGACTTTCTGGCAACTGTATAGATAACATCGCCGTCCTCGCAGATAAGCAGGATATCATTCCACTTGTTGTCCTTCGTAATACCCTTCATGCGAGAATCATACTTCTCGGCAAGGGCGTTCCATTCGGGTGTCAGCACTTTGCCTGTTTCCTCAAACACTTTGTCGAACTCAGTCAGCGCGTTCAGAACAAACGGATCATCCTTGAGAATACGCAACTGCGCTTTCATGATTTCAAAATAATCTCTGATATGCTCGCTTTTATCATGCTGCGCTGTTCTGAGCTTTTCAAAAGTTGCCTTTCTGAGTATTTCCACTGTTTCCACCAAGGCCCCTGTGTCGCTTCTGCGCTCGGCAAAGAACTCCTCTATCTGATTTTTTTTGATTTCACGCACATTTTCAAGGTGATTATAAGAACTCTCCATCAGAGTTTCCCATGCCTTCCAATTGCTCCACAAACTGACAGGGAGAATGGATATAAAGCCTACAAACAGAAACAGCAGTATCAGCTTGGGTTTTATTTTAATGTCTTTCGATTTGATCATTTTGTCCTCTTTCCTACTCATTTTGTAGGGCAAATTTGCAATTTGCCCGGATGTGATTGCCTGTGCCGGACTGGGTTTGTGCGCCTGTGCCGGACGGAGTTACAAACCCCGTCCCGCAGTGGGGTCCCGCAGTGGGAAACCCCGTCCCGCAGTGGGAAACCCCGTCCCGCCATTTTTGCACTCCTTTTGCACTTGAACGTATAATTCCCTAAACACTGAACATCGCCTCATTTTCCACAGACTGAACCAGTTGTGCAGTATCAAGAATGAGTGCGACGGTTCCGTCACCCAGAATAGTCGCTCCTGATATTCCCTCCGCATCCTTGTAAAATTTGCCAATCGTCTTAATCACCGTCTGATACTGACCAATGACATGATCCACGCCGAATCCGATTCTGCCACTCTTGGCCTCGGCAACAACAACCTGCTTAACAGGAGGAAGGTCACCTTCAACCATGAAAGCTTCCCGCAAATCCAGATAAGGAATAATTTTTCCTCTGAAATTCATCATGTTCCGCCGCCTTGCCCTGGTCAGATCATCATGGATCAGTTCCACGCATTCTTCCACAACTGAAAGCGGCAATATAAAACATGTTTCTCCGATCTTCACCAGAAGGCCGTCAATAATCGCCAGAGTCAGCGGCAGCTTGAGGGTTGTGGTCGTCCCTTTTCCTTTTTTGCTGGTGATTTTCACAGTTCCCCTAAGTGCCTCCACGGTGCGCTTCACCACATCCAAGCCCACACCGCGGCCGGATATGCCTGAAATCTTCTTTGCCGTTGAAAATCCAGGAGCAAATATCAGTGACAGGATTTCTTTTTCATCCAGATCCGCATCTTGCACAATCAGCCCTTTTTCCACAGCTTTGGCGCGGATCACCTCAGGGTCAATGCCCGCGCCGTCGTCGAAGACGCGGATCAGCACATTGGGGCCGGAATGTTCCGCGGACAAACGGATTGTGCCCTGTCTCGGCTTTCCTTCCGACTCCCTGAAATCCGGAGATTCTATTCCGTGGTCTATGGTGTTTCGAATGATATGCACCAGAGGATCGTTTAACTGCTCAATAACGGTTTTGTCCAACTCTGTGTCGGCGCCTTCAATAATCATAATGGCTTCTTTCCCCAACTCATTGGAAAGATCGCGAACCAGACGTTTGAACCTGGCGAATGTCGCACCGATGGGCAACATACGGATACGCATTGTATTGTCACGAAGGTTTGCTGTCAGCCGCTGTACCTCCTCGGCGATGGAGAGCAGCTCGGGGTCACTTTGAAAAGATGCCTTCTGAGAAAGACGTGCCTGAACCGTGACCAGCTCGCCGACCAGATCCACAAGGCTGTCCAGTCTTTCCGAAGGAACCCTGATGCTTGACGATGAGGTTGATTCCTTACGCGTTTTCCGAACGGTCCTGATATGCTCCTGCTCGGCCAGGGCGGAGTCCACAGCACCCTGCTCAACCACTTCAGCCGCTACCAGCAACTCTCCGAGTCGCCTCTGCTCCTCCAGAACCGCCAGCAGTTCCCGGGTTGAAATATCGCCGCGCTCAATTAGAATCTCACCAAGTCTCTTGTAGCCTGTTTCATTCTCCGGCCCGCCTGCCTCGTCAATGATTTCGATATGGATTTCACAGTCATCCTCAACAAATACAAACACATTTTCTATGGCATCAATTCCTTCTGAGGTGGTAAGAATGATATCCCAATATATGTAGCATTTTTCAGGTTCAATATCCTCTAATCGGGGAACGGCATTTGTCTGGGCCACAATTCTGGCTTCTCCGAATTCCTGAAGTTCATTCAGCAAAAAGATCGGATTTGTGCCGTTGATGAAAATATCGGGGTCCGGGTGAAAGCGAATCCGGTAAGTGATATTTCCAGGTTTCAGATATCGGGCTTCAGGTTTCAGTTTCCGGATTTCAGATTCCTGTTCCTCCAAATCTTTTTCAGTATCTGGGAGAAACGCCCTGATCGCTATGATGATTTCCTCTGATATTGAAGTATCTGCTGTTTCTCCGCCCTCATTTGCGTCAAGCATCGCCTTTATCTGGTCCCGGGCAGACAAAGTCAAATCAATAAGCTCTTTGGTGACTGATATTTTCCCACCACGCACCAAGTCGAAAATCGTTTCCAGTTCATGTGTGAATTCCGCAATATCATCAAACCCGAACATCGCCCCCGATCCTTTAATCGTATGCAATGCCCGGAAAATACGCCCGATCATACCTGTGTCATCGGGTGTTTCCTCCAGCTCCAGCAGGGATGCTTCAAGCTCGGCAAGAAGCTCATAAGCCTCTTCTCTGTATGTTTCTGTTTGTTTGTCCATAAAAACTCCTGTCTTGGGCAAGTTCCAAATTCCAAATTCCAAATAAATCCCATAAGACAAATTCTATCCCAGCACCTTTTTTGTCACAGACAGAAGTTGCTGTGGTTTAAAGGGTTTTACGATCCAGCCGGTGGCACCGGCTGCTTTGCCTTCCCGTTTTTTACTGACCTGTGATTCGGTGGTGAGCATGACAATAGGGATAAATTTATAGGTGGGGTTGGCTCTTACCGCACGGATCAGTTCGATGCCGTCCATGTTCGGCATGTTAAGATCAACAAACATCATGCGGACACGATACTGTCCCTTCAGTTTGGAAAGCGCATCCACACCGTCTGTCGCCTCCACCACGTCATATCCTGCTGATTTCAGGGTAAAGCTTACCATCTGTCGAATGCTGGCCGAATCATCCACTGTCATAATGAGTTTGCCCATCATTTATCCCCTCCTATCCACAAACAGCTTTCACAGCTGTCCGCAGTGCATCCCCTGTTTCGGGTATATCCCGCATCTTTCACAGTCTGTCTGAACACTTGGGATTCCTCGCTGTCCAATATCAGATTTTTATTTAAATTCATGGCAGTGCGGTGAGCTGAACATAGGAGCTGAAGACAGGAGAGATCAACCTCCGTGACTGCTTCAAGCCTGATATGCACATTTTCTGCGCTCTCCAGCGATGTTATCAGCATCGTTCTCAGTTCAGCCGCACGATCTATGGTGAGTTCACCGCCAATGGTCAATATTCCTCTGTCCCCTGATGGTTCCAGCTTAAAGTTCATGATACCCCTCCTTAAACAAAAAACAAATAAAAAAACAAAAACCTGAAACCTTCAGAAAAGTTCCACGTTATTATCAAAATCCTCCTTCTCACCGTTATCCTTTTTCTCATCTTGGGGTGCTTCGTCCGCGTTATTGTCCAAATTATTCGTCTGAGCAATGATTTGTTTGTGGATGTCCCGTTCCTGCCGCATCGTATATCTTTCAGCAATTCTGTCCGTGTCGGACAGTAATTCTTCAGTCTCCTGACAGGTTCTCAGGCTTAGTGCCTGGCCGATGCCTTCCAGTTCCCGGAGAAGCCTCTTCAACTCCCCGGACAGGGCCGGGAGAAAATCAAGGTTGGAGATTGTCTGTGAAATTTCAGTTTTCAGTGCCTCGGCCTGTTGAAACGCATCCAAAGACTCTTTTCTGAACTGCTCATACGCATGAGAGATATACTGAATCCCCACATCCGCGGAAACCCCGGTCTCAAAACCCTTTTCAGGAAAATTTTGCTCCTGCACTTTATCCGCCTTTTCCAAAGGGTCGGGGGAGATTTTTCGGATTTTCCGGACAGAATCAGAGATCGTGTCAAGGATCTCCGCCACATCGCTCACAAATGTGTCTGACTGGTCGGACAGGATTTTCACTTCCTGGGCAAGGACTTCAAGCGATTTTCCGTCTTCACCCAGATGTGCGGCTTTGACAATGGCGTTAAGTGCGACGAGATGTGTCTCAAAACTGACTTCCCGCACATGCTTTGTATGATCTGCAAGTCGGATGGCCGTTTCAGATGTCTCGGCAGTCATCTCCTGGATTTGGTCCGCCAGGCCGGCACCCTGGTCAATGATCTGCTGAAGGTGCGAAAGATCAGATTCAAGCCTTGAAAATTCCAAAGGCGAACCGTTTTCCGCGTTTGCGGATCCGAAAATTGAAAAGCTGTGTATAAGTCTGGCCACTTCACTGTGAATCCTTCCGAAAGCCTGCGTACTCTTATGATGAACCTCGTCAATATCAGAGATTGTCTGTCTTAACTGGGCGTACTGGATTTCCACGATTGAATACGCACTGCCCGCTGTTTCCGTATCCCTCCCCTCATGTATGTCTTCTGCAAAAAGGTGTCTGACATCAGAAAGAGCACTGATAATATGCATCACCCGCTGATTCATGCTGTCGTGAATCTGGATTCCTGCAACAATCTCTCCCACCTGCTGGGATATTTCCCGGGTGTGGATGCCAGCCTGTTCCAGAGTCTCAAGAGAGAGTTTCATCAACTGCCCGATTTCCCGGGCAGAATCCTGCACAGCCCGCTGTGCATCATTCGCCAACCTGTGCAACTGGTTCAGGCCAGCGTAAATTTTACTGTGTACAATTCGCTGACTGGCGCATGTTGTTTTGGTATCCTCGCGGATGCTTTCGGCAATTCTGACAGTTTTCTCAGACAATTGATAAATCTGCTGGAAAACAACCTTGAACATATTCAGAGACGCTGCTGACCGGGAACTCTCCACGGCGATGTTCAGCCCCACCACTCTGAGGGACATACCAATCTTTTCAAGTGCCGAGCATACGTTGTAAAGATCCTCGAGCCCGACGATGACAGTATTGACATGGCTGAGATTATCAGTGACCTGGATATGGCAGTTTTTGAAATCTGCAAGTGATTTTCGGGCCAGCCATCTGACCTTGACAAGAACACTTTCATCTGATTCCCCGCCGATTCGGCTGACCGTTTCAAATGTCTGCCGGGTCAGGGCGGTGGTATCAAGATTGATTGACTGAAGCTTCCGACCCAGTTGCAGAAAATCCGGTTCGGCACTTTTGCAGACCGTATCCAGAGATTCAATAAAAGCGGACAACTGAACAGGTATTTCAGACGCTGTTTCCGCGTGCTCGCCGGTATGAACTTCCGGCAGCTCATCTGTATGGGCAGAGCGTTTTTCCTTCCATTTTTTTATGAAAGAAAGGGAAAAAAAATTTTCAGTGAGCCAGTTTCTGTAATAATCAAACAACCTGGCTGTTCCATCTTTGATTTTGTCATATTTCATAAGCTTCAATGGAAATCCCCTTTTCCCCTTCGACAAGCTCAGTGCCAAGCTCAGGGTCCGAGCCGCAGAGAAAATAATAAAAACTCTGTGGTTCCCTGAGCCCGGCCTCTGAGCCCGGCCCCTGAGCCCGGCCCCTGAGCCTGCCGAAGGGATGACAGTGGCAAAGGGGAACGGTTTTAATTCCCTCTTTTAAATTTATTTTTCATTATTCGCAAGCCCCATCAATCCGCCGACATCAAGGATGAGTCCCACTCTGCCGTTGGGCATTATGGCACTTCCGGAAATTCCGGGGATATTCCGCATGGTTTCCCCCAAAGTTTTAATGACAATCTGCTGACTGCCGATCAGCTCATCAACAAGGATGCCTGCCTGATGTCCGTCTTCTTCAATAACCATGACAATGCCTCGGACAGGATCCTGCTCGGCCCCTTCAATATCGAAAAGTTCAGCAAGCCGAAACAGCGGAACAAGCTTTCCTTGAACGGACACCGTCTCACCCCGACGAAGCACCGTTGAAATATCTTCCGGAACCGGTCGGACAGACCTGACAATCGAAACAGTGGGCATGATATATTTTTCGCTTCCCACACGAATCACCATTCCATCAATGATTGCAAGTGTGAGAGGAAGGGTTATTTTAACAACGCTTCCCTTTCCTGGTGCGGATTGGATTTCAATATGCCCGCGAAGCGCGTCAATACTCTTTTTCACAACATTCATCCCGGTGCCGCGGCCGGATACCTCGGAAAGGGCCTTGACTGTGGAAAAGCCCGGTCTGAAAATCAGGCTGAGTACCTCATGCTCACTGATCATAATATCTTCAGCCTGGGTTTTATTGCTGATCAGCCCTCTTTCCCTGGCTTTGGCAAGAATTGCCTTATGGTTGAATCCCCGACCGTCATCTTTTACTTTCACCACAACATTGCCCGATGAATGATAGGCGGACAATTTCACGATCCCATAAGGAGGTTTGCCTGCTCTCTCTCTGCTATCAGGCTGTTCGATGCCGTGATCCATTGCGTTGCGGATTATATGTATAATGGGATCGTTAATAATATCAACCATATTCCGATCTATCTCAGTGTCCTCTCCTTCGGTGACAAAGGAGACTCTTTTTTCCAGCTTATGCCCCATATCTCGCACCAGTCGGGCCATTTTCCGAAAAGTTTCCCGGAGGGGAACCATTCTCATGGACATGCTCATGTTTTGAAGTTCACGAATAATTTTGTTTGTGTGAGACATTTTTTTGAGAAGATCATGGTGACCGCTCCCTGCAATCAGGTCATCCTGGGCTACCATAGAATGCGAAACCACCAGCTCTCCCACCATGTCAATAAACTGGTCCAGCCGTTCCACTGGAACCCGGGCAGAGGATTCAAAGCCCTCCTGTTTTTTGCTGGTTTCCAAGTATTGTTTTGTTTGAAGTCCGCGGGCAACATCCAGCAGAGAAGCAGCCTCTGTTTTTTTCACTTCCTCGTCAATCGGCATTTTGTGCTGATGAATGATTTCCTCTGTTTCTTTCTTTTTGACAGAAATTTCTTTCTTTTTGACAGAAGACGGTGCTGAACCTGCACGCGGGCTTCCTGCTCTGACATCGCCGGATTTTTCAGGGGGGAAAATCGTCTTTTCTGAAGTTCTGGGGAGTTTCCCTGTTTCAACAGCTTCAGAGGATTTTGCGGCCGCTGTCGTCTGGGTCAGAAGAAGAGCCAGTTCATCATAACCTTCAGGTTTGAAAGAAGGTTTGCCGTTTGTCACATCCTGAACAGACTGAAAAAGCAGTTTAAGCATGTCAGCCGCTCGAAGTGCCAAGTCTGAGTATTCCTTTGTGTAACGGATTCTCCGGCCGCGAATAATGCCTATAAGAGACTCTGCATAATGTGCCATTTCTGTTATGAGGGAAATTTCAAAGAAGGCAGATGTCCCCCTTATATTGTGAAATGCGCGGAAAACAGTGTCAACCGCGGTCATATCACCCGGATCCGTTTCAAGAGATAACAGTGCTGTTTCGGCGCTGTCAATCAAATCTTTGCTTTCAGCGACAAAGGCCTCTATCAATTCGATATCAAAGTCTTCAGGCAGGCAGACCCCGACTTGGGCAGGCGCAGTTTTGACAGGTCGCTCCGCCTCCTGTTCCTTGTTCAGAATGGGAACACTTTTTTTTTGTTTATCAGACATGGTGGATTCCTTGTTTTCTTCGTTTACAGGAAAGTTCCGAAGGTAAATTTTCACCGGAAAGAACCAGAGGACAATCTGATCTTTGACCTCCTGACCTGACCCTGTCAGGCATGTCCCAGCGGTTCTATGTCTTTCAAATTATTTTTCTGATGATCCATATCCATATCATCTGCACTGTGTGCCTGATTTCCTGACAGATTTTTGTAAAATTCAGCCATATATATAATTTTTGAGATAAAAAGGGCTCTCACGAGATATCCTATGGCAAAGTTCTGCTGTGCGTTTGAACTATTCTGAAGTAACAAACCAAGGGCCTCTCTGATAACAGGAGATATTCTCGCATGAATTTCTTTCTGTTCGGTCGTAAGATCGCCGTCTTTAATTGCCCCCCAGACCGCAGCGACGATATAGATATTCGATTCTTTTAACAATATTCTTTTATATTCCCTGAATATGTCCAGTGATGCCTCATCAATGCGCTTTTCAATTGTCCTGGCATAAACGACGACATCATCATTCTCTTTGCCTGTGCGTTTTGAAAAAAACTTGCTTAACATATTCCTCCTGTGATTTGTTCGCAGTTCCGCCTTTAGGCAGTGGCGGAACTACGAACTTTTCGGTGGCACCGCCTAAAGGTGAAACTACGAACTTTTCGATGTTCTTCTTTCCAGAAGCGTGATTTCTTCGGATCTGAGGACTCGGTCAATATCAAGCAAAATCTTCACGCCGCCATCCATTTTTGCCATGCCGAGAATGTAGTCCGTATCCAGCTTTGTTCCAAATGCAGGGGAATCCTCAATCTCCTCTGTTTTGATGTTCAGCACTTCTGAAACAGTATCCACAACAATACCGATCATCACGCTTCCTGTTTCCCCTGCTATTTCCACAACAATGATGCAGGTCCGATCTGTATAATCTATTGCGTCCATGCCGAATCTCAGTCTGAGATCCATAACCGGAATTACTTTTCCCCTCAGGTTAATGACCCCCTTCACAAAATCCGGTGTCTGAGGTACAGAGGTGACGGGCATCATTCCGATAATTTCCTTTATTTTCAATATGCCGATGCCATACTCTTCATCTGCCAGCGTGAAGGTCAGGTATTTCCCCTCTCTTTCACCCATCGCCTTTACAGCCTTATCCATTTTCTGAGCCAATTTTTCCATTGTTTTTACCTCCTATGCTTTATTTTAATTGAAAAAAATATGTCGGGTGTTAAGCTGTTTCTTATTCTTGACACGAAATTTTTTGCATACAGTTGCAGGATGAAGCGAAGCGTAAACCCACCATTTTTTTTGCAGATGTGGTGGCTTCCGCTCTGCTTCACCCATACTGCATTTTTTAAGGTTTTGTTTTTTTGCCATTTGAGGCTGACAGTACCTTCCTGTTAATTATGATACACTATAATACAAACTGACAAATAAATATCAAGCCAAATCGCCCGGTTTTGGAATGCAATCCGGCTTTGCAGGCCGGAAACAGGCGGAACTCTGATACAGGTGTGTTTGGGACCAGGAAAATATATGCTTGGAATATTTGATGATATGGCAATAGTTTTCTTCCTCAATGTTTATATATTTTACCAAACTGGAAATTTATATTTTTTTTTACATTTTTGCAATATTTTTTATGTGCTGAACAGCCTGTCTTTATAAACAGCGTGTCCGATCAGAGGACAGACACTCCGGCCCGATTCTGTGAGCCACAGTTTAATCAATATATTACGCCAATTGTATATTCTTTGCCAAATGATTTTATTCTCATTATGTTATCCCTGTAAAATAGCCATTCATTCTCTCCTGTTCATAATTTCATATCTGCAACCTCCCTCAAAACATTTAAAAAACTGATTATAACAGCTCATAGCATATTTATTACGATTTTAGTGGATTTAAAGGTTGAATGATGATATATCTGAAGTTTTGGTATTGTAATTATATTTTTTTCCTGATTATAACGGATGTGGGGAGTCTCCCGTGAACGTGCCTGTGAACGAAACATGCATGGGGATTCACGGACACGTTCAAGGGTGCTATAATCACATTCATGGAACACACAAGGGGCGGTTTCAAAACTGTCCCTGCATGAATCAGGCAGGAATTTTTGTCAATGTCCCATCAGACAAAAAGAATAATACATAACTTTTCCAGACACATATTAACCGGAAACAGGTTACAGACCAACGGGCGTACTGCGAATTGGGGGAACATTGATGCTGATTATAACGCCTTTTGGGAAGCAGGGTGGATTCCGGGTCAGAATTGAAAAAATGTCCCATTTTTTTTTCAATTCTGCATGATGTCATTTTATCCCAAGACGTTATAATCAGCATTAATTTTTATCCCCTTTTTTGAAATTATCCCCTTCCCCTTCAAATGGGGGATCTCTTTCAGGCCGCAGTAGGGTGGGTGAAGGATTTCGATTTTTTACGCAGTAAAAAACGAAACCGCAACCCACCTTGATAAACCCAAGTTTAAGGTAAGAAAGGATTTTAAATTAATGGAAGTTATAACGTCGCAATTTCAGGCATATGCGTAACATCACAATTTGATACCATAACAGACCTTATAAACGAGACGGGTTTTCAGGATTTCTGAACGGTTATTCATTGGTGCCCGATATCCGTCGGCCACCAGACATCAAATATTTATAAGAAAGAGAGGTGTTTATGTTGAAAAAAAAATTGCATTGTTTTAGGATATTGACTGTGTTGTGTTTTTGCGGGCTGTTTCCGGCAATGGTTCAGGCGGCTCAGTTCAAAGTCCTCGCTGTTATGAGCTATGAGGAGGATTTTACATGGACCATGGCGATAAAACAAGGGATAGATTCCGCACTGGCAGACACTTGTGAGGTGCGATATTTTTATATGGATACGAAAAAAAATTTGGAGGGCGGGCCGGAAAAAGCAACGCAGGCTCACGCCCTGTATCAGGAATTTCAGCCGGACGGTGTGATTACGGCTGATGACAATGCTCAGTCCATGTTTGTCGTTCCTTATCTGAAGGACAAAGTGAAGACACCTGTGATGTTCTGCGGAGTCAACGCCGAACCTGAAAAATACGGATATCCAGCGTCAAATGTTTCGGGAATTTTGGAGCGTCTGCACCTTCACGAGTCTGTCGTACTGGCGAAGAATATTGTTCCCTCAATCAGGAATTTTGGATTCATCATAAAGTACAGCCCCACAGCCGATGCAATTTTAAGGCAGATTAAAAGAGAATCAGATGACTATCCGGCAAAATTTGTAGCCATGAAAACACCAAAAACCCTCAAAGAGGCCGTGACAATGACTGAGGAACTCAGAGAACAGTGCGACCTGTTATTTCTGTCCGCGGTTCAGGGGCTGGCCGGTGAGGGAGGCGAGCCTGTCATAGAGAAAGAAGCCGTGTCACTTCTGGTAAAGACCTTTGGCAAGCCGACCATCAGCACCGAGGAGCATAATGTAAAGCACGGAACATTATGTGCAGTGAGCAGAACAGGCCAGGAGCAGGGGAGAACAGCCGCCAAAATGTTGCTGAAGGCCATGCAGGGGACGCGGATGGCTGAAATCCCGATCACTCAGAATTATCAGGGAAAAAGAATCATCAATGCGACAGTGATAAAAACATTGGGTATCAAACCCAAGCTTGAATTCCTGATCGGTGCGGAAGTGGTGAAGACAGAAGAATAAAATACTCCTGATTCTGACAGATTTTGTGATCTGAATCCGTTTTTTAAGCGCAGAGGATACAGAGGGGACACAGAGAACCGGCCTTGCTCATCGTTTGGATCAACTTTGCTCGGCCTGGATTGCTAAATCCAGGCCGCCGGATTTGGCAATCCCGCGGGAGCAGGGTATTTATTAATCGCCTGAAATTATACGGAATCACGAAATTCGCCAGAACCAGAAATATTTGAACATCAGATGCCCGTTTTTTTCAAACATCGGGCCTTTACAGAGAGGGGAGATGAAGAAATCATATTCGTTCTTTCATAAAAATATCACCACGAAACTTTTCATAGTGAACGGGCTGGTATGCATCGCACTCGGACTGGTCGTTATTGTTGTGCTTTTTTCATTCCAAAATGTAAAAGAGATTCTGTCAACCGTATTCGCCAGACAAGCCGAGCAGGCTATCGAAAATGCGCAGATCGGAAGAGGGCTTTCGCGAATACTTTCTGATACAAATCTTTTGGTCACGACATTTTACGGAAAAGATGAATTTTTGAAATCTGAAGGAGAATCTCTTATCAGCGAAATAACTGCACTGACAGCAAAAAGTACAGATGCAGAAATAAAAGCCTCTCTGGAAAATTTTACACAGAAAATCCGGGAGGTTCTCGAAAAATGCGGGAAGGTGAATCATTCACGCGGAGAAATAAGGGCGATTAATCAGCAGATGAATACCAATTTACAGGGACTGGAAGAGGCCCTTGCCGAGAGAATTCTCAATCTGGCAACGGAAGGTGAGGACATCTCTGCTATGGAGCAACTGAATGCCATGATCCCCGGACACTATGAATCCCTCCTCCGGATCAGCCTCCGGCTTGCCGAAGAGGGGTTGGAGCATTTCAAATTACCTTTGGAAGACTACGAACATCCCATTCTCAGTATGTTGGAGGAACTCAGCCTGAGATTTCAGACACTGGCCGGCACTTATCCTGAAATTTCCCGATACGGCACACTCCTTACGGATAACACCCGAAAATACAGCGATACAATGCTCCGATTTTACCAAGTTGCAGAAAAACTCCATACACGCCTGAATGGAATGAATGGCAAAAAAGAAGAATTGCTGGCCATGATGGAGGAAACCGACGCGCGTATCGCAGACACAACTGAAACAGCGGCCAGAGATTTAACAGCGAAAATTTTCAGATCAGCAATGGGAAGCCTGGTCATTTTTTTTGTGACCTTGCCTGTGGTTATATTTGCTTTTCTTCTGAGCCGATCTGTCCGCAAATCGCTGAATCACGTCATTCATGGCCTCCTAAATACCTTCGACCAGATGGCCGGGGCTTCCGTCCAAGTATTGTCCGCGAGCCAGAATATGTCGGAAAGGTCTTCGGAACAGGCCGCATCTTTGGAAGAGATGTCCGTATCCCTTGAAGAGATGACCGCCATGACCCGACAAAACGCGGATGATGCGAGTCATGCGTTCGGCATTATGAAAGGTTCGGTCAGGGACATTAAAGACGCGGGTGCCGCCATGACCCGGATGACTCAGTTCATTGAGGAAATCTCTGACGCAAGCGAGGAAATCCGAAAAATCATCAAGGCAATTGATAAAATTGCTTTCCGAACCAATCTCCTTGCTCTGAACGCGGCCATAGAAGCCGCCCGGGCTGGAGAAGCCGGCGCGGGATTTGCCGTGGTGTCAGATGAAGTCCGAAATCTCGCCATGCAGTCCGCAGATGCGGCAAAAGATACAGCAGCGATCATTAAAGCCACAGTAAGGAAGATGCAGGATGGTTCGGAACTGATAGCCACAGCAAACGAAGCCTTTGACAGGGTAAAAACAGTTGGCCAAAAAGTTGGCAAACTGCTCAGTAATATTTCTGCTGCTTCCGATGATCAGGCTCAGGGGATTGGGCACATCAGCGAGGCAGCCGCTGAAATGGACACAAGGGTCCAGCAAAACGCAGCTTATGCTCAGGAGTTGGCCGTCACCTCTGAGAACATGAACATCCAAGCCGGCCAAATGAACAGATTCGTCCAGAAACTGGCCACGCTGACAGCCAGGTGCGGAGAAAAAGAAGCGATCATGGAGGATAAAGATTAAATGAGGAACAATTTTGCTGTAGTGCCTGACCAAATAAGTTCTGAGGGGTTGTTTTATATGAGGATATCCACTCGATACCCCAGACCCTGACCGCTTCTGAAGGTTTCTCACCTGCCGGACGGGGTTGCGAGCTACCTGCTGGAGAAGGGCAAACCCCGTCCGGCAAGAGGGGCAAAATGTGCCCGTTGACATTCATACAAGGAGCAAACCTAATGCCTAATATTGAAGAAATTACCAAAGATCATGGTAAGATTGATCTTAATTTTGTGCTTAAACCGATCATTGCCCATATCCGGGAAAATCCTGGAAAACTGCTCAGGGAGAGTGACGGGAAGGTATATGTCGTCACCGATGAGATCATTAAAGGTATTCTTGATGACCCCAAATTTACAGAGGAAATATCGCGGGAGGGGCGGCTTTTCTCCAACCTGAAATATGCGGATGCCGTGGCAACCCAGCACAAAAGCGGAGTCGTCAGCGAAAAGCAGATGCGTCAGATCACTGAGATGGAGGACCTGATTTATGAACATCTCCGCTCCAAGCTCAAAGGAAAAGAAGCGGACTTTTTCGGTCAGAGTGCCTCCTCCTATTTCAACGCGTTAAATTCAGTCGCCGGCAAAAAGGCAGATATAGACTCGCAGCAACGGTCCGCATTTCCTGACGGCCTTATGCTGAAAGAATATCCCGGGGGAAACGCACTCCTGCGTGTTCCCCATCACACCATTCAGATGAGTGCCCGCATTCCCGACTCAGTGGTCAGTGAGGTAAAGCGCATTATGAAAACGAGGCTTTCCGAGGAATCCCCTGAAGAAGATGAAATTGACGACATTATTGAGAGGGTGGACAAGGATTTGGCGGATCATGCCGGCCATCTTCATAATTTTCTGGGCGTGCTGGACAGGGACACTTACGGGAGAATTCGCAGAACCTATGCGTGCAGTATCATGCAGCAGATGGCAGATCAGCTTCCCGGAGGTTCTCCGGCCATCCCGTACATACAACGGGTGTGCGACTTTAACGAGCTTGTCCAGAGAACGCTCCCGGAAAGCGGGCTGGCCGCGGACGATCTTGTTCTGGAGTTTCCCAATCCCCACGGGAGAGGCGTGATGCCGGACTTTGATCTCATGACAGAATTCGCTTATGCCGATGCTTTGGATGCGCTTCCTTTCTGGGTGACTTTCAGTGAGCTGCTTTCCGAATCAACCTCAGAAGACCGCGTCACCACAACCATGGGGCAACATTTTAAAATGAACGGCAATGTCCCGAGCAAAGGGGCCGATTCTGTGTTTGAATTCAATGTCGCCAAACTGGAGACTTTGGCCGAAGATATCCGTATAGCACTTGCAAAAGGGCAACAGCCGCCAAATGAATATGCTGTCCGCAAAGTCCTGCGGATTGTTGTTCTGTATTATGTGGTTTTTCGTGACAGCGATGATGGCAAGCCGCCCAGGGATGCGCTCACCAATTACAATGAATTTAAGGAGGCTATAACAAAACTGACTGCCCGAAAGACCAGTTTGGATAACATTCTGACCCGTATTGCAGATATGCTGAAAAAGAGCGCATCCGTGAATAAAAAAATCCAAAAGGATTTTAAGGGCCTGCTGACCAGTCGGAAACTGGATAAGCTGCCGCTCAACAAAACAACGCTCTGGCTCATCGTATCAAGGGGAATTCTCAGCAAAACGGCTGACATGGAAAACGCCATGCCCATTGTGCCTCCGACAAATCATGTCGCCAGCTACCTGAGATATCTTAAAGTGACCTGCCATCCCGGCGAGGATTATCAGGCCCTCATAAAAGAGGATATCCGTTTTACCGAGTCGCTGCGTTACCTGACGCTTCCCAAACCTGATCAGCGGGGAAGAGGAATGAAACGGGACATAGATCGCCGGGTTCTGGGAGTGCTTTTTACCCCACGGGACAATGATATGAATTATTTCTCAGTGCCTTTTAAGGGCCTGACAAAGCTGGTCATCTCTTATGACAGGAATCAGATGCATGGCATAAACTCTCAGTCTGGAGAAAACGACATGTCGCTTGCCGCACTTGCCCGACTCATTTATGTATTGCTGGCCTGGGGAGTGCTTAAATCGGTTACCCGCATGGATGACGATACCAAACCTCATGCGGAAAAAACAATGATGATGTTCCTGTCGCTGTTTTCCACATCTTTGCAAAAAGATAAGTCAGCAGGGGGCTTTACCCATGATGCTCATAAAGCCATTGAACACATCATCAGGCAGCATGTCCCTACAAAAAGCCAGGGATTTAAGCTGACAGGGTCAGCCCAGTGGGATAAGGGTGCCCGTCCTATAAACACGAAAAGCAAAGCAGCCTGTGCGTATATTAAAAAAGAGTTCAAGGATTACCGCTTTTGGAATATTGCAACAGGTCTTTCCTCCGGCATGGATGCCCTGTGGGATCTGCCCGAGGCCCCGGGTATTCAGAAAATCGCCCTGATCAGCGTCACTTCCCGGGCATGTGACAGGCTACGCAAACGCTCTGATGGCGACCGCATTGTCATGTTCGGTGATATTCAACGCTTTGAACATGAGATGAAAGATGACTGCCATTTTTACCGGCATAAGCCTGTTCAGGCATTTTGTGATGATATGGACGCGCAGAACTGCTTCAAAAGCCCCTCAGTGCTGTTTGCGAGCGTAAAAAAATTATATGAGGAAGGCTTTCGGGATGTGATCATTGTCACCAAGGTGCCGTTCACCCGACGCATCCGCATGACCACATACAATGATTCCACCTATATCAATCCGGTTATTCTCCGTACCCTGCACAAAGAGATGCCCGACATGAGAATCTATCCCCTGTTCACGCAGAAATCTTACGGTGTGCGTCTTCATCAGGGCAAAACAGCGTATCCCATATTTCTGCCGCCGGATGCGGAAAATGATGAGGCTATTCAGGAGGCGTCCGACAAAAGCACGTTGTTCCGTGCAGGATCGGTTGTCACATACAGAATCGTTGAAGGCGGCAAGGTCACTGACAGGCTGCACAGCGGCATCAGCGACTATCTGTTTCGCTGTTACCCCGAGACCATGGCCATTCAGAGCGAAGCCATGTCAGTGCTGACCACTCCGGGGAAAGAGCAGGCATGTCTGCACGAGGTGTTGCGGTTTCTCCATTCAAATGCTTATGAGAAATCCCTAAGCAAAGCAGGACGGGAAAAATCGCTGGAAGCGAAACTGGATGCCCTTGAAACCATCATCGGAGAAATCAGTGTGGGGCAGCAGGCAGACATTTTGCAGTTCCCCAAGCCCAAAAAAGGAGTGGGAACCGAGGATAAAATCTACACATTCTCAGTCAATATCATCGCCCTGCTGAAACATCTGGAGAATCAGTCGGACTTGTATCGTGAGAAAACAGAAGCATACAACCACGGGAAGGATAACATAAGGACACCGATCCGTGCAGCATCTACACGGATTGTGTATAAGAATAAGGATTATTCCTGAGAGGTAATCCGAACATGGATTGTGTGTAAGAAAAGGATTAATCCTTTCTTAAAATATCAATTTTATTATGCTGTATTTGACAATAAAATGACTGGTTTTTATTGCCGTTCAAAAGTGACAATTTTTGGCAATAATCATGCCAAGGCATTTAAATTTGCAACTTTTTTTAAATTCTTTTGAAAAAAATTGGGTTCTCAGACATCCATGCGGGACTTTTTTTATCTG
>Ga0190283_1000497_pt1 | contig 20249 bp, 13 predicted proteins | sample 48691801_MG_FD_161669 | JGI IMG/M metagenome (GOLD analysis project Ga0190283, IMG submission 161669) | Hydrothermal vent microbial mat bacterial communities from Southern Trench, Guaymas Basin, Mexico - 4869-18-0-1_MG | ecosystem: Environmental > Aquatic > Marine > Hydrothermal vents >...
ATGCGGGTTACTTCAAGAATTATCCTGCCATCATCAAGCATCATAATGTCGCCTGTGACGACTTCCTTGCTCAGTGATTTATAGGTAACACCCACCCGTTCCTGATTTCCCGCATCGCGCCCCAAATTCATATCTAGAATAAATGAATCTTCTTTTTCCAGATGCACGCCACCATTGATAAAACGCTCCGTTCTGATTTTAGGTCCCTGTAAATCACCAAGAACCGCGACGGTCGTATCAAGCTTTGTCGCGATATCGCGAATCAGTTTGGCCCGGCGCCTGTGCTCGTCAGGGCTGCCGTGTGAGAAGTTCAACCTGACAACATCGACACCCGCGCGTACCAGTTCTTCAACCGCTTCCGGTGTATCGGTTGCCGGCCCCATGGTGGCCACAATTTTCGTGCGTCTCACTGATTTTCCCTTGCTACTGTTTGCATCTCTAAAAGCTGGTTAGCCTTTCGCACGTTCTTCCAGCATAGTGACGACTGGCAACTTTTTACCTTCAAGGAATTCAAGAAATGAACCACCGCCGGTAGAGATATAGGAAACCTTGTCTGCAATATCATATTTATCAACCGCCGCCAGCGTATCGCCGCCGCCCGCAACCGAAAAGCCATCCGACTCGGCAATCGCCATTGCGATAGCTTTCGTGCCTTCACCAAACTGATCGAATTCAAAAACGCCCACCGGACCATTCCAGACGATGGTACCCGCATTTTTAATCACTTCTGCCAAAGCAGCCGCTGATTCAGGGCCAATATCGAAAATCATGTCATCGTCAGTGACATCGGCCACGGTTTTGGTGGTTGCTTCGGCTGATTCTGAAAACTCTTTACCACATACCACATCGGTCGGAACCGGAATATCGCCACCGCTCGACTGTGCTGCGGCCTTCAGTTCTTTTGCGGTTGCAACCAGGTCCTCTTCGTAAAGTGACTTGCCAACATTATGGCCTTCGGCTGCAATAAAAGTATTGGCGATACCACCGCCAACGATTAATTGATCAACCACTTTGGATAATGATTCAAGCACCGTCAGCTTGGTGGATACTTTTGAACCACCTACCAGCGCGACCATGGGACGAGCCGGATTATCCAGCGCCTTGCCCAGAGCCTCCAGCTCACCCGCGAGCAGCGGCCCTGCCGAGGCTGTGGCCGCGAATTGACCTACACCATGAGTCGATGCCTGGGCGCGATGCGCAGTCCCGAAAGCATCCATCACATAGATATCACATAAGGCCGCGTATTTTTTTGAAAGCGCTTCATCGTTGGCTTTCTCGCCAGCGTTAAAACGCACATTTTCTAGCAACACGACTTCGCCATTATCCAGGCTCGGGGCATTATCAAGGTAATCCGTAATCAGCCTGACTTCTTTGCCTAGTAACCCACCCATATGCTCAGCTACCGGCGCTAAGGAGTATTGTGCTTCGGGCTGACCTTCTGTGGGACGGCCCAGATGCGACATAATCATGACTTTTGCACCAGCCGCCACCGCTTTTTCAATCGTCGGCAATGAAGCGCGAATACGCTTGTCTGATGAGACCTTGCCGTCTTTTATAGGTACGTTGAGATCCTGTCGAATCAGTACGCGTTTGCCGGCAAGATCCAGATCTGTCATCTTGATAATGGACATCGGTGAGCTCCTGAAAAAATAGTTAAATAATTCAAGTCAATATTGCAAGACTGCAACATTCATTTGAGCTATCTGAACATGACTGACTTTGAAAGGTAATCGCCTGGCCCAAAAGCGGGTCAGGCGATTTATAGAGGCTTGCTTATCCAGCAACGTGAGCAGCGAAACGCAGCATGTTACAGGTGTAGCCGTACTCGTTGTCGTACCAGGCAACCAGTTTGACAAAAGTACTGTCCATCGCAATACCAGCACCTGCGTCAAAGATAGAAGACTTGCCATTACCACGGAAATCTGAGGAAACCACTTTCTCCTCGGTGTAAGCAAAAGTCTTGCTCATGTCGCCTGTTTCAGACGCGGCTTTCATGGCTGCACAGATTTCATCGTATGATGTGTCATTATTCAGCTCACAGGTCAAATCAACCACAGAAACGTCGGAAACCGGCACCCGGAAAGCCATGCCGGTCAACTTGCCATTCAGATCTGGCAGTACTACGCCTACTGCGATAGCTGCACCCGTTGAAGAAGGAATGATATTTTCCAGGATACCCCGGCCACCGCGCCAGTCTTTCAGAGATGGACCGTCAACTGTCTTCTGGTTAGCCGTCGCCGCATGAACCGTCGTCATCAGGCCACGCTTCACGCCCCAGTTATCATTCAGTACTTTAGCAACCGGAGCCAGACAGTTTGTGGTACAGGATGCCGCAGAAATAATTGCCTGACCATCATAAGTGTCGTGGTTAACACCATATACGAACATGGCTGTGCCGTCTTTGGATGGTGCAGACATCACAACTTTCTTTGCGCCGGCGTCGATGTGCTTTTGACAACCTTCTTCAGTCAGGAAAAAACCTGTACATTCAAGAATCAGATCAGCGCCAACATCACCCCATTTGAGGTCAGCCGGGTCACGCTCGGCTGTTAATCGAATATTCTTGCCATTAACGGTCATGGTGTCGCCATCAACTGCGATATCACCGGGAAAGTTTCCGTGTACAGAATCATACTTCAGCATGTACGCCAGGTATTCATTGTCCAGCAGGTCGTTGATGCCAACGACTTGCATATCCGGGAATTCTTTAGCTATAGCACGAAACGCCATACGACCGATACGGCCAAAGCCATTAATACCGACTTTAATAGTCATGATTTTCTCCTAATATATGTTATGAGTAATTTTTCAGCTTAACTATTGACTAGAGCAGGCCTTCGACGGTCTTCACCACATTCTCTACGGTAAAGCCGAAATGCTCGAATAACTGTGGTGCCGGAGCTGATTCACCGAAGGTGTCGATACCGACGACTTCGCCATTCAGGCCAACGTATTTTCTCCAGTAATCGGAAACGCCTGCTTCGACAGCAATACGTGGAGTGCGATTACCTGGCAATACAGAAGCTTTGTAGACTTCATCCTGAGCATCGAAAGTGTCAGGAGACGGCATCGAAACAACTCTGATTTTCTTGCCATTGCTTTCCAGTTCAGCCGCCGCTTTTATCGCCAGTCCAACTTCAGAGCCGGTGGCAATAATAATGGCGTCTGGTTCGCCGTCAGGATCCTTGAGTACATAACCACCTTTTTCAATCGCTTCAATTTGCTTGGCTGAACGATTTTGATGATCCAGATTCTGGCGTGAAAAAATTAACGATGTTGGTGCGTTCCTGCGTTTGACCGCCATCTTCCAGGCAACTGCTGACTCAACCGCGTCACAGGGACGCCAGACTGACATCCGTGGAATCATCCGCAATGTAGCGGTCTGCTCAACCGGCTGGTGAGTCGGGCCATCTTCGCCCAGACCAATGGAATCATGGGTAAATACTTCAATGTGTTGTATCTGCATGAGTGCAGCCATACGCAAAGCGTTGCGCTGATATTCAGAGAACATCAGGAAAGTTGCACCATAAGGTACGAAACCACCATGAAGAGAAATACCATTGATAATGGCGCCCATAGCAAACTCGCGGACACCATAGTTGATATAGTTTGCATCGGGGGTATCTGCGCGCATCGGCACTGAGTTGGAAACGATGGTCAGGTTGGAACCCGCCAGATCAGCAGAGCCACCTATAAAGTCTGTAAAACTACTCAGGCCCTCAATGGCGTTTTGAGAGGCCTTGCGTGAGGGTATGCTCTCTGCTTTGGCCGCTACAGACTGAATCAGGGCATCGGCTTTTTCTCCCCAGCCATCCACCAGTTCACCCGACATGCGGCGTTCTAAACCTCGCGCCAGTTCTGGATGATCCTTTTTGTAGGCAGTCATCTTGTCATTCCAGGCCGCCTCGGCTTTTTCACCCTTGTCCTTCGCATCCCACCCGGCATATATATCTTCAGGGATCTGGAACGGGCCATGCGACCAACCCAATTGTTTGCGTGTCAGTTCTATTTCATCCTCACCCAGAGGCGCGCCGTGGCAATCTTCTTTGCCACCTTTATTGGGCGAACCAAAACCAATCGTGGTTTTACAGCAGATAATGCTTGGCTTGTCTGTTGCTGCCCGCGCCTCCTCAATTGCTTTTTTAATCGCATCGGCGTCATGACCATCAACATTCGGAATAACGTGCCAGCCATAAGCTTCGAAACGCTTTGGAGTATCGTCTGTAAACCAGCCGTCGACTTCTCCATCAATGGAAATATTATTGTCATCGTAGAAAGCAATCAGCTTTCCAAGGCCAAGTGTACCGGCCAGGGAACTGGCTTCATGCGAGATACCTTCCATCAGGCAACCATCACCCATAAAGACATAGGTGTAATGATCAACAATATCATGACCATCACGATTAAAATGTGCGGCCAGAGATTTTTCGGCTATCGCCATGCCAACGCCGTTGGTAAGACCCTGACCTAGCGGGCCGGTAGTGGTCTCAATCCCTGGCGCATAACCATATTCCGGATGCCCTGGTGTTTTGGAATGAAGCTGGCGAAAATTCTTCAGCTCATCCATTGGCAGGTTGTAACCTGTCAAATGCAGCACAGAGTAAGGCAGCATCGAGCCATGACCATTGGACATAACAAACCGATCACGGTCGGCCCACCCGGGGTTTCCAGGATTGTGTTTCATAAAATCGTTATAAAGCACTTCGGCAATGTCTGCCATTCCCATCGGCGCACCTGGGTGGCCTGAATTGGCTTTTTGCACTGCATCCATCGCAAGTGCACGAATAGCATTGGCTAAATCTCTGCGCGTTGGCATAAAAACTCCTAAAGGATTTATTACTGAAAACTTGTAACCGGCCCGATTCCCTGCATCGAAAACAGAACCCCAAATAACTTTTTCCACAGGTAATATTTCGCTGCTTTTCAGTCAGCTGAACCTGATCAACCTGGGCATTGCAACTGATCACTCCAGGAGAATCGGGTGCAATATCCGGGCTAAGAGCGCGCCATTTTCCCTAATATCACGGCATACAGCAAGGCAAAAAAGCTTTTTTCCAGAAAACCCTTAATATTTCAGTTAGTTGCGGATAAAAACAGAGGTCATAAAACGCGCGCGTCAATAATTCTGGTCAATAGTCACAGGAATTGGCTAGAATACGCGCCCTTACATGCTGATATGACCTCGATCATGACCAACAACCAGTTTACTTCTGAATCTGTCTCAGCCGGTCACCCGGATAAAATTGCCGACCAGATATCAGACGCAATTCTTGACGCTATCCTCAAGCAGGATCCACAGGCAAGGGTCGCCTGTGAAACACTCATTAAAACAGGCGTTGTGCTTATCGCGGGTGAGATTACAACATCAGCCTGGGTTGATCTGGACGACGTAGTACGTAAAACCATCGAAGACATAGGCTATACCAGCTCTGACGTCGGCTTCGACGGCAAAACCTGCGCAGTGCTCTCTGCTATCGGCAAACAATCATCAGACATTGCCATGGGCGTGGATCGAAATAAAGACGAAGATCAGGGAGCTGGCGATCAGGGCCTGATGTTTGGTTACGCCAGCAATGAAACGGATGTTCTCATGCCTGCGCCCATCACATATGCACATCGTCTGGTGCAGCGTCAGCATGAAGTAAGGCAAAATAACACCCTGCCATGGCTAAGACCCGACGCCAAAAGTCAGGTTACTTTCCACTATGAAAACGGCAAGCCCACCGCTATTGATGCGGTCGTGCTATCCACCCAGCATGATCCTGATATCAGCCAGAAAGATTTACACGAGGCGGTCATGGAGATTATTCTCCGACCGGTCCTGCCTGCTGAGTGGATCACCAAAGATACAAAATTCCATATTAATCCAACCGGCCAGTTCATCATCGGCGGACCAGTTGGCGACTGCGGCCTGACCGGACGCAAGATTATTGTCGATACCTACGGCGGCATGGCCCGACACGGTGGCGGCGCTTTCTCTGGTAAAGACCCTTCCAAAGTGGATCGCTCCGCAACCTATGCCTGTCGCTACGTAGCCAAGAATATAGTCGCGGCTGGTCTGGCAGAGCGCTGTGAAATCCAGGTGTCCTACGCCATTGGCGTGGCAGAACCAACTTCTATTTCTGTTGAGACGTTTGGAACCGGCACTATTTCCGATGACCAGATTGAGACGCTGATACGCCAACACTTTGACCTGCGCCCCTATGGCCTGATAAAAATGCTGGACCTGATACAGCCCATTTACCAGCAAACAGCAGCCTATGGGCACTTTGGCCGGGATGATATCGACCTGCCCTGGGAACAGACAGATAAACTTGACGAACTCAAATCCGCCGCTAAAATATAGATCCCGTTTTACCTGAGGAGCGTTGCAGCGGCTAAGCCGCCAGGCTCAGGTAAACATTCTGTTACAACGGCGCTCGGTTAACCAAATGGAGAGTAACCGTGAATGCTGTAATCACCAATGATTCATCCGACTCTATCGTCGCCGATATGAGTCTCACCGACTGGGGCCGCAAGGAAATCGCTATCGCCGAAACCGAAATGCCCGGCCTGATGGCGTTAAGGGAAAAGTACGGCGAGGAACAACCACTTAAAGGGGCGCGTATTGCAGGCTCTCTGCACATGACCATCCAGACCGCTGTTTTAATCGAAACGCTGACAGCGCTGGGTGCGGAAGTTCGCTGGGCTTCCTGTAATATTTTTTCCACTCAGGATCATGCAGCCGCAGCAATTGCAGCAGAAGGTATCCCCGTGTTTGCCTTCAAGGGTGAAAGCCTGGATGAATACTGGGATTACGCCCACAAAATTTTCGAGTGGCATGATGGCGGCACACCCAACATGATCCTCGACGATGGTGGCGATGCAACTTTGCTGATCGAGCTGGGTACCAAGGCAGAAAAGGATATTTCTGTACTCGACAACCCTTCCAGCGAGGAAGAAATATCCCTGTTCAATTCCATCAAGGCGAAGCTGAAAGAAGCGCCTGAATGGTATTCAAGCATTCGCGCAAACATTAAAGGTGTGACAGAAGAAACAACCACAGGAGTGCATCGTTTATATCAAATGCAGGAAGCTGGAGAACTCGTATTTCCTGCCATCAATGTGAATGACTCAGTAACCAAATCCAAATTTGATAACCTCTACGGCTGCCGCGAATCACTGGTTGATGGCATCAAGCGTGCAACCGACGTCATGATTGCCGGAAAAATCGCCATTGTGCTGGGATATGGCGATGTCGGTAAAGGCTGTGCACAATCCCTCAAGGGTCTGGGTGCAACCGTCTGGGTTACCGAAATCGATCCCATCTGCGCATTACAGGCTGCAATGGAAGGTTACCGCGTTGTCAACATGGACGACGCCTGCTCCGAGGCGGATATTTTTGTCACCGCGACCGGCAACTTCCACGTCATCACACATGACCATATGGCTGCGATGAAAAACCAGTCCATCGTTTGCAATATCGGCCACTTTGATAATGAGATCGACTGCGCCAGTCTTAGTGATTATGAATGGGAAAACATCAAACCACAGGTTGATCACATTATCTTCCCGGATGGTAAGCGTATTATCCTGCTGGCTGAAGGGCGACTGGTGAATCTGGGCTGCGCCACCGGCCACCCCAGTTTTGTCATGTCCAATTCTTTCACTAATCAGACACTGGCACAGATCGAACTCTGGGCGCATGGTGACAACTATGGGAACATGGTTTACATGCTACCCAAGCATCTGGATGAAGAAGTAGCGCGTCTGCACTTAGGCAAAATCGGAGCCAATCTGACGACCTTGAGTGACTATCAGGCTGACTATATTGGCGTTTCCAAAGACGGGCCTTACAAGCCTTCGCATTACCGTTACTGATCTCAGATAAGACTTTTGTAGGTTGGGCTAAAAGATGAAGCCCAACAGCCTCCTTTCAGGCATGTTGGGCTTCGTGCCTCAACCCAACCTACAGCAATATTTAATCATTTCTCGTTGGCGTAAAACTGCACTATGGAATCACAAAAACAAGACTCCAGGGTTTTTAGCTTTGAATTTTTTCCACCTCGCACTGATGCCGGGATGGAAAAACTCAGAGCTACCCGCAAACAACTTGCCGCCCTTAAGCCACGCTTTTTTTCTGTCACTTTTGGCGCCGGTGGTTCGACCCAGGAACGCACTCTGGAAACAGTACTGGAAATTCAAAACAAATCCGGTATTGAGGCTGCGCCGCATCTCTCCTGCATTGGTTCATCACGCCAGAGCATCCACAATATCCTGAAAACCTATCAGGATAACGACGTCAAACATATCGTTGCCCTGCGTGGCGACCTGCCTTCTGGCCTGGGCGAGCCAGGAGAATTTCACTTTGCTAATGAACTCATAGAATATATTCGCGCTGAAACCGGAGATCACTTTCATATCGAAGTTGCAGCCTACCCGGAAACCCACCCTCAGGCAGCGGATGCCAATACCGACCTGGATAATTTTAAGCGTAAAGTTGAAGCAGGCGCTGACAGCGCCATCACCCAGTATTTTTTTAACCCGGATGCTTATTTTAGTTTTATCGAAAACTGTGAGCAGCGCGGTGTTTCCCTGCCAATCGTGCCCGGCATCATGCCGATCACCAATTACAAAAATATCGCCCGTTTTTCCGACGCCTGTGGCGCTGAAATACCACGATGGATTCGGAAGCGCCTGGAAACCTATGGTGATGATCTTGCTGCAATCGAGGATTTCGGCCTGGACGTTGTCACTGCACTCTGTCAACGACTGCTGGATGAAGGCGCTCCCGGCCTGCATTTCTACACCATGAATCGGGCAGAACCGACGACAAAAATCTGGAAAAACCTGGGGATTTAATTATTATACAGACAAGAAATACAGAGATTTTATTCTGTTATTGCACCGCAAAGACGCAAAGAACGCAAAGTTTTTCTATTAATATTTCTTTGCGCCCTTCGCGTCTTTGCGGTGAATTATTCACAGCTCTTTTGTAATACAATCTAAAGACCATGCGCCGCATCCCCCGAATTTATCTAGCTGAAAAAATACTTAACCAGGATGAAAAATTCCTTCTGGATAAAGATACCCGGCATCGCCTTGCAAACGTAATCCGGCTAAAAAAAGATGACGAATTAATTTTATTCAATGGCCGGGATGAATTAGAAACCAGGGCGAGGGTTTCAATGCTGGATCGCAAACACATTGAAGTAGAGATTCTGACAACAGAAAAAACATCAAGAGAATCTCCATTACAAACCAGCCTGTGGCAGTCTATTGAAAAGCCTGACCGCATGGACTATGCGATTCAAAAAGCGGTTGAACTGGGTGTCAGTTGTATTCAGCCTGTCTATACGAAATATTCGCTGCCGCCTTTCAAGCAAGCTCGTCTGAGCAAAAAAATGGCGCACTGGCGGAGCATCATTATTCATGCCTGTGAACAAACCGGTCGTTGCATCCTGCCGACTCTGAAAGAGCCTCAAACATTATCAAAACTACTGCAACGACGTGACCACACTTCCAGTGGCCTGATACCTGATCCGGATGCAGTTAAATCACTGAAAGAATGTGAGATTGATGCGAGTAAGCCGCTAGAAATCCTGATCGGCCCAATCGCGGGCTTCACAAAAGACGAGGTTGTGGAAGCGGAAAAAAATGGAATGAAAAGTGTACGCCTTGGCCCACGCATCCTGCGCACAGAAACAGCAGGCATCACCGTACTGGCCTGGTTACAGCTGCAGTACGGTGATTGTTAATTATTACAGCAGCTCCAACTGCTCCCTTAAACGCTGTTCAAGCACGCCCAGATCAGGCAGAAAACCTTTGATGCCGACAGCCTGAACATGCTGGGCAATAATTTCACAGGATTCACCGCTTTCTATCCGTACCACATCAGACTGCCCCAGGAGCACAGGATGAGGGATGGCCTGTATTTCTACAGCGTAGTATTCAATACCGGCAATATTCTCAAGTCCATAAAAAATAGCAATTCTACGAGTCCGGTTGATATGTTCAGGATTTCCAATACTGCAGAACTGTTCCATAGATATGAGCGGCACCTGCTGGCTGCGCCAGTCGAAAACACCGATAAACCACGCTTTTGATGCCTCGATCAAACGTAACTCCGGCATGGTAATCACTTCTGCAAGTGCTGCCTGAGGTAATATCAGGTTCTGGTGCCGTAACGGCACAATGAGTGACTGGACCTTTTGTTCTTCTATTTGGGTTGCTGGCATAATTAGTGCTCTTATCCTGCAAGCAAAGCTGCAATGTTATCCATCAATTCACCTTCCTGATAAGGTTTGCCCAGATATTGATTGACCCCCAGATTCATGGCACGGTCTTTATGCTTTTTGCCTGTCCGGGAAGTAATCATAATAATCGGCAGGTCTTTGATTTCTTTCTGATTACGAATATGGCCAGCCAGTTCATATCCGTCCATACGCGGCATTTCGATATCTAGTAACATTAAGTCTGGCGTTGTTTCCTGCAACTTGCTAACTGCATCAATACCATCCTTGGCTGTAACAACATGGTAATTGTGGCGTTCAAGCATCCGTGAAGTGACCTTGCGTATGGTGATGGAGTCATCGACCACCATAATTATCTGCTGGCGATGCTCGATTACTGGTTCTGATACATTTTTTACACCTGTGGTCGCAGCAGCGCGTATCAAACCCGCAACGTCCAGCACCAGTACAACTTTTCCATCTCCCAGAATCGTGGCGCCGGATACACTGGCTAGCTTAGCTAACAGAGTGCCCAGAGATTTAATGACCACTTCACGGTTTCCGAGCACATCATTGACCAAAAGGGCAATGCGATATCCACCTGCTCTTAACAGCAGCACCGGTAATACTACCTGATTACTATCAATATGCGTTTCACGCTGGTGTAATATGGAAGCCAGTTGTTTTAATTCATAACTATGTTCTGCGTACTCAACCACCGGATCGCCGTCATCGATTTTCGTCAGCACTTCTTCACCCGAAACACGCACTACACCTTCAACTGCACTCATGGGTATGGCATAAAGCTCATCCTCGGACTGAATCAGTAAGGCATGATTAATGGCCAGGGTAAATGGTAAAGTCGCTCGGAAGCTGGTGCCTTCTCCCGGACGTGAATCAATCGAGAGTTGGCCATTGAGTTGCTTGATTTCTGTATTGACGATATCCATACCGACACCACGCCCAGAAACCTGGCTTACTTTATCTGCGGTACTCAGGCCTGCTTCAAGGATGAGTTGCATAATGTCCTTGTCAGAAAGGTTGTCAGAATCATCAATCAGTCCTTTCTCCTGCGCCTTGGCCCTGATCTCGTCAACAGGAATACCCTGACCGTCGTCTTCAACCAGAATGATAACCTCGTTACCTTCACGTGAAACAGACACACTCAGGTGACCTGACTTGGATTTACCCACCTTTTTACGTTTGTCAGGTGTTTCAATTCCATGCGCTATGGCGTTGCGCAGCATATGTTCAAGCGGTACGACCATGCTATCCAGCAACTTTCGATCAAGCTCACTGGATTCCCCGCTGATTTTAAATTCTACTTTCTTTCCCAGATCGGCGGCTGTTCGTCTAACAACCCGCCGTAACCGTGGCAACATAGTCGTGAACGGCACCATACGGGTACGCATTAGACCATCCTGCAAACCAGTTGATACTCTGGACTGTTGAACCAACAGCGTTTCGGTGTCCCGTACGGCATCAGTCAGCAGGTTCTGGATACTGGTCAGGTCATTAATACTTTCTGCCAGACTGCGAGAAAGTTGCTGAATTTTAGAATAGCGATCGAGTTCCAGTGGATCAAAATCCTGACCAGCCAGGCTAGCTTCCAGGTCAATTGGCTCATCTCGTTGTAGTTGCGACAGCATCTGTGCTTCTGCCTCACCTTCAAGACCACGCAGCTGGTTTGCCAGACGACTAATAGTCTGATCGAGTTCCTGTAAATCCGAGCTGATGCCAACCACCTGTTCTTCAACTCGGGCATGGAACATATTGACCTCACCAGCGTTATTAACCAGTTCATCCAGCAATCCCAAACGCACCCTCACCAATTCCTGCTGGACTGGCACAGATTCGTTTCGATTGACAGATGGAGCAGGTTCAAAATCTGATGGTGGTACTATTTCAGCGACTTTTGCTTCAACAATGCGTTTGGCGACTGATTCTAACACCTCAACCTTATGTGTCACTGATTCAGTTGCAGGGGTCTCATCTGCTAATACCACATCCTTTGCAATATCATCTTCTGCAGGCTTCGTAATCTCTGGCTCATCGCCGAGCTGATCGATTTCAGTTTTGGCTTTACCCTGTATGAAATCCTCCAGTTCTTCAACCAGTGAACTGGCAGTCAATACAGGTTGTCTTGCACCTGCTGTATTGGTCATTTTGTGGAGCTGATCAAAAGCCTGGTGCAACGTAGCAAATACCTCATCGCCAACCTCGACCTTATTTTCTACAATAGCCTCGAACAACGACTCCATTACATGGCTTAAGTCTCCAATAGGCGTAATACCTGCCATGCGGGCACCACCTTTCAGTGTATGCAAATTCCGCTGTAATTCGTTTACTGGCATTAAATCAGCAGGCTCATCTTTCCAGGATGACATGGCATTTTCGCTGCTATCCAGTATTTCTCCGGCTTCTTCCAGGAAGATTTCGAAGAGCTCATCATCATAGTCATCAACCATTTCCAGCTTGGGTTCTTCCTTGCTTTCAACCTCATCGAGATCAATAGCTGCATCCAGTTCTGCTTCGAGTTCGATTGCCACTTCTACCAGATTCGTACTGGTAGCAGGGTCTTCTGGCTCATCTTCCTCTGCGACCGCTTCAGCAGATTCGCGAGCACGCTCTGCCGTCTCAATCTGCTGTTGAGATTCCTCAACAAGCACAGCAAGACGATCAATTAATGCCTGTGGTTTTTCTACACTTTCACCCTGAGACAGATCTTTAAAAACACCCCGCACGTGCAGACTCATTGTTTCGAGCAGGTCTGGAAAATCCTCGCTCAATACGCAGCCAGCCTGGGTACAATTTTTAATATAAACCTCAGCCATGGCACAAGGCGTGTATATCGCCTCAACATCTGCCGTCCTGGCGCTACCGTTTAATGTATGCAGAGCGCGGTATAATTCCTCATTCGGTTCGGCTGGCGTACTGCGTTCTCTGGCACTTGATATATATTCACCAATAGTGGCAAGGTGTTCGCTGCTTTCAACCCTGAAGATCTCAAACAGTTCAGCTTCTGCATCCACTTCAACAGCTGGCGTTTGTCCATCTTCCAAATCATCGTGGATCTCTTCTTCATCTTCGTCCAGATCGTCTGGTACAACGATTGCAGCCGTCAACATCAAAGTATCATCTGAAGGTTCCTTCAGCTCTTCCCCTTTGATCAAGGCCTCCACTTTTTCCATCTGTCTTGCAACTTCCACCGCAGGGCGTTCGCCTGTTTGCAATCCAGCCTGTAAAGCAGGCAGGAATTCAACAGCTGATTTCATTGCCGAGGTCACGGCGATAGTCGGCTGTAAGATGTTATCAATAATGCGATTCAGCAGGTTCTCATGCGACCAGGCAAATTCGCCCAGAACCTGGGCACCAACCAGACGACCACTGCCTTTGAGAGTATGAAATGAACGTCGAATAACCAACAACGGTTCTGTATTGGATGGATTATCCAGCCAATCCGGCAAGGTTTCTGAAATTCGTTCGATCTCCTCGGCTACTTCTTCCTTGAAGATATCAAGTATCTCCTCATCGACATCACCAGGTAACACACTCAAATCGGCCAGAACATCGCTTTCATCCTGAGGCCGTTCATTTGTAGCTGAATCTAATAATGGATCATTTTTTTTTACGTCGCCGACTGATACTGGTGGGACTAGTATTTCTTCACTGTAATCAGTCAGATCAGGTAGTTCCGGCTCATCGTCTGTAAAGCTGGTTAGATTCTCTGTTTTCGGCAGCATCTCTCTCAGCAGTTCCAGACTTTGCCCGCCCCGGTCCAGGATAACCTGATGATTACCTTTACCCGTATGAAGAGATTCGAGATAAAACTCCAGACTGACAATGGTATCGGCAAGGGCATCAAGTTCTTTATCTCCAGGCGTATGCTGCTTATTCATAAATACTTCGATATAATCCTCAAGCCCTTCAATTATTGGAACAATTGACGCCAGAGGCAACATCACCATCGCACCTTTCATTTCCTTCAGCAACGCAGGTATTTGTATCATGGGGTGCAGTTCTTCGGGCTTCCCCACATAAGCCAGTATGCCCTCCTTGCAATGACTGATTATTACCAGAGATTCATGTATAACCGCTGACAGTACTTGCTGATACTCATGTTCTGGCAATGCCGCCAGATCATGGTTCACGCTTTCAGACTGCAGGGTGATTCGCTCGGGTACTCGCCTGTCCGCAGCAAAAGCCCGAACTTCCATTTCAGCGTCCATCAGAGCCTCAGCGACTCCCTGCAACTGTTCTGCAGGCATATCGCCGTCCCGCCGCATCGTCATTCTGAGCATACGGGATTCGGTAGCCATACTTTCACGTAAGCGACTTAAGCCAAGCATGCTAAGGGTGTCACCCAAACGTGAAAATAACTGGGTCATTGCCTCAAGCTGTTCATTATCTGGATTGTCAGCCAGAGAATAAACTTCAAGCCGCTCCTTGATTTCATTGATATCTTCCAGTAACGCACTGGCGATGGATTCATACACGCCTTCGTTAGGTCCGCTCATACTGGCTCGGGCCAATTCGAGAGAATCCCCATCACTCGCTATATTATTGAGGTGATAAACCGCTTTAACCATATTGACAGTACTGTTGCCGCGATTCGCGCTGGCAACATAGAACAACAGGTTTTTGATTAACTCCAGAGGAACCTGCCTGGCGAAATGTTCTTCGCCAAAACCAATCAATATTTTTAGTTGCCTGTCGACCTTACCAAATAGCGCCTTGATGGTAACCGATGATTCCAGGGCATGGCATTGCAAAGCTTCTGCGACCGCCTGGCTGATCCACCATAGCCTTTTACTTTCTGGTTTTCTCGAAGCTGTCGCCAGACGGTGAAATATGGCGGCTATCTTCAACAGATTCCTGTCAACAGCCTGGTTTTTATACCAGCCCAGGAGTGTCAGTTGCAGCAGTGGGCGTAAGGCCCTGGCAATCCTCTGCAAATCTTCCTTAACAAAAGGCAAATCTACCAGTGCCTGTTGATCCTGGTCGATATCCCCTAGCGCCAGCACTTTGTCGGATAACAAACCGGCGCCGCGTGAAGTCCGTATATCATTGAGTAGTGGTAGTAATACTATAGGTACATCGGCGTTGCCACGTTGGATGTAGTCCAGATAATCCGGCAACTGGACGATAGCGCGCGTGATCACTTCCAGTGCCTCATTGCGGTTACGCAGTTCCCCGTCAGCGTATACATTCAGCAATGCCCGTAGTTCTTCGAGCAGTAACACACCACCTTGAATTTCGACCATCTCCAGCACACCCTGAACCTGCCTGAACAGGTTTCGAAGTTGCTGCAGATGAGTTATGTCATCCGGGGTTTCAAGCAGAGCATCCAGTTCACCCCTGGCCTCAGCTAATGTCTGGTCAAGCTCTTTTTTGACCCAGCGAATTGCATTGTAATGAACTTGTTGCGCTGTCATAGCTTTAACTCCGGTGCACCCGACAATCAGGCTGACCGAACCTCCCTTATGTGGTCTTCAGCGGATGAAGGGTCGCTCATATCAATTACTATCGTCGGATCAATATCGTCGTCCAGTGTCTCCTGCTCAGGCAGTTTAAAGCCCTCAACTGAATGTCTCATTTCAGCTGCCAGCCCGGCGAGACTGCCAACAGCTCTCGCTGTTTTATCCGTACCAGTCGAGGTCTGTGCTGCAATCTCGCGAATGGCACCCATACTGTCTGCGATCTCACTGGAAACACTCGCCTGTTCGCGAGCCTTATTGGAAATGGCTTCAATCATGCCTGACAGTCGATGCGAAACCGTTTCAATTTCAGTCAATGCCAGACCGGCAGTTTCAGCCTGCTTTGCGCCCTCAACTACGTTGGCAGTACTCAACTCCATTGAGCTGACCGCCTCGTGCGTATCTGTCTGAATGGTTTTCACCAGCGCTTCGATCTGCTTTGTTGCGTTGGCTGAACGTTCTGCAAGCCGCTGTACTTCGTCAGCAACCACGGCAAAACCACGCCCGGCCTCACCTGCAGCCGCCGCCTGGATTGCTGCATTTAACGCCAGAATATTAGTCTGATCCGCAATGTCATTAATCAGACTGACAATATCTCCAATTTCCTGGGAACTCTCACCCAGTCGCTTGATTCGTTTTGAAGTATCCTGAATCTGTTGCCGAATAGCGTCCATACTCTCCATTGTCTTGCGAACTGTTTGCGCGCCTTCGTTCGCAATACCGACTGATTGCTCGGCAACCTCTGCTGAATCTGTCGCATCTCTGGACACAGATTCCATCGATTCAGATACATCGGACACGGCCGCTGATGCAGTATTGATTTGTTTTGTCTGTCTCTCACTCGCTTTGGCGAGCTGCTTTGCCGTTCCCAGTGTCTGCTCTGCTGCACTCGTCACTTCCGTGGAAGTATCATTAATCGTGCGAACCAGGGTACGCAGGGCCTCAATTGCATAGTTTACCGAGTCTGCAATAGCACCTGTAATATCCTCTGTTACAGTCGCCTCGGTTGTAAGATCACCTTCCGCAAGGGTGGACATTTCGTCCAGCAGTTGTAAAATTGCTCGCTGGTTTCGGTCATTTTGTTGCTCTGAAGAACCGAGCTGCTTGCGTGTACCGCGATAAATACCGACTGCCAGCACCAGAAAAGACAGCAAGCCCAGCGCGCCCAGGACAAAACCAGCCAATGACCACAGGTTCGCCTGCTTGCCATGCTCCTGAATAGCCGCCTCAAGACGCTTACTACCTTCCGCCAATTGCGGCGTCAGGGTATTCAGCTCCTCACCGCCACTCCTGATCTGATACAAAACCGGTGAAGCCTCAAGAATAGCGCTTGTATTATCACCGATCGTACTAAAACTGATGGCGACCTGCTTCAGCGCCTGACGCGCTGGCTCGTTACTTACCCGATTAATGCCTGCTGCGGCATTACCGTTAATCATTCCTTCCAACACCTGACCAAATAGAGCGACATCACGACCAAACTGATCAGCGGCGACCAGTGAGTCAACGTCACCACTGAGAATACTGTTCAGGTCATGTTCAATGCGCTGAACCAGCTCCAGCTGCCGTGTCGCAAGAAAAATCTGTTTCGCTTCAACGTTGGACTGAAGCATCAATTCCACAACATCATTAGAGGAACGCACCAGCTCGGGAATGGCTGATTTAACAGAATCAGTATACTGGCTCACAGTAGCGATCTCGGAGCCACCAGAAATTACAATATCAATCTGTTCTTTATATGCCTGCCAGGTATTATCAACCTCTGTTAAATCAGACTGTAGTACTGCCGGTAGCACGGGTACGCCGATTTCTGCATTACCCAACTTCATCTGCTCTAATGATGATTCAAAAGATTGCTTGAGTTGTTTCAATCGCAGCAGATCCTGCCCGCTACCCTGCGTTGCACGTAATGCGGAACTGGACAGCTTTTGAGCATCAAGACGCAAATCGGCCGCCAACCCCAGATACGCCTTGCTATGTGTATTCAAGGTATTTGCGCGATAAAATGCTACCGCCATCAAGCTCAGAAGAATAAGGAACAATAGTCCCCAAACCAATAATGAGCGGGTTAGACCAGACTTTTGTGAGTTTGTCGATCCAAATAACTTCATCACTCTCTCCGCATAGTTAATTCAAATTAGCCAAGACAAACTACTTTAGGCAGCAATATGCCGGAATCGTTCGTTCGCTAACAATTTATTGATATCAAAAACCGCATACTGCGATTGCTGGCGCTCATAAGCCCCATTTGTAAAATCTTGAATTTCAGAATCCAGTTCTGGAATCTCCATACTGGCATCATCCTTACGATAATGCTTCATTCCCTGTACAGCTCGCACCAGCAACCCAATCTGATAGCCGTCATCCATTACTACCAGCAACCTGCTACGTATATCTGTTCCAGGCAGGTTTTTTTCAAACAAATACCCTTCAAGATCAATAACCGGTAAAAGACTGCCGCGTAAATTCATCACCCCCAGCAACCATGCTCTGGTAGCAGGAACAATAGTCAGGGATTCCATGGGTGCAATTTCAACAATATCACCCATGGCCGCCAGTAACTCGTTATCCCTGAGATTAAACAGCACGCCAGTCCATCCTTGCCCCTCTTGATGAAATGCAGGCAAACCACCAGAGCGTTCACGGCTTTTCTGGTCTAGCTCACGAAGCAGGAGAAACGGCTCTACATGATCCTGATATTCCATTATTGTATTTCCTGCAACACCTGGTTAATGCAGCGGATCAATTGTTTTTCCTTGGCAGGTTTCACCAGATACTCTCTGGCGCCCTGACGTTCCGCCCACAGCTTGTCGGTATCCTGATCCTTGGTGGTAACCATGACAACAGGAATCCTGCTGGTTTTAACATCTCGAGTTAATTGGCGGGTCGCCTGGAATCCATTCAATACCGGCATCACGACATCCATCAGGATCAGGTCCGGAACCAGCTGCCTGGCCATGCTCACGCCTTCTTCACCATTATTGGCGACACTGACCTCGTGACCATTTTTTTGCAGGATATTTTTAAAGTAATGAACCTCGGTTGGAGAATCATCAACTACAAGGATATGCGCCATGACTTTCCCCTTTTCAGTTAACCTGATGTGCATGCAGGTCCAGAGCACCCAACAAATCTTCACGCGTAAACGGTTTGGTCAGATAATCTTCTGAGCCGACAATCCGGCCACGCGCCTTATCAAAAATGCTGTCCTTGCTGGAAAGCATCACAACAGGTGTATGTTTGAATGACTGGTTGTGTTTAATCAGAGCACAAGTTTGATAACCGTCGAGACGAGGCATCATAATGTCGATGAAAACGATATCAGGCCGGTACTCTGCAATCTTGGACAGGGCTTCATAGCCGTCTATTGCAGTCACGACATCACAACCCTGTTTTTTTAACAGCGTTTCAGCCGTACGGCGAATCGTTTTACTATCATCAATCACCATGACCTTGAGGCCATCATAATCTGTTGCAGTTGCTTGCTGTTCTGACATAATTCCTTAATCCGGTAGTGAACAAATTGATGCGATCGCGATAATCATAACTCAGCCACAGAATCACCGCTCATTTCTAATGACGCATTTCACACTAATCTAGCGAGCACGACTATCGATTGGTTCTCAAGCTGTGTATTTCACTAGACTAATGGGCTTTTTTATAGGACAAAGGGACTCTGGCGCACTTTCCATGTGGCTGTGCGAGCTCAGCAATGATCAAATCGAAAGAATTCTGGCACATTATCTAGCTGTGGAGACAGATGAATGACTATTAGTCTGGGGGTTGTTATGGACCCCATAGAATCAATCAATCCAAAAAAAGACAGCACCCTGGCGATGCTGCTAGCGGCACAGAAACGAGGCTGGAAACTTCACTATCTGCAACAACAGGATATAAGCTTGCAGGGTGAAGAGGTCCGCGCGGAAATGCAGCTGATTACTGTCTATGATGATACCGACCACTGGTTTGACCCGGGAACCAGGCAACAACTGCCATTAAACAACCTGGATGTGATCCTGATGCGTAAGGATCCACCCTTTAATATGGAATATATCTACACAAGCTACCTGCTGGAGCTGGCTGAAAAATCCGGCCTGCTGGTGGTCAATCGCCCGCAAAGCCTGCGTGATGTTAACGAAAAGTTCTTCACTACACATTTTCCACAGTGCATTCCCCCCACGCTGGTTGGTCGTGATGCAGCGAAATTCAAGGATTTTCTAGAGGCGGAAAAAGACATAATCATTAAACCGCTAGATGGTATGGGTGGCGCATCCATTTTTCGCATCAAATCAGGCGATCCAAACACCAATGTTATCCTTGAAACGCTACTTGACCACGGTGCGACAACCGCGATAGCGCAACGGTTTCTACCCGAATACAAGCAGGGTGATAAAAGAATTCTGCTAATTGATGGCAAACCGGTTGATTACGCGCTGGCGAGAATTCCTGCTGAAGGCGAAACCCGCGCTAATCTTGCAGCCGGAGGCAAAGGTAAAGGTGTGCCCCTCAGTAAGCGAGACCGCTGGATCTGTGAGCAGCTCGCACCAGAATTAAAACGTCG
>Ga0190283_1000499_pt1 | contig 20213 bp, 12 predicted proteins | sample 48691801_MG_FD_161669 | JGI IMG/M metagenome (GOLD analysis project Ga0190283, IMG submission 161669) | Hydrothermal vent microbial mat bacterial communities from Southern Trench, Guaymas Basin, Mexico - 4869-18-0-1_MG | ecosystem: Environmental > Aquatic > Marine > Hydrothermal vents >...
TTAAACGTATTTCTCAGCGAGATATCCGTGAGAACTTTGAAAGAATGATTTTTGACAGACATAATCCGATTAATTGGCAAACTGAGCAGAAGCACAGTGCGGAGGAGATATTCACCTTTAATGAGGATATTGTAACTGAAACATCTATGGCGGAACTGGCTGAGAGGAAACTGTTAAACAAAAAATTGAACGGAGTGCTTCTGAATTTCATCAACTCCCCTCTGCCTAACGGAGAGCCGGCTCTGGTTTTAAAAAATGAGGAACAAGAAGTCTTTCTTGACTCTTTTGATGAAACAGAAGCTTTTGAACAATGGCTGGGAAAGATTTCTCCTTCTGCCAGCACAGAATATTCAGCTAATGCGCCGCCCACAGATGGACAAACTATTTTGAGAGATGCTTCCAGATTTGAACCGATAAAGAAACGCTTTCAGGGGAGGCAGATATATCGGGAACTGGTCACGAAGAATTTCTGGTATGTTGACAACGAACATTTTGGCCGGAGCGCGCATATTGAGATTTTTGACAAGCGGGGAAAACATATCGGCGAAGCCAGCCTTGAAGGCGATTTTATACCCGATACCAGAGTGAAGGGAAGGGACATAAAAGATTTGATATGAACTGTCGAGTTTTAGAAGCAGTTCCTAATGAGGCTTGAGGAAAAATGAAATTTAAATTTATGCCCCTGCTCGGTTCGGATTGGCAAATCCGAACCCTGTTTCTGCCGGAAACCGCAAAGCTGCGCCGGGGGTTTGGAAAAAATCCTTAGCTTGATGCGTATGGGTTGCAAGCCTCGTCCGGCAACGAATACAGCGGGAACATTATGGAACATTACGGACGGGGTTGCAAACCCCGTCCGGCAACGCAGAGGAACATTACGGACGGGGTTGCAAACCCCGTCCGGCAACGAAATCAATAACTTAAAACGATGTACAGAGGAGATTCAGCAATGTCAGTCAACACAGATTTTAAAAGGGCCCTCAGAACGGGCCGTCCGCCCAATGTGGTAAAACTTTTCCCCAATTCAAAAGCGCTGATTGTCAGCGGAAAGTACATAGACCTTGCCATGCTCGGAAAAGGCAACGCTATTTCAATGGCAGCCAATGGCAGAAATCATCTTGTCATGCGGGGCGTTTTACAGGCAGCTCAGCGGGCAAATTCGGTTATCATTATCGAAATTGCCAAATCAGAAGGAGGAGCCAATGCCTATTGCGGAGTCAATTACTGGAATATTGCCCGGCAAGTGGATGCGATATGCAATGAACTGAGCATCACCATCCCGGTGGCCCTCCATGCCGATCATTACGGAATCAAGAATGACGCTGATGTTGAATCCGCGAAGATCGAAATTCCCACTCTGTTTGAAGCCGGCATGACATCCATTGCCATTGATGCATCTCACAGGCCGGATGATGAAAATCTCCTTTCCAGCCTGAAACTGTATCCCTTTGTGCCGGAATGGGCCGGATTTGAAACAGAAGTCGGCGAGATTAAAGGAAAAGAGGGGATGTCAACTGTGGAGGAGGCCATGTTTCTCATTCAAGGTCTGAACGCATACAATATTTTTCCCAACTGGATTGCCTTGAACAACGGCTCAACTCACGGGATTGAAGCGAGTGACAAGGGCATCCAGGTTGAACTGACAACCCAGATTCATAATGCTCTGGAAAAATACAACGTGTCCGGCGCGCAGCATGGCACCTCAGGAAACAACTCGGACAGGCTGAGAGAAATCGTTTCCAAAACCAGGACCACCAAAGCCAACGTCGCGACCGCGCTCCAGATGATTTCCTGGGGGCTTGAGGTGAACGACTACGGCAATGCCAGGTTGGATGATGACGGCAGTTTCGTCAAGGTGAAAGGTGAGGGCGCAACCGGGGAGATATGGGCAGAAATGGTTGCTTACGCCAAAGACAAGGGCTTGAAGGGCGGAAACTACAAAAAACTGAACCTGCCCTTTGAAAATAAGCTTCTGGGACAGCCAAAAGAAATCCGGGAGCGTATGGCCAAACGGGTGGAGGATTTTGTTTACAATATGCTTGCCAATGTTCTCAATGCCCGGGACACTGCGCCCCTTGCCGTTGATCTGATCCTGAAGGCCGGGTCTTATGATCCCGGGACTAAGGCGGAAAGAATCGAAAATCCGGATGACTGGACCCCGGAAAAGATTGTCCGAAAGGCGGCTTCAATTACAAGCGATAAAGGTCCTGAGGGAGATTTTGACGATTAGACATGAGGAAAAAAATATATTGTCATTTTTGTGCAACCCGGCTGACTGAAAAGGAATGGGAAGGGAGATTGCGCTTTTTCTGCGAGGGTTGCAACGACCCTCTGTATGAAAATCCGATACCTGCAACATGCCTGGTTGTGCCGGATGACAAAGGACGGGTTCTTCTGGTCAAACGAAATGTTGATCCCAGGGCAGGATACTGGTGTCTTCCGGGCGGTTTTATGGAACTCGGGGAGACGCCTGAAGCATCCGCCCTGAGAGAACTGAAAGAGGAAACAGGGCTTTCCGGCCGAATTGGGACGCTCCTCGGGATCACGTCAAGTCCCAGCGACCAGTATGACACCGTCATCGTGGTCGCTTACAGCGTCAGAGAATATTCCGGTTCACCTGTTGCCGGAGATGACGCCTCGGACGTGGCCTATTTTGGCCCGGATGAATTGCCGGAAATCGCATTTGACAACCATGCGGAATTTATCAGGAGATATTATGCGATGACAGCACTTAACCCTTAACCTCTGGCTGAAATCGCTGAGAATTTTCGCCGGACGGGTTTGCAACCCCGTCCGGAATATCTGCCGATGGCTGACAATGAATGTTTCGGACGGGGTTGCAACAATGAATGTTTCGGACGGGGTTACAAACCCCGTCCGGCAATCGAAATAGGGGTTGCAAACCCCGTCCGGCAATCGAAATAGGGGTTACAAACCCCGTCCGGCAATCGGAAACCCCGTCCGGCAATCGGCAATCGAATGTTTCGGGGTCGGCAATCTGTTTTCGCCGAAACAAGGAGGAAAATATGGATAATATTTTGGAAAAGCAGAAGGTGCTGATCGTTGATGATGAGCCTGCCAACATCAGGATATTGATAGAAACTCTGGATGGAGAGTATAAACTGATCGGGGCGACAAGTGGTGAGGAGGCGATTGAATGCGCCACGTCCGCCGACCCTCCTGACCTGATTCTGCTTGACATCATCATGTCAAATATGGATGGATATGAAGTCTGCAAGCGGTTGAAAGCCGATAAAAGGACCCGGGATATCCCCGTAATATTCATCACGGTAATGGGAGAAGAGATCAACGAGACCAAGGGCTTTGAACTGGGCGCGGTGGATTATATCACCAAGCCTATCAACCCGGTCACCGTCAACGCCAGAGTGCAAACCCATCTGGAACTCAAACGCCATCGCGACCGTCTGGAACGCACACTTCATGAACGTACCAGAAAACTCTCGACTTCCACAAAACGGCTCCGGGAAGTAAGCCATGAGCGGATGCTGGTTGAAGAAGAGCGGAAACGGCTGATAACAGCAATCGAACAGGCTGCAGAAGTCTTTATCATCACTGAACCGGACGGGACAATCCTCTACGCCAACCCTGTGTTTGAGAAACAGACAGGCTATTCTCGGGAAGAATCGCTCGGGAAGAATATGAGGATATTGAAAAGCAGAGAACATGAAGAAGGCAGGGAAGAGGATGAAACTGATCTCTACCGGAAGATATGGGAAACCGTCCGTCATGGGAATACCTGGCGGGGAATGTTTACTAATAAGCAGAAAGACGGATCACTTTATAAAGCTGAGACGGCAATCTCTCCCATATTCGACAATGCAGGCCGGGTGGTGAATTTAGTATGCGTGTTGCGTGACGTCACCCGGGAAGTCGAGCTTGAAGCACAACTGCGCCGCGCACAGAAATTGGAGGCCATCGGAACTCTCGCGGGCGGCATCGCCCACGATTTCAACAATATTATCTGCGCAATCATGGGGTATTCCGAACTGGCTATGATCAATATCCCCCCAGACAGCCAAGTGTTCCGGTATCTTGAACGAATTGATGAAGCCGGAAAGCGGGCAGCGGATCTTGTCAGACAAATTCTGGCTTTCGGACGAAAGGGCGAGAAGGAGCGGCAGCCCATGCGAATGCAGCCGGTAGTCAGAGAAGTCTTGAAACTGCTTAGGGGAACCCTTCCCTCAACCATTGAATTTCGTCAGCATATTGATGCAACATGCAGATCTGTTCTGGCATCTCCCACAAAGATTCACCAAGTGATCATGAATCTCTGCACCAACTCATACCACGCCATGCGAGACTATGGCGGAGCAGAGAAATTACAGGAAAAACCTCTGCTGGAAATAAGCCTGACAGAAGCAGACATTGATCCCGATCAGGCCGCAAGACATCTTGAACTGGCATCAGGACAATATGTTCGGCTGAGAGTGAGCGACAACGGCCACGGCATGAACGAGGCAACCTTGTCAAAGATATTCGATCCCTATTTTACAACCAAAAAAGTCGGCGAAGGAACAGGTCTTGGTCTCTCCACAGTTTACGGTATTGTCCATGAATACGGCGGCATCATTGATGTTCACAGCAAACCCGGACAGGGAACCCGGTTTGATATTTTTTTTCCTGTATATTTGGCAGAAGACATTCCATCGGACAGCAGGGACGTTTTAAAATCACCCCATGCGACGAAAGACAAACAGTGTATTCTTGTTGTGGATGATGAGGAACCTATTGTCCGGATGATCGAAATGAAATTGGAGCATAGCGGGTATAACGTCATGGCATATACCGGCAGCACCCAAGCATTGAAAGTGTTTTCCGATTCTCCGGACACCTTTGATCTGGTAATCTCCGACATGACAATGCCGGACCTGACAGGTATCCAGTTGGCCGCTGAAATGTTCCGAATCCGTCCCGAGGTTCCTATTGTTCTTTGTACCGGATTCAGTGAGATGATTACAGAAGAACAGGCCAAAGCCATGGGAATTCGGGAATATTTAAGGAAGCCTTTTATTAACGGAGAGTTGGAGAAAACCGTATATCGGGTACTGAATGCTGAAAGCGAAAAAAAATAATCTGCCCGATCTCGTTCCCACGCTCTGCGTGGAAATGAGAAAAAAAACTCAGAATTTTCAATAAGAGGTGTGTATGAGACGAGTTTGGATAATATATTTTATTTTGGCCGCGCTGATATCTGTTTTGTGGTGGGGAGGCTTCTGCAACCCCTGGCATAAAGATGCGATACTTACCTGGTTGCTGTTTATGCCTTTGCTTCTGATAATGAGACAGCAGCGAAGTGAGGAGCGTTTTTCAACGGTGTTTGAATCCAATCCCCTTTTTATGACAATCAGCAATTTGAAGGACGGTTGTTTCATTGAGGCCAACAGTTATTTTCTGAAGGCTTTCGGTTTCACACGGGAAGAATTTATCGGGAAAAACGCTCTGGAACTTGGAATTCTCTCCCCGGAAGAGTATGGCAAAATCATCTCAATGACAAAGGGGCAAAAGTCTTTGCACAATCTTGAAGTTGATGTTCATGGAAAAAACGGGGAAGTCATCCACGGGCTTATGGCCGCAGAATCTGTAAAATTCGGCGATGAGGACTGCCTTCTTACCGCTATGATTGACATCAGGGAAAGAAAGCAGGCTCTGGAAACTTCCCGCAGATTCGAGTTCATAGCCGATGCCTCCAACGACCTTATGACAATGGTAAACAGAAATTATGTCTATGAAGCCGCAAATCGGGCTTATTGCGGAGCTTACAATAAGACTCAGGAAAAAATTCTGGGAAACTCAATGGAGGAAGTCTGGGGGAAGGACCTTTTTGAAGAAACCATCAAAAAGAATATGGACAGATGCTTCGCAGGCAAGGAGATTAAGTACGAAAACTGGTTCAACTTTCATGGCCGGGGAATGGGGTATTATCAGGTGATCTATTCTCCTTATTTTAATGAGAAAAACAAGGTCACCCATGTGGGCGTGGTTTCGCATGATATTACGGAACGTAAGCAGGCCGAAGAAAAACTTCAGCAGTCCAAAGATTTTCTCAACAATATCATCAACTCGGTTCCGGACCCTATTTTTGTGAAAGACGAACAACATCGCTATGTCATATTGAATAACGCATACTGTGATTTTGCGGGGTTTCCCAGAGAGAATATTCTTGGAAAAACAGAATACGATTTTTTCTCCGGGGAAGAAGCGGACATTTTTTGGGAAAGAGATAATATGGTATTTACCAGCGGTGTTGAGAATGTGAATGAGGAAAGATTCACAGACTCATCCGGCAAACTCCATATCACATCCACCAAGAGAGCGTTGTTTGAACATCCCGGGACAGGAGAAAAGACCCTGGTCGGCGTTATAAGGGACATTACCGAGGTGAAGCGGGCCGAGCAGGTGCTGATAACCTACAAGGAGCATCTGGAGGAACTTGTGGAACTGCGCACGATGGAATTGCAGACTGCCAAGGAAAAAGCCGAGGCCGCCACCCATTCCAAAAGCGAGTTCCTTGCCAATATGAGCCATGAAATCAGGACCCCGATGAACGCCATCATGGGATTCTCAGATTTGGCATTAAAGACAGAACTGACGCCCAAACAGTATGATTATCTGGGCAAGATAAGAACTTCGGCCCGTATTCTCCTTGGAATCATCAATGACATTCTGGATTATTCCAAGGTAGAAGCCGGAAAACTGGATTTGGAGTCCGTCGAGTTTTGCCTTCACAAATCTGCGGAGAATCTGTCCGATATGTTTTCTGACAATATCGCCAGAAAAGGAATCGAAATGATCATTTCCATTTCCGAGGGCGTACCCTGTGCCCTGATTGGCGATCCCTTGCGCCTGGGACAGGTTCTCATCAATCTGGTCAGCAACGCGGTCAAGTTCACGAGCCAGGGGGAGATTGTCATCGTTGTGGAAAGAGCAGCGGACAGCGTCTCGCCGATGACTTATGACAAGGTCTGTCTTAAATTTTCGGTCAGGGATACCGGCATCGGGATTCCGTCGAAACAACTGCCGGAACTTTTCACGGCATTTACCCAGGCGGACGGCTCCACGACCCGGGAGTACGGAGGGACAGGCCTGGGCCTGACCATCTGCAAGCGGCTTGTGGAACTGATGGGCGGAGAAATTTCAGTGGAGAGCGATCCCGGGAAAGGCAGCGTGTTTTATTTTACAGCGAAATTCTCACGACAGTCGGCCGACAGAGAATATAAGTTCAAGCCGCCTCCGGATATCCTGGACATAAATATCCTTATCATTGATGATAATAAAACATTTCGGGAATTTCTGGAAATGACATTAAGGTCTTTCGGTTTTAAATCATCATCCGTCAGTTCAGGCAAAGAAGCCTTGACAAAACTGGGAGAAACTGCTCAGGAGAATTCTTATCATCTGGCCTTCGTAGATTGGAAAATGCCGGAAATGGACGGAATTGAAACAATAAAAGCCATTCGGGAGCAGGAACGCGGAAAAGTCGTCAGAATAAAAAATGTCACCCCAATTTCTATCGTGATGATGACCGGACTTGGGAAGGAAGAGGAAATGCGTCAGGCCGAGAAGGAGGGCGCAAACGCATTTCTGGACAAGCCTGTGAAACTGCCCCTGCTGTTTGATACGATCATGAAGGTTTTCGGGAAAAAAGTCAGCGAGATATCCCAGAAAGAGAAAAAAATGGATATGGCAACGGATGCTATGATGCATATCAGAGGTGCCAAGGTTCTTCTGGTAGAAGACAACGCCATTAACCAGCAGGTGGCCCAGGAGATACTGCATGAAGCCGGGGTCATTGTGGAGACGGCAAATAATGGAAAAGAGGCGGCTGATGCGGTATGTTCGATATACGAGGCTGTGTGCCCCTACGATGTAATACTTATGGATGTGCAAATGCCTGAAATGGATGGTTATGAGGCAACAAGAGCGATTCGAAACTGGGAAAAAAGCTGTTCATTATTTAACGCTCCTTATATGTCAGGCAATAAAGGGCAGGAGGCAGATGCCGAATGCGAAATCCCGAATGGCAGAATTCCGATTATCGCCATGACTGCCCATGCAATGCAGGGCGACCGGGAAAAATGCCTGATTGCCGGCATGGACGATTATATTACCAAGCCCATTGATCCTGACAAGCTCTTCATAACAATGAAAAAGTGGATAAAAAAAGCGGACCGTTCGGATCGCATTGTTCAGAGCGAGGAAACAGGTGTCTCAGAATGCATTGCTCATACTGAGGAAAAAAAGGCGGATGAGGGTGTCCGCTCTGATCTGACAGATATGGATGTCCTGAACCGGGTGGTTGATACCGAATCTGCCCTACGACGTTTACGGGGGAATAAGAAACTCTTCATAAACCTGCTCAGAGATTTCGCCAAAAATTATGCAACCATCTCAGATGAGATAAAAGAGGCGCTTGCCGGGAAGAACAAAGATCATGCCCGCAATCTGATTCATACGCTCAAAGGGGTTGCGGGAAATCTCTCGGCCACGGATTTGCAATCGGCTGCCCATAAACTTGAATCCGTTATAAGAGAAGGGGCATTGGATGATCTTGATCCGGATGCCTCTCCCCAACTGAGGTCGAAGATCGGAAATGTGAAAATCGCCCTGGATCAACTCCTGGAAGCTGTGCAGGAGATTGAAAGTATTATGGAAAAAGAATCTCAGGAAGAGGTTGAACTTATCGGAGAAGATGAGGCATTAAGCCTGTCTGAGATCAAACCGATACTGATCGAAATCGCATCACTTCTCGCAAAAAACCGTATCGAGGCTGAAAACCGGTTTGAATCTGTAAGAAAACATTTGCTCATTCGGAATGTCGGCGACGATATCCGGAAGATTGAGGAGCAGATGGGTATTTTTGATTTCAAGGGCGCCCAAAAGACAGTGAATAAAATTGCAGACACCCTTGGAATTTCCTTGGGAGAATGAGGCTGCTCCCTGTTTATTTCCCGAAGATTTCTCTCATGGATATCCGGCGATATCCCTTGGGAGAATCAAAGAGCGATCCTCGAAGCTGTTTCTTTCGGACCTTTATGACCTCCTCTGTCTCCCGATAGCCTTCGTCATCATAATCTGTCTTTCTGAGGGGCCAGCCCTTTTCCAGCAAACCCATCACTTGGGGGGATGAAAACGCAACATCTTCGCCGCCCTTTCCAAAGCCCGCGTGAAAGGCCCGCATCATCTTTCCGAACCGCTTCACATCAAATGTTTTGTGCATCCTGATATCTTTGGCGATCCACTGGTCCTGACGAAGCTGGCCGTTGATCAGAATTTCGTATTTTCTGACATTGTACCCCGCCACTTTGGCGAATTTTTCTGTCAGCCTGATCTCAACCTTTGCCGCAGGCGTGCTGACCCGTGTTTTTATCTGCTGTCGTATGGCCTGCTTGAACGCTTCTCGTTGCTGAGGGGGAACCTGAGCGAGTTGCTGCTCCAACATTTTATCAAGATTCTCCGCACCTTTCCTGACTTGGGCTGAAAATTCATCAGGGCTTCCGCTCCAGTAAGTCTTTTCTTTAGGGTTTGCAAAGCAGATATTATGCTTGTTCAAGTCAAAGATCAGGATATGGTCCGGGGCCACGAACCTCATTTTGTTATCCTGGATGAACGATGTCTGTCTCTCTCCTTCGCTGTTTTGGGTAAACACCCAGCCTGGAAAAGCGTCAGACGCAATAGCCAATGCCAGCAATGCCAGCAAAAATGATTTGATTTTCATGATTTTCTCTCCTTTTTTTATATAAATTTTAAATCTCAAATATTTTTGAATCGGCCCATGCGGATCGCTTTCAGGCCCGGAACTGATTTGGAAGCAGATACTCCCCTCCACCATTGCCTGTTTTTTGAGATTGCAGTTTCAAGTCAGGCTGCCTTTGTTTTCGTCAGTGTTTTCCATGCAGGGTCATCATTAGCAATCAGATTGGGCATAGTATTTATCTTTTATATCTTTCAGATAATCCCTCAGACATTGAGGGGTGTCAGCAAAACGAGATAACTCGGATAAAATATTTCCATCGGTGAAGTTAAAGCTCACTTTCCGTTTCTCTGGAAAATACGTTGGAGAACGACAACATAAATCATCCTGTATTTTTCTTAAAAATTTGGTCAGAAATGCGATCTCATATTTGCCTCTGAACAGACATCCTCTGTCTTTACCTGAAAATATGTTTTCTCTTTCACGGATTTTATTCTCTCCTATATCATCGCCATCAAAATGACTGTTAAGAGAATCTGTGTTATAACTGCTTGTCACACGATCCACTTCGACTGAAAATAAGTCGTCAAATTTTATATTGTTCAAATTCAGTTTCTCCCGATCTGAAACACATTTCTGTCTCTCCTTTTCTCTGATGATCATAATCCAGGCATTCAGAGCGGATGCTTTATTATGAAACTTCTTCCGGGATGCGGTGAAATACTCCATACATTTTTTGAAAATTTCGGAATCATCATCCTGGAATTCATGAATATTAAATCCGTTTTTGATGATGTTTCTGAAGCATTTCTCGGTGGTATAAAAATTTTCTATCGAATAGCAGGGGGTTTCATATACATCTTTTCTGACTTTTTCAGGAAGCGGGGGATCAAAGTCCCGATCCACAAAGAAAGCTTTTTTTGCATTTCTGTATTCCAAGTGGTCTTTATGTCTGCCCAAGAGGTGATAAAGTTCAAGAACCTGCTCTTTTCCTTTACAGCAAAGACCTTCCCACTCAGCCCCGTTCAGATTTTCCGTTATCCGGATGCCGTAATATGCATTGTCTTTTCCTTCAAAGCAGCATACAAGAGCATCTTTTCTTTTTGCGTGGATACGCGTAAAGAGCATAAAATTCACATTATGGTTATCAACGGCCTTGGTCATATCCTGAACATTAAGCATCAGTCCGACCTCCTGATATATTCATTCAATGCAACTGTATGTAAATTAAGCTTATTATTGAAAATGAAAGGTGAATGTGTCGCGGCGATCAGATAACCACATTTCGGAGTTTCAAGGATATCCGGCAAAAGCATTTTCTGCCATTCAATGGACATGGAATTTTCAGGCTCATCTATGATTACAAGACACGTCTTTTCAAAGTCAAAATAAAGTCGGGCAAATAACGAAACAATCTGCTTTTCTCCGGATGACATTTTTTCCATGGAATCAAGCTCACTCCCGCCGACTTTCACAAATTTCGTATGCCCCTGTGTTTCGTCATAAACGATCTCTTTGTCAATGAGATACTTATTGCATGTTCTCACAAACTCGTTGATATCTTTTTGTTTTTGCTTCTGGTAGGTGTATGTTTTCATAACCCCTGCGAGGCGTTCCTTCAATATTTCATATTTATTTTCCTTATCTGTTTCATAAGGAAAGTCGAATGTGTTCGGATCCACCTGATTCAAAAAAGCGTCCAAGCCGTTTTTTGAAATATCCCCGCCAATGCGATCCAGTACAGTCTTCAGATGTTCAACATCATCAGCCCGGCTATTATCAAGTATATTCAGGATATCTGCAAGTTCAAAAAACCATTGTTCATCTGTAAGCCGACTGTACAGTGCATTCCGTATCTCCCATGTTGCTTTGTCAATTTTTTCCTGAATATCCTGCATACCGGATCGTACCAGTTCATCAAGTTTCAGCAAATCCGATGCGACAAGCCCCAGATTCCTCAGATCCTCTTCTATCCGTCTGAAAGTAGGAAGATAGAGGACTTGAGAGGAAAAACAGTTTGTAATTTTCCTGTCAATATCGGACAAAGACTCATTCAGATCAAATTTGAATTTTTTTAACAGTTCCGCCAGATAGGCTCTCGGAGCTTCCGTAATTTTGGCGGAATATTCCAACAGAGGCATTTCTTTCAACTCTTTGAAAGGGAGTCTGCGGGCTGAATCCAATAAGATTTTGTAGTTATTTTCCGACAGGGCATCCCGAAGCGTCTTAAATTCGTGCGGTAAATGATCTGCCATATAACTGGGATGCAAATCGGATTGACGGATTATGACTTTCTCATTATTAAAGGTCAGAACAATTTTGTCGAAGTCTATGGCATCCAACCTATAAAACTGGCGTGTCAGCACAGCATGAAGTATCTTTAAAACCGTTGTTTTCCCCATGCCGTTCTCAGAAATAAGTATTTTGATCCCTGAATCGTTGAAAGGGATCGTCACATCTATCTCATTATATAACTTGCAGATTTCCAATTCATTAATCATTCCTGCTCCTTCCATAAACATTCCTGTTCTATCTGCTTTCAGGGTTTTGAATCGCTGCTGACCGCAAACGATATCCGATAGTGGATTCAATAATTTTTTCAATGATCTGGTCTCGTTTATCTGTTCTGCGAATAGGAATCTCCAGATGTTTGGCCAGCAGTTTTAATTTATTTTTAGTTGAAACATGAGCTTCCAGGTAAGACATACCTTCTTCCCGGGATGTCATACCCTCAATATTCTGCCCAATCTTTTCAATATCAGGCTCGGAAACGCTTTTGCTATGTGTCTGCTTTTTTTTGACAACCTGCAATACAATGTCTGCCTTTCCGTCAGCTACTCTTTTTAAATCTGAATGGCTCAGTTTCTTTATCTCATTTGCTAATCTTTGTAGCAGCTTGGAAAAATCAATATTATATTCTGATTCCATTATTTTTGCAACCTTAACCGGTTTTGAAATTCATCAACAAATGTTTCAATTTCATTGACTATATCTCTTGCCGTATCTGAACCGGGAGTCATCAATGCAAGAGGTATGCCGTACTGGCCCGTATCAGAGTGAAGACTTTTGTTCTCTCTGATGTAAGTATCGAATACAGGCAGGTTGAGTTGCTCTGTCTGCCTGATGTGTAAACGAGATGCGGAAATCGGGCGTTTATTGTAAAACTGAACCATATTGAAAATGATGCCGAGAAGTTGGGGAGAGATCACATCCTCAGAATCTTTGTCATCCATACGGATATAATCGTTATAATCTTCCACCAGTTGATTCAACTGATTAATTAAATAGTAAATTCCGATGGTGGACAAATAGTCCGGCCTTGCCGGTATTAACAGATGACTGCTGGCCACAATAGCTGTTTTTGTGACAATATTGAAGTTGGGCGGGCAGTCAATAATAATAATATCATATCTCCCGGATTCTATTTGCTGAATGCCCTGGGCCAATCTTCGATGAACTTTCAGAAAATTTTTCTTCGACTGTTTTAATGAAACTCCCCCAAGTTCTTGCGCCAGTTCAAGATCAATATTGATCAAATCCAAATGGGAGGCGATCATGTCGAGCCTGCCTCTGTCTTTTAATATATTTTTTACCCGATCCGGAGAAAATATCAATTCTGTCAGATCCTGAATTTTTCCATCTTCAAAAGATTTAAACCAGCTTTTAATGGTTCCAGCTTTAAAGTATTCAGCAGCCCATGTTTCGGGTCTGATAAATGAAAAGGTGAGGTTGGCCTGGGGATCCAGATCAATCATTAAAACATTGAATCCGCGATAAGCCAGTTCTGCTGAAAGATTGGCGGTTATTGTCGTTTTTCCAACTCCGCCTTTGTAATTTATAACAGAAATAACATACATAAGTTTTCTCCTGCTTCCGGCCCCATCATAAGGGTGAAAAAGGATTTGGCTGAACCTTCCTTCTTTTCAGATTTAAAAATTCAGAATCCGTAAGCAACGGTCTTCAGGCTCGTTACGAGGCTCCGCCTCACTGCCATTAAGTTAAGAGTCGAAACGACCTGATAAGGAGGCGTAAGTGCCTGAAATAACATTTTCCTCAGCAGGCTGTGTTCCTTAATTTAATGGCAGTGAGGCTCCGCCTCGTAACGCATACCGGAAGGCTCTGCCTCTCGTATGAAAAAACAGAACAGCCCCGACCAGCTTCAGGGGCTAACGCCAATACCTCTTTTTCTCCCTGTCTCAAACCTGTAATCACGGGCAGGCAAAGGATTCAATTTCTTAACAAGCGACCTCTGAAATATTTTTTATAAAAGGGCAAAAAGTTTTCCGACAACTAATTGTAACCTTAAATAATTTGCCTTTATAGCCGAATAGATATCATAAATCAAGCAAAATAGTTGCCAAATCCCAGGCATTTCCGGGGGGGATTTGCCAATTCCCGGGAGCAACTCGGCTCGGCACTCCGAATCGCTTGGGATGTCCGGGGGATTTGCCAATTCCCCGGGAGCGGCTCAGTTTCTATTCGCCTGGGATTGGCAAATCCCAGGCATGAGGGAATCAGTCAAAAGTGAAATATCCTACATGATGCCTCTGAGCATCGTAGTGAAATTCAACCCGCCACTGACCCGGCGGACGTATCTTAATCGCCTCTGTTGAGAGGTCCACCCACACGCATCCCCTGCTGATATCCTGACTGGCTGATTCCATGTTTGTCTGAATAAGCAAGTCTTGGGGACTATACCATTTGAATATATAGTCTTTGCCGCTTTTGAGATTGCGGAACTGGACCCAGGCTGTCACTTTGGAATCATCAGCGCTGAAAGATGTGTCAGATGAGGGTTTCTGGCAGTTAGCCTCATTGGAATACTGATCTCTTGTGAAAGCGAAATCCGTGACTTCATAAGCGGTATCTGAATGCTCGGACGAAAAAGTGAAAGCCTCTTCCTTATACAATTGGTCCTCGTAATAAAATTGAACCCGCCATTGACCGGATTTATATCCTTGGAGTTTTTCTCTCGAAATATCCGCCCACAGACATCCGCCGCCCAAGGCGTTGCTGACTGATCCTTTATCGGTCTGGGCAAGAACGCCTTCTGGATTGTACCACTTGAATTCATAAAGTTTGTCACCGCTTTTAAAATTACGATAATAGAGCCATGCCAACACACTGCTGTCGTCATCATCAAAGACGACGGCAGACGCGGGCTCTTTGCACTCAGCCTGAGACTGAGAGGATTCCTTTGAAAAAAGGAATTTTGTCACCTCAAAATCCTTGCCTGGCTGGCTGGAGGTGAAACTGAATGTTTTTTCTCCATATTGCCGGTCGTCATAATAAAATACAACCCGCCATTGCCCTGAACCGTATTCCCGGAGTTTCCCGGTTGAAATACCGGGCCATGAACATCCCCTGCTGACATCTTCTGCCCGGGAAGTGCCTTCAGTGGTCAGCGCAAGAACACCGGTCGGACTGTACCATCTGAATTCGTAATTTTTGCCGCCTTCAAAGTTGCGGTAATACACATAAGCTATGACTTTGGCATCATTCTCATTGAAAGCGGTCCTGGATGCCGGCTGCTGACAGTCGCCCTCGGAATTTTCATATTCATCTGTGAAGAGAAATTCTGTCAGCTCGAATGTGTCAGGACGGGTGGAAGTAAAGGTGAACGCCTTTTCCGCATACTTCTGACCATCATGGTAAAATTCAACCCGCCATTGGCCTGAGGCATATTCCTGAAGCCTTTCTGATGAAATGCTGAACCATGAACATCCGGTTCTGACATCAGCGCTGTATGAACTCGTATTCTTCTGAGCAAGCGTGTTTTCCGGAGCATACCATCTGAATTCATACTCTTTGCCGGCTTTGGCATAAAAATAATCCGCCCGGGCAAACACATCGCTGTCATTATCATCAAAAGAAGTTCCGGATGATGTCAGCTCTTCGCATTCATCCCTGGGGGATTCAGTGGTGAGACGGAATTCCGTCACTTCAAACGGCGTCGCATAGTCAAAGGTGAAATATCCTTTCCAGTATTGCTGATCGTCGCGGTAAAATTCAACCGTCCACTCACCCGGGTCATAGAGTGCGAGGGTTTCCGTGGGAATACTTGCATAAGAACATCCGCTCACCGCGTCATTGCGATAGGTCCCTCTGTTTGTCTGGGCAGGTTCGCTGTCTGTCCTGCCCCCGGGATTATACCACCTGAATTCATAGTTCTCATTACTGATGCCAATATTGCGGTAACTGATCCAGGCCGTCACATTCTGATCACTCACTGCAAAAGCGGTCTGGGAAGTCGGGGGATTGTCGCAGTCGTCTCCGGGGGATTGGTTTGTCAGTCTCGCCTCTGTGACTTCAAATTCCGTACCCGGGTGATCAGATGTGAAGGTGAAATGTTCTTCCCGATAAATTTGGCCATCATAGTAGAATTCGACCTTCCACCGGCCTGATCCGTATTCCCGGACTGTTTCTGCTGAAATGCTTATCCATGCACATCCGCCAACCACATCCTCTTTATATTCTCCCCTGTTCTTCTGGGCAAGGATGCCGTTCGGGTTATACCATCTGAATTCATAAGTTTTATCCTTTTCAAAATGAATATAACGTGCCCAGGCCGTGACTTTTGGGTCGCTGTCGCTGAAGTATAACTGGGACGCTGGTTTTTCGCACTCACTAGCGGGGGTTTTGCTGGTAAATACGAATTCTGTCACATTGAAATCCGTACCCCAGACCGCCGACGTGAAAGTGAAAAATTTTTCTTTTTGCTTCTCGCCGTCATAATAAAACTCAACGATCCATTCGCCTGGTTCATACTCCTGGAGTTTTGCTGCGGAAATACTCACCCAGGAACACCCGGCAACCAAATCATTCCGGGTTCCCTCATCTTCCTGAACAATATCTCCGTCAGGATTACGCCATACGAATTTATAGCTTTTACCTGCGTCAAAATTGCGATAATTGGCCCAGGCGATGATTGTTCTGTCCTTGTCGCTGAAAGCGGTTTCTGATGAGGCCGGTGTTTTGCATTCTTCCGGGGGAATGTCGGTTGTGAGAACGAATTCTGTGGCTTCAAATTCCCCGGTTCCGGTTCCGGGCCATTTGATTTCCGCGGTCTGCTGAAGCATGTCCTGAAATCCGCTGTCATCTGTCACCGTGAGGGTAAACGTGTATGTTCCCTCATTCGGAAGCGTCAGTTCCGTGATTTTGCCTTCTTTTATGTTTCCCGGGTCTTCTGAATTTGCCCACTGGTATTTCACGATATTGCCATCTGGATCATAAGACTCAGATGCGTCCAGCGTCACCGTCAGAGGGATCGTGTCTGAAGACAGTATGGCCGTAAATTTGGCTATGGGCGGATCGTTTGGCTCTCCTGTTGTCTGATACTCATGCCTGATGTACCGGTTGTTCAGGATTGTTGTTCCTTTTTGGTTATAAACGCCGCTGATCGGGATATCGGAATAGACTTCGATATTGGGAACAGAGACATGGAAAAAATTGACATCCACCCGGCCGCCTGCATCGAACCATACTTTGACAAACAGATCAGGATTGTCAGCATTTCCCCAGGCAACATCATCCGGATTGGCGTAAAAATGGCCCCAAAGCACTCTGTGTCCGCCGTCAATGCTATCCTCGCCCCCCTTTTTCCAGAGTCCGTCAATGAGACCTTTTTCAACGGTGCTGATTAAAGTTCCAATTCTGAGATTCTGGGTGGGAATATAACCCGAAGGGCTGCCAATGGGCAGATAGTCTGAAGTGGCTTCTCCGTCCTCATTCTGCTTCTCCGTATCACTCTGACCGTTTTCATAATACTGTCGGATATATCGTGCGGAAAGGGTGGTTGTTCCCTGTTCGTCAGGAACACCGTCATACGGATAGTCCGAATACACCTCAATATTCGGCACGGACACATGGAAAAAGTTGACATCCACCCGGCCGTTACGGTCAAACCATATCTTGACAAACAAATCCGGGTTCTGCTGATTTCCCCAACTGACATCATCAGGGCTGGCATGGAAATACCCCCAAATCACATGATCCCCTGCCGCGGTGGTATCCTCGCCGCCTTTTTTCCAGACAGCCTCAATATCGCCGCTGTCCACAGTATTGATAACAGCCCTGATCCAAAGCTCGGATGTAACCATATCGCCGGTCCCATAAGCTGTTCCGGCAACCCCGCAAAGCACTGCCGCCATAATGATAAACGCCATACACTTTTTCATACTTGTCCCTCCTTTTTTTGCTGTTATTGGTTATTTTCAAAAAAAATAAAATGCCCGATATGCAGGGTGTATTCTGAGCAAGTGCATAACAACTCCTTTTTCAAGCGGAAATCTGAATGCTCATGACTATTTTCTGTTAATCCTGCCCTCTTGTTTTTCATTTGCCCAGTAGGCATAAAATTTCACGCAAATGTACTCACAACCATGTAACTTTATGTAATCATAAATTATTTCTTCAGACACATCGTCAGATACCAATTTTTTAATAAACAAACTTATCTGTTCCCATTTCTCTGCTAATTCTTTATGATTGTTGAAAAATTTCTTTGCAGTGATCTGACCTGTTTCTGTTTTTGCCTCATAGAAATAAAATTCCGGATTGAATTCCAAATGTTCTTCGGGATCATCGAATGTCGGATCAATCAGCCTGTCATCTTGGGTTATTTCAGTCAGCAAGTACCTTTTATCATAGATATAGTCAAACTTATATTTATCCGAAACAATATGTTCTCCTATCTTTTTACCTTTCAATGAAGCTGGTGTAAAGTCCGATTTGATCAGATTGCAATACCTGCAACTTGGAATCAGGTTGTCCCAGCAGTAAGCCAAATATGGGAATTTACTTGACGGGAGATAATGATCAACTTCCATGTCTCCGAGTTTCGTCACTTTGTCTCCGCAATAGCCGCAACAGCCGTCTGACATTTCTGACAGTCGTTTTCTGATCCTCGATTTTCCGTCCTTATCCTTACAGGTCGTATTCCATCGAGGATAGATGTCTCCATAACTGTCTTTCAGATTCTCATAGAAACCTGTTTTTCTGTTATTTGACTCCTCCACATCGTTATTCAGACAATCAGGTGGAGATATTCGTTCTGTTTTTTTCATTTCACAAGACTCTTCAAAGAATTGAGAGACCGACACCGGGGATCATCCGCTGCCAAGCTCGGCAGAATTCTCTGATACAAATTTTCGATATCTTCCTTCAGATTCCGGTCTTTGTTTATGTGATCTTTCACCATCACGCTGAAATTTTTCAACATCTCGGTCAGATCCGGCGTTCCTGCCTCTCCCTGAACAGCATCAAAATCCAGATGAAAACCCTGAGAGAACACATCAGCCAAATACCATTCTCTCGGATTTCCCAGCTTTTTTGCGGTAACATTATTTCCCTGTCTTTTTAATTCATAAGCTTCCCCATGATCCGTTGCAGCGACGATGGCCGGAGAATGGGTGGCAATATAAAAAATCGTTTTCGGGAAAAATCTTTTTAAAAGCGGAATAATTTTATATTGCCATCTGGGATGCAGATGCGATTCAATTTCATCAATAAAGACAATTCCTTCGACATCACTCAAATCGGCTGAGGTGTCAGCAAGACCTGTCCATCCGCCGTAACCTGCCACAATTTCCTGAAATATTTTGATGATGGCAACATACCCGGTTGCAAGTTTGTCTATCGGAATTTTATTAAAAAGTAATCTCCCCTCGTCAAACAGAATATCAATATTCGTCTCGCTGTTTTTCCTCACAATCAAATCTTCCAAGTCAGGCTCCAGTTCCTGTATCAGCATTAAAAGACTGACAACTTCAGCCGCTCTGTTCTGATGCTGGGGAACGAATTTCGGATTTATGATAAGCCTTGAGTTGAACCAATCAGCGATTTCTGTGTCTTCGAGTGATTTGCCGGACATATAGCTGAAGCTTCTGTAAAGTGCTTCTAAAAAGCGATCATATGAATTGCCCAGAATCCTGATATGATTTCTGTCAATATTATTTGTGTAACCCCTGTTTTTTGCGCCTATGAAAACAATTGGTTTATCATAAATAAGATTTGTGTCTGCATTCGGAAGGTGTTCAAAAATGGCAACTCTGAATTTATCTCTCTCTTTGTCTTTTATTTTATTTTCATTCAGAGAGATATTCAGGGGCAAATCCATTTTGAAATCTTTTATTTTATCAATAATATAGGTTTCAAAAAAAATTGCTGCATATTTCAGATGATTTTCTTTTTTATACTTAAACATTGAATGGCAATAAATCAGTGTTTTTGCCATATTTTCAAGCAGATTTGTTTTGCCGGCCCCGTTTTCTCCGATAAAACAGTATGCGCTTTTACCCTTGTCAAGGTGAATGTCAAAATTCAGACCCGCATCAGTCTGTTCTGCATTGAAACTGTTGATCATTTTTACACTCCTGTTTTCCGTGAAGGTGGGTTTCGCTTCGCTGCACCCACCCTACTGACTGACCTGTTTTCCGTGAAGGTGGGTTTCGCTTCGCTGCACCCACCCTACTGACCTGTTTTCCGTGAAGGTGGGTTTCGCTTC
>Ga0190283_1000502_pt1 | contig 20108 bp, 13 predicted proteins | sample 48691801_MG_FD_161669 | JGI IMG/M metagenome (GOLD analysis project Ga0190283, IMG submission 161669) | Hydrothermal vent microbial mat bacterial communities from Southern Trench, Guaymas Basin, Mexico - 4869-18-0-1_MG | ecosystem: Environmental > Aquatic > Marine > Hydrothermal vents >...
AACATTTCCAATGGGTGGGTGCGAAACGGTACCTCCCACTCTCGCAAAATGGTGGGTTCCGCTTCGCTTCACCCACCCTACATTTTTGTAACATTTTTGTAACATTTCCAATGGGTGGGAACCTACCACACTCGCAAAATGGTGGGTTCCGCTTCGCTTCACCCACCCTACATTTTTGTAACTGCACAGGTCGAAACTTTTGCACAGTGCTTACTTGTCAATGACAGCCAGGACGCTGTTGCCGCTCCCGAAATATTCGATCCGGTCAAAACTCAGGGTCCGAGCCAGATGAATACCGCGGCCGTTGGGGTCAAATGCCCGTTCCGGGTTCAGTTCCATGAACGATTGCCAGTCAAATCCCGGGCCTTCATCCCGAATTAAGAACCGAATCTCATTATCCGAACTTTCAAACTGAGCGGTCGCCACTTTCGAGGTGTTCTCCGACAAAAGCATACGTCGTTTCACTTCGGCAGACCATTCCTCATTCTTGACAAGTCGTGATTTTTCTTCATAACTGATCCCCAGATTGCCATGTTCCACCGCATTGATCAGCAGTTCCCATAATCCGAGCGACACCTTCCCTGAATCAGCGCAAAGACTGGCGAGCAGAGTGGTCAATGATTGCGCTTCTTTCATGCTTCGGAATTCAAAATATCCTGTCTTCATCAGCGCAAGCGCGTCAGTGGTCCGACGGATGTCTTTCCAAACAGATCTGTAAGTGGCATAACTGGTGACAGCCGTCTTTACAATAGCCTTCAGGATTTCTTTGCCCAACGGTTTTGTGAGATAATAATCAACACCGGCTCGAAGGCCCTCCAGAATCTCCTCCTTTTCGACCATTGATGTCTGAAAAATCACCGGAATCCGCTTTAAACGCTCATGTGCCTTCATTTTGGCAAGTATTTCCATGCCGCTCATTTCCGGCATCTTCCGATCCAAAAGAACCGCATCGTAATTTTCAGGGGATTTTTCAAGTAATTTCCAGGCTTTCAAACCGTTTTCGGCCGTGACGATCCGATAGTTCTCATCTTTGAGCAACATACTGATGAGCCGCAGATTGACTCGTTCATCATCCACCGCTAGCAGGGTTGAGGTCATAGTTGTCTCGTCATTCTGTTTATTCTCTGGTTCCTGATAATCAATTACTCTGTTTGAAAGTTATCAGATTCTGATTCATACAGGAAAATTGCAATTCTGTCAAACCTTAATTTCAAAAATATGGAAAGCAAGTTTTTCCGGATGTGATTTTGGCCAAGCCCCGCAGGGGATGCCCTGTATGAACTGGCCAGATTCGGCAGTATGAAAAATAATATCGTTGATCTGAGCAGATAGTTATGATAGTGTATAAAATATTTATGTCATCTTAAAATTATGAAAGCAGTACAAGCTTTCAGCTTGTGTAAGTATCCGGTCAGAAATTTTCAGGTACCAGCGGATCCCGGGTCAGAACTGAAAAAATCCCTTTTTTTCAGTTCTGCCTGGAATGATATGCTGTGCTGCTTATGGCAGGGAATATCGGGAAACTTTTGGTCAACTACTTATTCATGCTTCATTATGATTGATTGTGAGGAGGAAAAATTTCTATGAAAATCCTGATTTGTGGCAAAGGAGGAAGCGGAAAAAGCACTATATCCGTTCTTATTGCAAAAAATTTGAAAACCATGGGGTACAAGGTGTTACTGGTGGATGCAGATGAATCCAACTTTGGGCTTTACGGCCTGTTGGGCATCCCGCCATCTGCCACTCTTATTGAGAATCTCGGCGGTAAAAAAGGGGCCAAAAAAAAACTGGTGGCACTTTTCTCAAATGGAAAATCCCCTGCTCTTTTAACTGATGATCAAAAATGGAAAATCAGAGACATTCCTGATGAATCTGTCACAGATGCGAACGGGATCAAGTTGCTGGTTATTGGGAAAATCCACAATTTCGGCGAGGGATGCGCCTGTGCGATGGGATTTGTTTCCAAAACATTTTTGTCAAACCTCGATATCGGGGATGATGAGATGGTCATTGTTGACACAGAGGCAGGCATTGAACATTTTGGCAGACGCGTGGAGGAAGGGTGTGATATGATTCTGGGCATTGCAGACCCCTCTTATGAGTCGTTTATGCTGGTGAAAAGAATAGAAGAAATGGGTAAAAAGGCGGGCGTACCTGTATCCTTTATATTGAACAAAGTTGATGAGGCTGTTGAAGGTGCCATGTCCAAGCATATCAACATGGAAAAAGTCATCGCCAGAATTCCGAAAGATAACTCTGTTTTTATGGATTCCCTTGAAGGCAGAGAATTGAAAACAAATATTCCGGAAATCGGCCATATCTGCAAATTCATTGAAGATATTAAGAAAAAATAAGCGTACAGGACAAAAAAGGTGAACGGCAAAGAAACCCTTTCTGCCGGACGGAGTTCATTCTGCCGGACGGGGTTTGCAACCCCGTCCGCAATGTTCAGCTATCCATAAATCCGCTTAATCTGCGGTTCTGATCTGAAATGAAAAAAAATATCATCATATTGTCTCTTCTGCTTCTGCTTATCATCATTTTGTTTGCGGACAGAAAAGCACTTCAAACGGAAATCATCGGACTCAGCCATACCATTGATTCGCTCAGAAAATCAAATGCGGATATGAAAAGCATGATTGCCGAACAAAATCAGAGAATTGAGAAACTTGGGCAAGTTTTGCAAAAACAAAAAAATGAGGTGAAAAACGGTGATACTGCATATTGGATCATTTTTGTGCTTGCTATTGCTGTGTTAAATATTATCTTCTTTATGATCCTGAAAAACAGGCTGCCTTCCACCGAGGATAACCCAGTCAGACAAATCAGGGAAAAAAGCCTTAGTGCCTCAGAGCAGGAGAAGCCTGCAACATTCCCTGAAGAGACCGGGACGGATCACACACTGGCTCTCAAATTTGGCCTGGAGATTCATCGGATGCGGAAAAGAACAGAGAATATGCCGGAGAATACAAAAGGCATCAGGGCCTTAAAAAATTCATTGAAACGGATGGAAGAGTCGTTCAATGACAGGGGATATGAGATGGCTGATCTGATGGGCAAAGCTTTTGCGGACGGATTGACGATGGATGCAAGGTTTGTCCCCTCAGACGAATTTGGCCCGGGAAAGCATATTATTACGAAAGTGATCACACCTCAGATCAATTTTAACGGCGTTTTAATTCAGGCTGCTCAAGTGGAAGTGGGTGTCGGAGAATAGACAAACGATTTGCAAAATCGTTTTACAGCCGAGCTGCATGTTCCGGAAACGATTTGCAAAATCGTTTTGCAGAGGAGAATAATCATGGCAAGAACAAAAATCGGTTACGGCATTGACCTGGGAACCACCAACTCTGCGATTTCCCTTATGGAAAACGGAGAAATCAGAATTATCAAGAGTGACAAATATCAGAAAGACACAACGCCTTCCTGCGTTCATTACAGTAAGAAAAAGACCGTTTTTGTGGGAGATGACGCTCTGAACAAATATCGTTATGAAGTCCTGAAGGTTTTTCGGGCCTTTACTCAGTCCGGTTCAATGCCTGATTTTCTGATCAACACATTTATTGAATTTAAAAGAACAATGGGGACAGACAAGGGCTATGAGAGCGCACATAAGAACCGCTCCTTCTCCTCTGAGGAACTGTCCGCAGAAGTTCTGAAAACGCTCAAGGGGTATGTGAGAGAGGAAGAGATCAATGCCGCGGTCATCACCGTTCCCGCCAAATTTCGGCAAAATCAGATTGACGCGACCCAGAGGGCCGCGGACGCGGCAGGGTTCAAATACTGCGAATTGTTGCAGGAACCCATAGCCGCCTCATTGGCATACAGCATAGATGCAGAAAAGATGGACGGCTACTGGCTGGTATTTGATTTTGGAGGCGGCACATTTGACGCGGCCCTGATGAAAGTGGATGAAGGCATCATGAAAGTCGCAGATACCGAAGGCGACAATCATCTGGGGGGCAAAAACATTGACTACGCCATCGTGGATGAGATTCTTATTCCGTACCTGAAACAGAACTATGCGGTTGACAACATTCTTTCGGATGATCCGGGCAGGACACTTTTGAGAAACGCCTTGAAATGGTTTGCAGAAGAGACGAAAATTGTATTATCCTCCAAGCAGATTTATGATATCTATACAGACGAACCCATTGGAACAGATGACAACGATGAAGAAATGGAAATGGACCTGACCGTCACTTTGGCAGACTATGAGAAAGCCGTCCGCCCGGTGTTTCAACGCGCCATTGATATCTCCATGAAGATTTTGAAGAACAACAATCTCAAAGGCTCGGATTTGGAGACCATTGTTCTGGTCGGAGGCCCCACGCTGTCTCAGACATTGAGAAACATGCTGTCGGAGTCCCTGCTCCAGGGAAACGATGCCATTCTCAACACAGCAACCGACCCCATGACAGCCGTTGCCAAAGGGGCTGCGCTTTTTGCCTCCACCAAAGATATTCCCCTGAATTTGCAGCAGAGAGACAAAGCAAAAATCCAACTGACCCTTAAATTTCCCGAGACAACTGTGGAGACAGAGGAAAATATCGGCATTCGCATTGAACGCACTCAGACAAAGGGGGACATTCCTCAGAAGGTGTTTGCCGAGATTGTCCGAGGCGACAGGGCTTGGTCAAGCGGAAAGGTCGAAATGCAGGGGGATGCTGAGGTGATTCCAATATTTTTGGACACAGGCAAATCCAACCGCTTTGCAATCACTTTGTCTGACAAAAAAGGGAATATCAGTCCCTGTGAACCTGCTGATTTTACCATTATCCAGGGCCTGAAAGCAGCGACCCCCACCCTGCCATTTGCCTTGTGCATTGACGCGTTGGACGCACATACCGGAAAACAGGCATTGCAGCCCCTGAGAGGTCTGGAGAAAAATCAGTCTCTTCCGGCAAAGGGGAAGGACAGCTTCAAAACCCAGCAGGCGATTCGGGCAGGAAACAACGAAGATGTTATCAAAATCCCCATTTATGAAGGTCAGCCGGACACAAAAGCAATCCATAATCACTGGATTCATGAGGTGTTGATCACAGGGGAATATTTGCCTGAATCTCTGCCTCAGGATGTTGATGTCGAGGTTACGCTTGAGATTGACAGTTCAAGAAGAATGAGGCTCTCTGCGTATTTCCCCTATATTGACGAAACCTGCGAATTTGATCTGCCGGATAACACCACAGAAGATTATAATGCGGATGTTTTGGAAAAGGAGATTCACAGTACACAACAAAAATGCGACAAGGCGCAAAGTAAGAATCCGGGATCATGCGGAAAGTCAAACGATGAGTTGAATCAACTGGCTGATCTGCTTAAAAAGGCCGGAGGCGATCAGGATGCGAAAACTCAGATAAAAGATCGTCTGAAGGAAGTTCAGATTGATCTGGACAAAGCCGAGGAAGACAGCGAATGGCCCCGGATGGAGAATGAACTCGCCAATGCGCTGGAAAAAATAGCGGTTACGAATCAGCGGTATGGGAATGAGAAAACCTCTCAGATGGTCAGTCAGTATCAGCAGCATGCCCGGATGGTCATGCAACAGAAAAATGCAAAACTGGCAAAGGAATTAATCGCCGAGATTCAGGCTTTGGATTTCGCTCTGGTGAGTCAGGACATTGGCTTATGGATCAGCTACATCAAAAACTTTGATGAAAAATTTGACGCATACAATTGGAAAGACAGGGAGGCCGCAAGGGAGTTGATCAACGAAGCAAAGCAGGTTATTGTCACAAATCCTTCAAAAGCGAAATTGCAGGACATTGTGAAACAATTATCCGTATTGCTGTCCCAGGCGGAAAAACCACTTGCGGATGCCATTGACAAAGAACTGTTAAGAACAAAAACTTGACTTTCAACTTTCAACCTTGGCTTTCAATGCTTGTTCCAAAATTCAGACTGCTTTTCTGGGCCGGAATCGTATTTCTGCCCTTTGCCACCTTGTTCACGGTGATGCCCCAAAGTGTCATGGTCTCAGGCAGCATGATTGCCCTGATGCTCATACTGGCCGTTGGAGACGCACTCCTTGCCTTTGGCCGTCTTGCCGGGATCCGTGTGGAACTGCCGGAGGTGGTGCGTCTGTCCAAAGACCGGGACGGTGAGATTGAACTGCACATCAGAAATGAGAGGATGAAGGTCAGACAACTGAGGATCGGGCTGGCGTTCCCGGGGGAGATATATTCCCCAAACAGGGAAATAACGACCAGACTGCCGGAAGAGAATCCGTCTGCCTCCCTGGTCTGGCCTTGCAAAGCCTTAAAACAGGGGCGATACACTTTAAGCACATACTATCTCGAAGCCGCCTCACCGCTGGGCTTCTGGGGAATGAGGTCTGCTGTGCCGACGTGTTTGGAAATCCGTGTTTATCCCAACCTGTTTGCCGAGCGGAAAAATCTGGCTGCTCTTTTTCTGAACAAAAACCTCGGCATCCATACCCAGCGGCAGGTCGGCAAGGGCCGGGATTTTGAACAACTGAGAGAATATGTCCCCGGGGACTCTTATGAAGATATTCATTGGAAAGCCACCGCCAGGCAAAGGCATCCCATCACAAAAGTTTATCAGGTTGAACGCACCCAGAACGTGTATCTCATTATTGATGCATCACGTCTGAGTGCCCGAAAAAGGAAAAAAGAAAGCGAAAAGCGGAAAGAGGAAACTTCGGCATCAGACGACATGTCTCAGGTTTCAGGTTTCACAAGTATCCTGGACCGCTTTATTACTGCTTCCCTGATTATGGGCATGGCTGCGGAGCGTCAGGGCGATCTCTTTGGGGTTCTTGCTTTCAGCGACAAAATGCGGGGGTTTGTGAGAGCAAAGAATGGCAAGGCGCATTATAATACCTGCCGAGATACGCTTTATACCCTTGAGCCGCAACATGTTTCGCCTGACTTTGCCGAGCTTTTCACTTTCATCGGGACGCATATCCGGCGGAGGGCCTTGCTGATATTTCTGACGAACTTGGATGACCCTGTTCTGGCCGAAGGATTCCTGCATAATATTGATTTGATCCGACGGCGGCATCTGGTTCTGGTCAATATGCTGAAGCCGGAACTGGCGGCCTCGCTTTTCTCCTCTCCGGAAATTCAATCTGCTGACGATCTTTACAAAAATCTGGGTGGACACTTCCTCTGGAGCAGCCTTCGGGAAACAGAGAAGCGTCTGAAACGGAGCGGCATAGGCTTTTCTTTACTGGACAACGACAAGATGGCCGTCCAGGTGGTATCGCAATACCTTGCAGTCAAACAGAGACAGATACTGTGAAACGTAAACTGAATCAGTCGTTGAGTTTCAAATTTCCAGTTTCAAAAAAACGGGCGACGATTTCTTCGTATTGTTCCACGCTCGTTGTCTTCTGTATCTTTTTTTGATTTTTCCTGCTGTTTTCAAAGGATAAAACAAAATATTTCCAAAAACTCTTCATTCTTTGCAAAAGGTGAGAAGGGCCGTTCAGAATCTGGCGATATTCATGAAACAATGCATCGTGAAAGCGTTTCATCCTTTCAATTTTATTGGGAAAAATATCTTCGTCATTTTTTATTGTCGCCGGCAGGAAAGGATTGGTCAATGCGCCTCGCCCGATCATCCACCGGTTTATATTTTCAAATCGCCCGGACAGGGTGCGGAACGTGTCAAGGTCAGTGATGTCTCCGTTGTAAACCACAGGATGGGCAGACTGAAGCAGGCATTTCTCGAAGGTATCCAGATCAGGCGTTCCCTCATACATCTGAATGCCTGTTCTCGGATGAATAATGATTTCTTCCAGCGGATAACGGTTAAAGATCGGTATGATAAGAAAAATTTCATTCTCATTATTGTACCCCAGGCGCGTTTTGATGGAAAGGGTGTTGGGAATCGCTGACAGGGTTTTTTCCAAAAAAGATTCGATTATGTCAGGAAAAGGGAGCATCCCGGAACCTCGTCCCTTTCTCGCCACCTTGGGAAAGGGGCAGCCCAGATTCCAGTTGATGCTTTCATAACCCATGTCAAAGAGATGCTTGGCGAGGATAACAAATCCGTCCGGGTCTTTGCTCAGAATCTGCGGAATGACAGGCATTCCGGTATTGTTTTCAGGCAAAAGTGCCTTGTGCTGGGACGGTTTGATGCGCTTTCCCATCTGTGTTGAGATAAAAGGGGCCACAGCAATGTCAAATCCGTCAAAATGCTTTGAGAAGATGTTTCTGTAAACTGTATCGGTAAACCCTCGGATGGGGGCCATATAAAGTTTGGGGATCATAAGATTTAAGCCGTTAATCACTCATAGAAAAATTCGGAGTGCAAAAATAGAGCGGAGCGGTTTTTTGCACTGGCAGGCAGAGAACGAATCTGAAATCCCTCAGTCTGCTTGCTTCAAATTATTCAGCAATCAGGTTTTTCCCTGAAAGCAGGTCTATGCCGATATATTCGGCAAGCTGATGTATGCCGGGCGTTATCATCACTGCACAGTCCCGCACAATCCGCACCTGCTCGGCTCTGGTGAGGACACGGCCCAGCTTTCTCATTTTATGGCTGGCAGCGGACTCGTACAGAGAGATGCCTTGGAGAGCCAGTTCGCTCAGATGATCGCGGAGCTTTCTGGCCTGGGATTTGGTGAGGCCGAGTGCTTTTACGATTTCGGCTTTGACCATGTCGAAAAGCTCCTTATATCCCGTATTGGTCGCTCCTGCGAAATCAGGGCGGGTGTTGCAGGTATCCGCCAAGGTGTTGGCGAAGATCAGACGGTTGCCGACACCTTTCAGGCGGATGTCAATCCAACTGTCGTTGCGCCGTTGTCTGCGATATCCGGCAATGATCTCCTCCATCGCCTCATCCGGTTTTTCCGCATTCAGATCCCCACGCAGCCTGTCCCTGGCCCCGTCCTTGTTGGTCCGCAGGTTGTCCACAAACACGCCTGCCTTGGCAAGGTAATCCTTGATTGCCCGAAGCGCGGGACGGGTTTTGGTGACACGGAGGCTCTGGGCGATCAGGTAAAGGCCGTGATCGTCAGTGTGGTCTTTTTTGTACGTTTTTCCATCAGGACCAACATGATCAAGATGGTGAATTGAGATCACCATCTTGTTTTTCGCCTTTTTCCAAATGTTTTGGACAGCCAAACGATTAGACGCACTAATCAATCCGGCAATCCAATCCTCAATGGCATAAAAATGCTCCCCTTCCACAACATGGAAGTTCAGCTTGAATTCCCATTTATCTGCAACGATTAACGGCAGGGGCGTACTAACTGATTTCGGGACAATTTCCTGCTTTTTCATAATAAAATCCTTTCCACGTTTAAAGGCTGTCCACTGTGAAGTGTGTGGGGCAGGCCGGCAGTGGTTTCCGGCTTTTCGGGGACATCTTCCCTAGCCCCACAAAATGAATACATATCATCATTTATTTTGGATGTCAATCTGTCAAAACCAGAATATTATTCTTCCAGCAACGCCTCCGCACGGGTCAGTTGCTCCCGTCGCAAAAAGAAAATTCTGAGTAGATTAAACCGTGCTTCTGCATAAGAGAGATTGAACTCACCAAAGCGTGTCAGGGTGATCATTCCGGCGCGATAGTGTCCCCTGGCATCCTCATAATTTTCCCGGGACAGTTCCACCGCTTCCTGTTGCAAACTGATCCGCTGCTTCAGGGATTCGATATTGACACCGACAGTCTCAATTTCGCCGGCCAGCAATTTTTTGGTCTGGCTCAGACTTTCCTCAGTCTTCTTCATATTTGCCCATGCAGACGCTTTTTTGGCCCGGGCAAGTCCGCCGTCAAAAATATTCCAACTCGCCTGGAACCCGATGGTCCAGCCCTCATTCATGTCATCGCTTCTTTCACCGTCTGATTTTCCTGTCCCCGCCAGCACAACTTCCGGCAAACCTTCTCCGCCTGCTATGTCATAATTCAGCCAGGCCGCGTCAAGCTGGGTTTCCACGAATTTTATATCCAAAAGATCATCCGTGGAAAGCGATTCCCTAAGCTGGTTCAGGATCGCGTTCAGATCCGGCACCTTTTCAAGGTTTCCTTTGGGAATAAGAAGTTCTTCCCCGCCTGACCTGCCGATGGCAAGGTTAAAACTGATCAGCGATTCCTGATATGCTGCTTCGCCTTCTTCCAGTTGATCCCGGGCAAAATTGAGATTCAGTTTCGCCTGCCGGACATCAAGAGAAGTCACCGCGCCTGCTTCTTTAAGGTCCTGTGCATCTTCAAGCTCGGCCCGTCTCTGCTTTACCCTGTCTTTCAGAATATTCAGTGCTGCCTGCTGGTAAAGAACAGCGTCAAAAGCAGCCCGCACCTGTTTTGCGATGTCCCTTTTCCCGGATGTTTCCAGGATATCTGCCTGTTTATGGAGATTGTCGCGCAGATCCCGGCTTTTCCATATCCGTCCGCCGGCAAATATCAGTTGGCTTATTCTGGCCTCTGCCACAATATTCCGCCCCGGAGATGCGAAAAACGGGCTTTCCGGTTTATTATCGCCCATTTCCAGGTATCCCGCACTCAGTGTGAGCCGGGGTTTGGTAAATGCTGTTGCCTGATCTCCGTCAGCCCTCAGCGACTGGGAGGTTTCCATTACCATACGGATGGCCTCCGAGTTTTCCAAAGCATATCTGACCGCCTCTTCCCGCGTGACGGCAAAAGATACCGCGGGCACCAGGCACAGCAGAACAATTATAAAGGATTTTTTTATCATGCGGGCTCTCCTCATTCTCTCTTCACCGTCGTCCGACCCAGACTTCTTTTTCAATCCAGTGCCCTTCCTGCTCAATAATTTTGATCCATTTGGCGGGAACCCATTCGCGTCTGTGATTGTAGTGGCCCGGATTCCGGACTTTTTTATATGTCGGGGGAGCCCAGACTTTTCTTATCTCCCAATGACCCCGGCGAGACGGACGGGGCGGACAATCCACACGGCGGTGGCGTTGCGGGGGTGGCGGTGCATAATAAGTTCCCCTGTGTCTGTCAACGCCAATTTTCTCATTGGTATGATGACGACGGTAATCTTTGAGGATGGCATGCCCCAGAATGGCGGCTCCCACACCGATAGCCACACCTTCCCACCGACGACGCTGTTTGGAACCGGCCCAGATCGAAGTCGTCAAAAGAGAAAGACATACAACTGCTACAATCAGTGAAACCAAAACTTTTTTCATTTTCTGCCTCCTTTCTTTATTTTCCAGTTTTTGTCATTTTAAAACCTTAGACACCGTGTTTCAGAAAAAGTTCAAAATGAATTGGAAATATTAAAAAGCAAATTCATTCTATCACAAAACAGGTATAATGCAATCTTTTTTTGACAGTGTTCCACTTTTGATGTCGCTCATTTCAATGGAGTTCTGAAAAAACACCCATCCTGTTTGAAAATCAGCAGTTTGGAAGGTTTGGTAAATATACCCAATTCAGGAAAATGTAGGGGTGCAGCGAAGCTGAACCCACCTTTTTTGCACAGATGGTGGATTACGCTTCACATCATCATCGAAACTCATACCTTATCTGACCTTTTGTGGGTTACGCTTCGCTTCACCCACCCTACATTCTCTATTGACATGGCCCTCAGTTTGTGAAATACTTTACAGTTTTTTAAAATAAATGGGTATGATTTTTACAGAAGTGCTGAAATGAAATTAAAAATCAAAATTCAGGCCGTGCTGCGATCAGCTTCAAATACAATTCCCTGATTAATTTTTCAGGCGGTCTGTCCCTGTATATCCCGAAATCCGGCCCATCATTCGGATCAACGCCGCGCAGGAAAATATAAAAAATTCCTCCGAAATCCTTTTCATAGCTGTAACCCGGCTTTCGTACAAAGAGATACTGATGCAGTGCCACAGTATAGATATGATACTGAAGAATGTAATAATGCGCTTTCATGGGTTCAAGGAGCGCGTTCTGATGATAATCTGCCACTCTGGGGCCGAGAAAATTTGATTTCCAGTCCACGAGGTAGAATTTGTCCCTGAACTGGAACACCATATCTATAAATCCCTTCATAAAGCCTCTGACAGGTGCAAATTCCAATCGTTCAATGTCTTCAGGAAAATCATTTGGAAATTCAGCCGCGGCGTATTTTGCGAATATGGTTTTCAATGTTTTCGATGATATCTGATTTAACGGAAAATAAAACTCCAGTTCGTTGAGCCTGTCCTCATTCCGAATCTGGGATAATGTAAGTTCTCTGCACTCCGGATCAAGCGGAGCGGAAAGAACCTTTCGGATCATGTCACACACCGGTTCCTGCCATTTAAGGTCAAAATCATACTTTCCAAGTTTATCCGCGGTCAGTTCTTTCATGGCAGACGGTTCGACAAAATCCAGATGCTCGAATATGTCATGCAGGCATTTTCCCGGTCTTGCGCCCTTGGGAAAAGAAAAAATATCCGGAGCTTTTTTCTGAGCATTTTCAGGTTCTTCCAGTTCTGTCATATCCTCCTGACCTGTCTGTGCATCATGGTCCGCCAATTCCGAGCGACGCTCCCGGCCGGATGTCAGAGATGAGAAGCTTGAAATGCGGAAATTACGCGCTATTCTGCCGGAAAACTTCTGACACTCCAGTTGTTCTGTTTTATCCGAAGGCTTTTTGTATAAGGGGCTGACTTCCTGCGGCATTTCAGAAAGGCAGATCGCTCCGTCTGCTCTGTCCCGGATGGCTTCCAGAGATTCAAACATATCTGTGTCGCTTAATGTTTTAAAATTCTCAGACATGGCTCTGAGAATATCTTCTGATGGGCCCGGATGATGAAGAAGATACGCAAGTGCGGATGTCTCTGCCTTGTTGAAACGGCCCCATACGAGATAGCAACGGTTTTTTGCCCGGGTCAGGGCCACATAGAGAAGCCGCAGATTTTCCGCCAGTTTTTCATGCTCCGCGATCATCCTGTTTTTTTCAATATCGTCAGAACCCAGATCAAGCGTCAGTCTTCTGTTCTCATTTTCATCGTGAAACAGAAACGTGTGATCGTTAATTTCAGAACCGCCATACATGAAAGGGCAAAAGACAACCGGATACTGCAACCCCTTGCTTTTATGGATGGTGACCAGTTTCACAGCGTTCTCATCACTCTCGAGGCGCAGTTGGTGTTCATCAAGGCGGGGCGTATTTGGATTTCTCTGCTCTGAGAGCCATTTGACAAGCCACGCCATGCCTGTTTTTTTTTCAATCCATGCCTGATGAAGAATTTCTGAAAGATGCAGAAGGTTCGTATTGCGGCGTTCTCCGTCAGGAAAGGCCATGAGGCGGTGAAGTATGTCTTCTTCGGAAATGAACTGTCTGAACATTCGGATAAACCCCTCGGTATTCCACAGATTGTGATATTGCCTGAATTTAACCAGCCATTTCTCATAAGCGGTTTCATTTTCTGTCAGGGCATCCAGTTCTCTTCCGCTGAGTCCCATCATGTCGGTTGCAAGGGCTGCCCTGAGGCGTCTTTCACTGTTGGGCTGCGTAATTCCGGCAAGGACCCGCTCTGTTTCAAGGCTCTCATGGGAATCGAATATGTTGCCCGTGCTGTGCAGAACTGAGGGAATATTGCAGGACAGGAGAATTTTCCGCATCAGATCCGCTTCTCTGTTTTGCCGCAATAAGATGGCGATATCTCCTTCTCTGAGCGGTTTCTCTCCTAAGAGAACCTTGTTTTTTTTGTCGAGAAGTTGGGAAATCTCCGCTGCGACAGCTTTTGGTATTCGCTCCTGTGCTTCTGATTTGTTCATGGGTTTTTTGCTGTCTGTGTTCGCAAACCACAGTTGCAGAGGCGATTCAGGTGTTTTATTGATTGTGAGGAAACCGAATTTTTTGAAAGCATCCGGTTTTTTTCTTTCAGAGGGTGAGTCTGCCGGTTGAAAGGGAATTTCCTCGTAGAGAAATGCGGGGTCGGTATTCCCAAAGACAGTGTTGACCGCGGAAATCAGTTTTGGCTCGGATCGCCAGTTTTTACCGAGGGTGTATCGGGATTCTGCGTGTTTTGCCGCATCCATATAAGCAAAAATATCAGCTCCCCGAAAGCCGTATATGGCCTGCTTGGGATCGCCGATGAGAAAAAGAACAGGGCTTTTATTCTCCCTGTTTTCGGAATTTGCCCCGGAAGCAGAGGAATCATCCGCAAAAAGCATTTTGAAAATGTCGTACTGGATCGGGTCAGTGTCCTGGAATTCGTCAATCAGGGCCGCCCTGAACCTGGTTCTTATATTCTCCACAAGCGATTTGCCGCGTTTTCTGATCGCCGTGTGCAGGTTGAGCAAAAGGTCATCAAAAGACAGGATATTCAGGGTTTCCTTCCGCTTTTTAAGTTCATCTTTCACATATTCGAACAGTTCCGCCTTTAATCCCATGAGATGCTTTTCAAAACATCCTGCAAGGGCTTCCTGTTTGTTTTTCAGGTCTTCACAAAGGTCAAAAAATGGATGACTCGGAGGCATGCACTTTTTTTTTGTCCCATTTTCAATTCCTGTTGAGGTGAATTTTTCAAATTTACCGAAAATTTCAGGGTTATTATCTCCCATAGACAGATATTCATCCATGCTGAGAATCCATTTCGGAATACTCGTCTTTCTGTATTTATTCCGGTCCAGCCCTTCATCGTTGGCGAGAATATTTTTAATCTCTGTTCTTTCAGACAACCAGTTTTGATGAACCGCATTGAAGGATGCCTGGAATGTGCGCTCCGCCTCGGAAGAATCAGGGATTGCAACCCGGGGAATAATTTTCATATTTGGCTGGGACAGTTTGTTTCCCAGAAGAGAAAGAAGTTTATCCGGGCTGGTGTTGTCAAGGACATAATTGACGAAAAGGCGCGACGCGTCGTAGAAATGTCTGCGCCAGAAATCCTCGACAATTTCCCGTTTGAGGGCTTCCTGATCCCTCGCCAGTTCCGTGTCAAAAAGACTTCCGCTTTCAAATGCGTTCTCGTCCAGCATTCGCTTGCAAAAGCCGTGTATGGTGAAGATGGCGGCTTTGTCAAAATCCCGGATGGCTTCTTCAAGGCGTCTGCATCCGTTTTCGGTATCACCATGTCTTTTGACAAGGGCGCTCAGAATTTTATCTTCACACCTTTCCCCGTGGAATGCGTCTGTCGCCTCACGGAGTCTGGTGCGAATCCTGTCCTTTAACTCTTCAGTGGCCGCCTGGGTAAACGTGACCACAAGGATTTCATTAACAGAAAGATGTTTCTCGATAATCAGCCGGAGAAAAAGGCCGGTGATGGTATAAGTCTTTCCGGTGCCGGCACTGGCTTCAATAAGGTTTGTTCCTTTAAGTGGGCTGTCTGAAAGATCAAAATGTTCCATTTCTTCTTATGTCCTCCCGAGTGTGAAAAGTTCAGTGTGGAATCAGCCGGAAACTGAACCTCCTGGCTGAAAGCTGAAGGGTACTGTAATCTTCCAGCCGCTTTCAGCCCGGGAGGGGTTTTCCATGCTTTTTAACAGGTTGTCATTTTATGCCCGGGGCTCTTTATCTGCTTTTTCATCCAAAAATGCAATAGACAGATTTTTATAATTCATGGGCGCAGAAAAAAATTTTTCCGCCTTTAGGCGGTGGCACCGCGGAACTACGAACTTTCTGTCCTTAATGGAAAATCATGTGAAACCAGCCTGTTACATCGACAGTGAAAACTTGAAAGCAGCCCTGCAACATACTGAAATTATTCAGTGGAAACCGCTGACCCAAAAAATACTGGCATCAGTAATTTCAGCAGGCCATGAAAATTTACGATTGTCGGGCAATTATAAAGGTATGCCAAAAATTCTTTTTCCCTTGTTGTTTCGGTGTCATCAATATTCCCTTGACGTCACTTGTCAGATATATTATAGTTTATTAAAAATAAGGTTTGAGTGTAATCAGAATTGAACATAAGGCAGAACATGTATGACGCAGATATGCATGGATTTGTCACATATATCTGTGAGAATCCGTGCCATCCGTGTTCTGTTTTGGTTCAGGCATAGTGAATGACTGAATTGCCAAACTGATGTTGGACATTCAGAAAAATTATGACAATATGAGGCAAGGAGGACGTTCCATGATCCACCAGACAGAAATCCATGATTCTCAAATTTGTCCTTTGCAAACCTTTCAGAAATTAACCGGACCACAGATTGAAGGACTCCGGAAAAAACTGGCCCGGCAAGAAAAAAAAGAAGAGGAAGAAGAGGAACGGCTGCTCCTTTGCAAAAATTGTAAAAACAAAATTACCTCTCTTAACAACAGTATAGAAGTGAGGGGGCAGTATAAACACACTTTCAGCAACCCCCATGGCTTTATTTTTGAAATCGTATGCTTCTCCTTAGCCGACGGTTGCGTCAACCAGGGAATGCTGACAATGGAATTTACATGGTTTAAAGGATTTGGCTGGCGTTTTGCGCTCTGTTCAAATTGTCATATCCATCTGGGATGGTTTTATCAGTCAGGAAGGGAAAAAAGCTTTTATGGTTTAATTTCAGATAATCTTACAGAAGGCACCTGAAGATTCCGCGCCGATTTTATCGGAAGCGGAAATGGCTTTGTTCATATAAGGTCCGGAGCATCAGACATCAAATATCAAACATCGAACATCAAACATCAAACATCGAACATCGAACATCAAACATCAAACATCAAACATCGAACATCAAACATCGAACATCGAACATCAAACATCAAACATCGAACATCAAAGCTATATCGGAGAAAATCAATATGCCAAAAAAAACAAAACAAAATCGTTCATTTTATCAGAATCGGAGTTTCGGACTCTATATTTTCACCTCTATTGTGTCCCTGCTCATTATCACCGTCGTCGCCATTGTCGGATATATCTGGTATCAGTATTCAAAAGCCCTTTCGGAAATCTCGGCTGTTCAGATGAGCCAGGCCACGGAAATGGTAAAGGAAAAAGTGACAAATTACCTGTCGCCGGCACCTGTCATGGCGAAGCTGAGTACACAAATATTAAGAGGTGGCGGTTTTGACCGTCGTTCCGGACATCCGGAGCCACAATCAGATAAACCATCAGATAAAGCAATAAAGCTGGGGCCGTTAATTGTTGACAACCCTGAAACTGAGGTCAGGCCTGATAACCGGAATGATGCTTACGGCCAGAGCGGCGTTCTTTCAATTATAGATCGTGATCTGCTGGAACATTACGGAATAGATCTGATAAGAGCATTTCCCCAGTTGGCCATGGCCAATATCGGTGATGAGCAGGGAAATTTTATGATGCCCAAAAAAGTATCAGGTAACAAGATACATACAAAAATTATTGACTGGTCGGTAACGCCGGCAACAGTGACTTGGAAGAAATATGAAAACGGCGATAATGCCCCGCCGACAATTGAGACAACAGAGGAGGTGAAATATGACCCTCGCGGCCGGCCATGGTACATGGGGGCTAAAAAAGAGCGGGGAAGCTACTGGACAGATGTGTATATCTTTTATTCCGATCAGTCGCTCGGCATTACCACCGCCTATCCTATCTTTGATTCTGACGACAGGGTTGTCGGGGTTTTCAGCCTGGATATAGCGTTGATCGAAATATCAAGATTTTTGCAGAAGCTGACCGTAGGAAAAACAGGAATTGTCTATATCATCAACAAGAAAAAGGAAGTTATCGCTTACCCGGATCCGTCCCGTATTGTAAAAAAACAGGGTAAAAAACTGGTTCCCGCAAAGATTGACCAACTGGGAGAAGACTTGGCCTGGGTGACAGCATCTTTTCAGGAGCATGAAGACACCCTTACGGACAGAGTTGAGTTTGAAAGCGGAGGAGAACGATATTTGGCATCATTCACAAATCTGGGCGGCGAGTTTGGTTCAAAGTGGAAAATCGGCGTTGTTGTGCCGGAGGATGATTTTCTCGGCCCCCTCATCCACATGAGACGTGTTGTGGTTCTGATAACTCTTGCTGTTCTGATATTTTCTGTTTTCATCGCCAGAATGATTTCCAGCGGTATATCCAAGCCGATTATGGAACTGACGGAAGAAACCAAAAAGATCGAAAATTTTGAGATTGATGATGATGCACCGCCGGTAAAGTCCTCTATCATGGAAATCCAGCTGATGAGCAATTCAATGGTTTCGATGAAGAAGGGACTGAAGGCTTTCGAGAAGTATGTTCCCTCGACCCTCGTCCGTGAACTGATCCGAACTGGAGAGGAAGCCAAACTTGGCGGCAAAAAAGTTGACCTGTCCATCTTTTTTTCGGATATCCAGGGATTTACGACCATATCTGAAAAAGTGCCTCCTGAATCGCTTATGATCCAATTGTTTGAATATAATAATGAACTGACAAATATCATAATAGATGAAAAGGGAACCATTGACAAATATATCGGCGATGCGATTATGGCCTTCTGGGGCGCACCGATCAAGAATGAGAAACATGCGCTTTCCGCATGTAATGCTGCCTTGGCCTGTCATCGGAAACTGGATGAACTCAACAGAAAATGGGGAAATGAGGGAAAAGAACTTTTCATAACCCGATTCGGCATCCATTCCGGTCCGACAATTGTCGGGAATATGGGATCAGATGAACGGATGAATTATTCTGTTCTGGGCGACAGCGTGAACTTGGCCAGCCGTATTGAGGGCATCAACAAGACTTACGGAACCCGGCTGATCATCACCCAGGCGACCTACAATGAAGTTTCGGATCATTTCCTGGTTCGTCCCCTTGATCTTGTCGCGGTTAAAGGGAAAAAACAGGGTGTCAAGATTTACGAACTGATCGGCAAAAAAGGGGAGAAATTGCCTCGTGAAATTCTGGAACTGCGCGAGATGTTTACCAGAGGTTTTGAAGAAGCCTATCTGAAACAGAAATGGGATGATGCAATGGATATCTTTACGACGATTCATAAGAAATTTCCATCAGACGGAGCTGCAAAACTGTATGTTCAAAGATGTATTGAATTTCGGAAAAGCCCTCCGGGAAAGGGATGGGATGGGATTTATCGTCCTAAAACGAAATGAGTGCAATCAAAATAAAGCAGTTTCAGAGGCCCTTTAACTTCCTTGCGGAATAAAAATAAGGAGAGCGCGTTTTGAGAGGACAACTTGAAGGCATTATTCCATTTGTAATTCTATTTTTTTTATTATTTTTTGTTCACAGCAAACTCTATGATTTGTTCTCTTATCTTTATGACAAGCTGAAAGAGAGATATCAGAGACTTTTCCCGGCAAAGCCTGACAAACATCAGGAAATTCATAAGGGTGAAAGTAAAAGCACATAGATGGATTACTCCCTGACAGAATTCACGCCGCGCAAAATTTGCGGAATTCGTCAAGCGTTGCGTGATGAATTGCCAAAGCATATTGCCTTATATAAAAGCATATTGCTCAATAAACAGGCAGTTATAGCTCTTTTGAATCAGACAGAAACGTAGCACCATTTTGCTGATTCATTTCGTTCAGGCTCGAAAATGATAAGACTTGTTCAGAAAGAATTGCGTAAGACTTTATTGAAATACAAGCTTCATAAGGAAGAAGAGTTGTTTAATCGTGCGTATGAATATATAAAGGAATATTATTGACCAAATCACACAGTTTTGAGTATCTGATTTAAATGAGCACATAACAAATTGTTCAGGCGGACGGCGGAAAAGCCCGCCGCTCAACTCTGTGAAAAGTTGAAAGTGGAATTCACTTTTCACTTCCAACTTTTCACTGTCGAGGATTACATTGATTTACAGGGAGGTAAGAGATTGAAAACTGTCGGCTTACTTATTGTATTGGTGTGCGGGGGGCTGCTGATTTACGGCACGTCCGACTTTCCGGGATGGGGTGACCCTTCTTCTCCGGCCAGCAACTATCTGTCCCCGCGTTATATCGAAAAAACCATGGAAGAAACATCTGTCCCCAATATCGTCACAGCGGTGCTTGCCGATTATCGGGGGTATGACACCATGTTTGAAACCGCTGTGGTGTTTTCCGCAGCCATTGCCTGTTTTTTCCTGCTGCGGGTATTCAAAAGCGATGAAGCTGATGAAACAAGGTATTACCGGCATATCCCCTCCGGTGTCACCCTCAGGATTGAAAAAGGGGGGAAGCTGCCCAAAGGATCTGCTGAATTTGAAAGGATAGACACCTCATGGGTTCCGCATGATCTGATTATCAAGGCCACCACCCGCCTGATCATACCATTTATCCAGATATTCGCCCTTTATGTCATTGC
>Ga0190283_1000503_pt1 | contig 20044 bp, 42 predicted proteins | sample 48691801_MG_FD_161669 | JGI IMG/M metagenome (GOLD analysis project Ga0190283, IMG submission 161669) | Hydrothermal vent microbial mat bacterial communities from Southern Trench, Guaymas Basin, Mexico - 4869-18-0-1_MG | ecosystem: Environmental > Aquatic > Marine > Hydrothermal vents >...
GATTATAAAAAAAAAAAAAAAAAAAAAAAAAATTGATATTGAGAATACTGCCATTTACTTGTTTAGTTGTATTTATGGAAAAATTTTATGGGTTAAATCTATCAATATTTACAAAATTTTACGAAACAAGTGTATTTTGTGCAGTAATGGCCATTTTTGTAGTGTGGAACGGAATTGCTGACGGAAGCTATAAAGTAGATTGACCAAGCCTTCCAACGATGTAGTTAACGAGCCACCAATAGGCAACTGACAAATATTATTGGACAGTTGAAATTTAATAAAAGACACACTTTCTAAAACACGCTGGCTATTGGTGGTCGCGTTGAAAGCTGTGTTGTCAGGCAGGATATAAGCATGAAATTAATTGACAAGGTAAAACAAGTAAATCAAAAAACTGGAAGAGTAACCAGTACTAACCGAGCGTTTATAATTGAAGCAAGCTTGATTGAAATGCATTTATTAGGGCTGATTACTCAGGCACAGGAGGACTCAATAGGAGGGAAAATGGACAAATTACTTGCAAAGGAACTGGCTCAAGTCCCTGAGAAAGATACAGCCTGACAACTACACTTTAACAGGAGTGGATATCCATGAGTGAACTTGAAGAACCTCGCAAGCAGGACGACGTAGTAAGAGACATTGTAGTAACCCTTCACGATAAAATGCTGCGGGATTACTTACTGGACAACGACCCCCCAGGCAGGCATGACACCTGTACCGAAACAATGCGGGAAGTCATAGTAAAGGAGTTAAATGAATTGTCTACAGCGGACCAGATGCTGTTAATTCACTGGGACAAGGACGACATCCTGGAGGAGTGTTTTGAACGGTGCACTGTGGAGGAAGTACTTGGCCAGGTTGACGTCGATGTAGGTGTTGACTTACTTATTGAAAAGCACCACTCAGAGTATCAGCAAGACACTATCAAGAGAATTTTGGACTATGCAGATGAAATACGCCCATACCTGGTAACAAAATATTAGAAAATTAACTAAAAGGAGGCAGCTATGCCTAACAAAACGGCAAAAAAGATTTACAACCACGGGTTCGATGTTTCATTCTGTTTGGAGAATGAACACGAAAATCCTGGAAACACGCCGAAAGGTGAAATAATCAAAGCCATGCAAGCCAGAGTAGACTATCTGAGAAGCAACCCTGGGTATATTATGGATGCGGTGGATAACATCTTCGACACCTACGAAGTGGACCCTAAGTTTGCTAAAAAACCTGAGCCTGAATTGGCTAAGTACATAATAGAAGAGGACCCTGTGCCTACACCCTTAGGTATTAGTGACTGGGGGCACATCAGTGAGTACTTAAAACAAGACCCACGGCCAGAATATAGGCTGGTAAGTTTGGCGGTCATTAACGGCACTGCTAGACTGGTGTGGGAGCGTTTGAAATGAGGTTCAAGCAAATGTCTGCAATGCCTAACGCAAGGCAGGACAACTACGAGTTACGTATAGTGACTTTGGAGGGGGAGAGAGTTGGAGCACCAGGAGGTTACAGATTTGGTACCAACAATGTGTGTTATGACCGACACCTGCCAGATTGCTTTGCTTTGGACTTACTGAAAAACTACCTGCATAAGGAGTTGTTTGGCAGAATGCAAGACCTGGTTAACACAGGCCATAGAATAACTCAGTTAAACTTGGAGCGTAAAGATGGATGACTCAATAATTTACCTGACTGTCAAGGAGTTGGCTGAGGAGGCAGGGGTGACACCGGCGCAGGTCAGGAAGCATGTAAAGGAGGGCTTGTTGGACTCCACGATAGGGCAGAACACTGGGATGTACTATAAGAATAACCCGCAGTATGGTGGCGTTGTTGTGACTCAAGGTAAATGTAGGGCTCAGCTGTTCAGACCAGACCAAGTGGAAGCGTACGTTGACTTAATGAAGGACTTCATTCCTGAAGACGGGCGTAAGGGTGCAGAACACCCTAGGCGCTCCGGAACTGAAGCGAACAAAGGTTTGTCCTGTGAACTCGCGTCCAAAATGTGTGGGATCTCTGGAGCCACTATGCGTACGGCAGTGAAGGTTGGCGCTATCAAGGTACTAAACAAAATGCCTATAAGAATCAGCAAGCATGTAGTTGAAAAATACGCAGCCGACATGGAGGACAGGGTAACGTTAAAGGAGGCAGCCGAAATTATGGGTATGACTGTGTCCAGCATTCGGTCCCTGGTTGAGTCGGGGCACTTGGAGAGAGTGTTTTGCTACATGAGCTACGTGTATTTGTCCGGAAAACAGGTCAATGCAGCGGCTGAAAAATACAAGAAAACACATGTCCCAACTCCTCGCGGAGCCTACCCACAGTTGCGGAGAATAAAATAATGGAACTGAAATATTACGAAACATGTAACTCGCAGTACCACAGGAGGACTAGGTGGAACACTACGCTTTTGAAGGAGCAACATTCGATGACGTCTGGTCAAAGGATGGCACTTATGTGGCCTTGGGTAAAGCGTAGCATATCGGACTTTCTTGCCATGGAGTTTATTGGGGTCACTAGGACAACTAAATTGTTCTCAGTGACCTACCGTACAGCTACAGGCAGGAAACCCTATCAACACTCGGTTAGTGATTTGTATTTCGGGGTTACTTGTAAGCTCAGAATAAATCTGTTCACCTACCGATTGAACTTTGAATTTTAGAAGGAAAACCAAATGAATACAGATAAATTAGCAAGAAATTTGCAGGATGCGGATAGTATGAGAATTGCTGACAAGTACTATGAAATTACAGGGCATGATTGTGAGCAGATGGAAGAAAACGCAGAGGATTACTGTCTGTACGTGGAAGAGTCTGAGCACGGCGAGGAAATCTCTTTCCATTACAAAGAAATACTTAAGGCGCACGAAACGGGGAACCTAACCCTGTACATGCTGACACCTTTTGAGCAAATAATGCCCGCGTATCAGCAACTCGTAGTGGCTTGCAAAGCAGCCCACCCAGGCTGTGAAGTAATCTCATTCATGGAAGCACTAGAGCGCTGGACTGTACTTAATAAAGAACAAACTAAGCGAATGGAAGACTGTCTTAAACTGAGGATTCTAGGGCACAGAGAGGATGCTCAGGATATCATCACCCTAGCCACGAAAGCTGAGTTCAAGAACGCCAAAAAAGCCGACGTTGGCCAGCAATTAATGTGCGCTATGCAGAAAGGTGGGCCAGTAGTTTTTTACGAGTACGGAAAGTGTAAGGGGGGTAGCTACGGGCTTGAGCCCAGCGAATACGTTTCATTTAATTTTTAAGATAAGGAGAAACCTATGGGTTTATCAACCTGGGAAGAAGAGTTCTGCCCTGTAGAAGCGGGACAGTGTGCTAGTGGTAATCAGGCAATGTTGGAGCACAGCCTGAGGAAATGGAGGGGAGCTATACCAGCAAACCTGAGGAAGCACGGCGTTGAGTACAAGCACTCAGCCAGCATCGTAGATGTGGAAAATTCAGCTGTATTTACGTTTAACTGTCAAAGCTGTGCACTGTGCCAGGTGTATCACAATGAAAGAACAGAACAAGGCCGAGGCATCCCGGATTGCACAGGATGTCCGTTGAATGACATGTTCGGTGGGCCTTGCTGTTATAGCAACCCCGACCCTTACGCAGTGTTCCTAAAAACGGGGAACCCACAACCAATGATTGAGGCGCTAACTAAGTGCCTGCAAAATGAAACCAGCCTCAGTGAGGCTACCTTAAACCAACAGGAGAAAGAGTAATGTTATTAACAGTTACACAAATAGTGAAAATTTTTTTAATAACAAGCCAAGAAAACAGCCTCGCCAGGGAGGGTATAAAGGAAGCCCTGTTGAAGTGGGCCCACGTAGATTATAGTGGGAGAGTTGTTGTAAAACGGAATGAAGGGCAGGACCAGTACACCGTAATATCTGTGAAGGGTTACTTCAGAACGTGCGTGGATAATGCTACAGAGCCAGACCCTGTGAAGCCTGACTCCATATGGTGTTTGAACTTCATCAAGGTGGAGGTGCTTATGATGTTAATTTTTAAGGACGATCTAAACAACATATCGAGTGCGGACGGCCAGGCCAGGATTCAGTTTCTGGCACACATCCTAGGGGAGGGCTGACATGCCTAGACTACCTGCAGAGGATTTAAAAGTGGTCGCAAAGGTGCTGTTTGCACAGAAACAGATAGTGGTTGGCTATATAAAAGGTATGGCAGAACCCTACATGTGCCGCATGGCTTCGGGGGAGTTTTACGGCGGCCCCGCAATTAGGATCGCAAAGTTAACTAAGCCTTTTCTGTATCAAAGGCAAGAGGACCTGGAAGCGGATTGCTGCAGGCATATTGATGATAAAGCCTGTTTGGTACACGGGCCTGATAGGTTCGACATTCTCAGCCAATCAGCGGAGCTTATTATAGCTTTATACGAACATATTGAAAAATATGGATTTCAACCTGTAAGGGGGTGAGTAATGAGCATAGAAGACCAGTTACAAAAAATTCAGAGAGTACGGCTCGTGCTGAACGACTACGAAAAAGAATTAGAGGGCTATCAGAGGTTACACGCACTGAACGAAAGCCTCCCCACTAAAATTAGGCTGACGTCGTTTAACGAGACCACGGTTGAGTGCCAAATAACCGAGGGGCAAGGTGAGGATTTGACCGCCCTTATAAACGTATGGCTGGATGACAGCAGCAAACGGTGTAACCAGGGTCAATCAATTATTGAAAGAATATTGGAGGTAATGTAATGCCAAATTTATTAATAGAAAATATAGACGAGGCACTGTTGGAAAAGCAGCGGTTGGCTTTAGGTAGTTTGTTATCTAACGCATGTGACCAGGATCACACGGAGGAGGAAGGGGAGCTATTGGAAACAGTCGGTGGCTTACTGAATATGTTGGACCATTGGAGTAAGAAAACGTTTGTGGAGGTTAGGGTAAGGGTGAAAGAGTGGTTCGATAAAGCCAACGGAAACTCCTACTTCTCGGCCCGCTTGTGGGTGGGAGGGGCTTTGGTAGTAGTATTGCCATTTCAGTACGGATACGGAGAACATGGGCTGTGTGAGATAATGGAAACCCTTTCAAACCTCCCGGACTATCCCAACAAGACACGGATGCAAGCACCTTGGCTGTATTGTGAGAAAAATAAAATGAAGCTGGAGTACTACAAGGAAGAAAAGTGCTTACAGCGTGACGTTAAATCTTGGGGTAAAAAAGTATGAGCCTAGCACCAATAAGTATAGCAGCGGCAGAAGCGCTGTTCAGGCAGGTTGATTTTACTGACACCCACACGGCTGTAACTGTTGAGAAAAACACAGCTACGCTAGCCTGTCACGGGAGAGAGTTAGCTCAGCTAACTTTCGACCCTAAAGGACACAAAAGGCAGAAGCCTACCCTAAAAATAAAGAATGACGGGTTCTTCACCAGCGTAAACCGGAACAGAATCAACGCTGTGTTGCGCAGGGCTGGCCACGAAATGCTGTACTGTAAAAATTATTCCTGGTTGTTCGAGAGCTCTCAAACCCCCTTCGGCGCAGGGACCAAATGGAAGGACATCAAACTCTAACCGTGATATCATAGGTTTTTTAAAATAAATAAACTATGGTGCTTAAAGTGAGTGGTGTTTCTAAATGGGTGTTATCCCGAAGACGGCTTATTTATGGGGTTGGCATTAATGACGCTGATTACGTTACTTCCCCGATGATTGAGGGTAAACAAAGAGTTTGCCCTTATTATAGAAAATGGCTGGCTATGTTACAGAGGGGTTATTGTCTTAAATTCAAAGGCAAGATGCCTACATACGCAGGATGTTCTGTGGACAGCTCTTGGTTACTTTTCAGTAATTTTAAAAAGTGGATGCAGTCTCAAGACTGGAGGGGGAAGGATTTGGACAAAGACTTACTTGTGCCTGGAAACAAAGTGTACGGCCCAGAAACCTGCGTATTCCTAGACAGAAGCATAAACAACCTATTAAAGCCAAATGCTAAAGGGGTTAGCTTCGACAGGTTTTGCGGAAAATTTGCAGCCAATTGCTATGTAAATGGGCAGCCCAGATATCTTGGAGTCTATGACACAGAACAGCAGGCCAGAAAGGTTTACGTTAAATTCAAAGCCGAGGTGTTAATGTCCGCATCGCTTAAACAGAATGACCCAAGAATAAGAAAGGGTCTCACCAACTTTGCAAAACTACTATTAAAGGAGGTTTAGATTATGAGTAAGTTACGCGACGGTATGAGCATGGCAGTGGTGATGGACTCAATGGCAAGAAGTAACCGAGGAGCTTATATAGCTATGCGCCACATCATGGCCTGTGAACAGGCCAGGCCCATTATAGCCCTGTTGGATCACTACGGGATTTATGAGGCTGACTTATACGTCTTGTATAACGACAAGTGCCAAGGGCTGGTACGCAAGTTACATACACTTTTAATGGCCACCAAGATGGGGTTGTTGTCAGCGACTAGCCTGCACAACATGGCGGAGGACCAAATGCAGGTGGTCCACTTCACAGAAGAAACCTGTAAACAATTTGAACTAACAATGAGAAACGCACATGAGCTCACCCAAAAAACGCAAGAACGTGCCACGCATAGTCCGCAAATTAAAAAACGCTGGAACTAGCCTCGCTGAGGCTAAAAATAACCAAGTGATATTGGACAACTGTATTGACGTGGAGTATCACTGGACGACCTTGGCTATGGAGGAGGCACAAGATGATCAGCAACCCCTGTAAGTACTTCGTTAACGGCCACGATCAAAAGGCGTTCACCTACGAGGGAGGGCACACATTATTCCATTTCTCCCCCAAGTCTTCCGGGCTATCCTCCCACATGGAAATGAATTTAGTGTTCTTTGCCAACAACCAAGAACACGCTAAAAGGGTAGTAGTTAGTATGCTACGGTTCAAGCTCAAATGCCTGGAAGAGTATGAGCAGTCGCCGTCCGATAATCTCAGGTACGGGGAGATGGAAAAAGTACGGCACTTGTTAGTAAATCAAAGTAAATTCAAAATAACTAAGGCATCCACTGATCAATTTTACCTGGTCGGTTGGGCGGACAACGATACAGCATAGGAGGCACCATGCCTGAAAAATACAAAATAGTAGTGCCTTTCTCAGGGTTCTATGAGTCCGTTCACAGCGACCAAATGGACCAGGCCCTAGAATCTACGCTGGACGCAGAACCAAGGGAACCAGCGTTGGTCTTCGATGACCTGGTAATAGACACCCAGGGGTTCTACAAAGAGTACGCCGAAGCTTACATAGCGTCAGTTGTTACTTTCCTGGCCCAGGAGTGTGACATTTCTTTGGACCTAGAATTTTTCGAAGTTAATTCTCCAAAGGAGTACAACTTTGAAACCGACCAAATAGTTGCCTACATATCGGAGGAAGGCATAAAAGCTATGTTGGAACACATAGACTGGCATGACCTGGAAGCCGACATACAGGAACAGCTGAAAAACAGGGACGGGTTTTGCACTATGCGGTCTAACAACATGTACGACTGGTTGTTTCGGGGCATAAAGGACTGGGACAGCATAGAGTTGGGGTTCCTGATGGAGCAATTTTTCACTAATGATCAAATAGAGGTGGACCTGGGGCATGAGATCGCTTCCAACCACATAACTTACAAGGAGGAGAAATGAATCCATTTTTAAAGGGTGTACTTGTCTACGGCGCGGCAGCACTTATAGCGTACTCATTAATATACAGGCTTTTGGGTAGTGTTAATAACACAGAGCAGGTCTGCTTCAACCAGGGAGGGGGTATAATATTTTATGCTTCAGGGTTCCCACCAGGGCGTCCTAGAATGATGGAGCTTACCAAAAATGTCTACAAGGACACAGTTACAGGTAAGAGTCTGAAAGCAGACTGTAGGTACCATTGGACCGCCAAAGCACCTAAGGGCGTTGCTCACTGGGAGGCTAGATGAAGCCCCGCATAGCGAAGAAAATAATCCAGGGAAGAAGCAACATTGGCATGACCTACAAGAGGGCTGTGGCTATAAGAGCAGCGCTGGTAGGGACTAAGTTTAACCGCAAGACAAAAACCGTGTTGTTCGGCTACCTGTACGGTTGTAGCCCAGCCATATTACAAGCAATAATAACCAAAGGAAAACCATAATGGCCAAGCAAGTAAGAGAAACAAAAGCAGGTGAATCAATATCTGTCTGGGTAATCCTGAAGGGTAGGAAAGGGGTAGTGACTGAAGTCCACGCCCATTACAGTGATGCAGGTGTAGTTACGGTTGATGTCTGGGACGGCGGGCTGTTATCCTACCAAGGAAAAGCAGGCGGCTATGGCTACGATAAGTTCACAGCTGCTATAGCGGGGGCCGTTATCCAAGGCATTAGAATAACGGACCACTGCGCTGAGCAGAAGAAGCTGCCTAGGGGTAGAAAAACCTTCCCGCACATAATGGAACAGCCTAAAGGGTTCCGATTTGCTAATTATAATAGCGAAGAGCAGGGGTGGGGAAACTGCTTCAGAAGAAGTGGCCTGGAAATTCTGGAAGCGTACGGCTTCACGGTCCACAGAGTACTTTAATATAACCTATCGGAGAAACACAGTGAGTGAAATAGAATTTGAAACATTAAGCCCAGTCAGCGTCCAGGAAATTTTGGAGGACCGAAGCGTTGAGACCTCTATCCGCAATCTACGAGGGATAGTCAATGACGATGGCTTTGAGTTGCAAGGCTACGATGTCGAATCGGAAGATGAGATAGACCTGTGCGACATCCTGAACCTATCGTTCGATCAGCCTGTAATTTGTGAGCGTAGAGATGTAGAAAACTCTATCTCGGTTTCTGAGTACGAGACTTTAAAAATCTCTGATAACAGAAGAGGCGAGGAAGTGAGGCTGCTACAGGAAAAACTAGCTGCGCAGGTAAAGCAGACCAGTAACATGTTCAAGCTTGTGGAGGTAAAGCAGAACAGTAACATGTTCAAGCTGGTGGAGGTGCGCGACATTGAACTCATAGAGCGGTCTGAGCGCATAGCCAAACTCAGGGCACAAGTAACTCAGCTGCTCGAAATTAACAAGCCTTGGTATACAAAAATTCCAAGTCTTTTTTCCAGAGACTGAGAAACATCCTCGATAGAGTAAACGGTATTGTGAACTATTTAGAACACCCTTTAAAAACTGGAGTAAAACCATGAACTTAAATCATTTAATAACAGCGAACCAAAGCAACTTTCAAACCATTGCCGTGCAATTAAGCCTTGCTGAGGGGGGCGCAACATACATATACAAAGCACCCATAACTATGGTCCTGGCGCCAGGGGACACGGTGCTGGTTGCAAAGAGCGGCACAGCCAAGGAAGGCTCGCCTCAGTACCGCGCTGTTTTGGTTGCTCAGGTACACGAGCACCCCCAAATTGACTACGCCAGCGACATTAACTACACCTGGATAGTGGACAAAGTTGATGATGTCGGTTACCTGGAGCAAATAGAGCTCGAGCAGAAGCAGGCTGGGCAGCTGGCACACATGGAAGTAGCCTCCAAGAAGAAGGAGTTTATGCAGTACGTGGAAGAGAACAACCCCAGCATGCTGGAGTTCTTTGACAAGCCTGTGATAAAGCAGCCTCAGTGAGGCTGCTTCCTAGGCAGCAGTTGGATAAGGCATTTGCTGCCTTACCGAAAACATGTTGGGATACATTAGTGGCCAACAAAATCAAAATGATCGGAGATCACATGAATAGAGTGGTAGAAGTGTTCGCATTAATTATGTGGGACAAAAGCGACGGTTCGATTATCACAATCGAGCCACTTAACGGGGACAATGGCCCGGTGTGTATAACGTACCCCAATTACATTATAGGTAGCCTGGACAACCTGCACCAGGCTATAAAAGGGTTTAGCCCAGAGACTCGGAAGGCATTTTACTTTGCTTATTCTGAAGGGCATGACATAACACTGGAAGGCGAGGCAATGAACATGCCAAGCATAGGCGGGTCGCTTATCACTGTAGAGTCGCAGCAAGTACGGTGGGACGTGGAGATGCCTGAGCAGGCAAAGCCTGATAGGTATGTTGTTCTGCCTTGCGTGGGGTACTCCAGAGAGGAAACCCTTCACGAGATAGTACAGCGGGCCGTTAACCCGGTTACTCCTGAGCGAAGCATCAGAAGGCCCACAGACGAGGAGGTGCCGGATTACTGGGCAGTGTATTTCAAAGAGGACGATGACACGTCAACCTGGGTGCAGGATTATGCAAACAAACAGGACGCTGAAGACGGCGCGGAGGCTATGAATGGACAGTGATCCGGAGAATGTAAACAACGTCGTATCTGGTGAGCCTTTCAACCTTAACCTAGCCTGGGAACACGAGGTCCTGGCTATAACCGAAAACCACGTGCTTGTGTACCTGTCAGAGGAGCATAAGCAGGAGTATGTGAGTTACTCCAGGGACGGCAAAGGTAACGTGCATTCAGGCTTCTATACTAGAAACAGAACGGAAGCCATTGATAATTTTATTGGAAGGATGAGGGTTTATTTATGAAAAAATCGGCACATACCTACTGTACGAAAAGTAATTCTGGAGTACACTTCAGTTTCTTATAATCTGATTGGAAAAACAAATGAAGAAAATTTTAACAGGCATAGCGTTACTTGTATTTTTATTATCGACAGCCCCGTTCGCTTTTGCCGACCAAGCTGCTAACTCCTTCGAAGCACCCGTCACTCGCGTGGACAACACAGTGTTACTGCTGGAGGAGATAGACGGGTTTGACATCAAACTAGACGGAGTGATACTGAAAAGCCAGGAGATGACACCCCCTACGGATTACATCTACTCTTTATCAGGCACATCCAGAAGTTTTAAGGTGGAGACCCTCCCGGGAGACCACGTGATCAATATAGTCACAGTGGACACTGAAGGGCGCAGGTCCGCCGACGGTGTTGACATATTTTTTGCGGCCAAGGCGGAGCCTAGCGCAATAACCAAAGTGGGGTCCGTCAAGGTGACGGTGACTGTAGAAGTACCCCTTCCGTAACTGGCTCGTAGTTGTGACGCTCGGAGAAGGGGCCGAGCACTTTGACCTATTGGAGAAATACAATGAAAAAGCAAGTTTACATTGCACAGCTCGTGCAGGAAGACCAACCGTTCAACCCACGGGAAGAGTTCGACAACCTGGGGCACATGGTTTGTTCCTATAGTAGATACAACCTAGGGGACGAGCAATCCTCAGCGCCTCACTCGTTCGGCGGCTATGGGGACCCTGAAGACGATTTTATGGTCTGGGTTTTTGCGGAATTTATAGAGGGAAGTCTGACTGTGCCTAAAGTCCTGAAAGGCTGGTACACTGCAGGCGTTTATGCCACTCTCTGGAGGGATGCCTTTGGGAGGAAGCAGGAGCACCTGGAAGACTCCTTGCCCCCAACATTCCAAGCAGCAATCCAAACCTGGATAGGCGAAAATCTGTGCATCCTCCCGCTATACCTGTACGACCATTCGGGGATAACCATGAGTACCACTTCTTTTTCTTGTGGATGGGACTCTGGGCAGGTTGGATACATCTACCTGACCAAGGAAAAATGGGACAAAGAGGTTGATCGTGACTTTGTTCAGGAAGAGTGCGCTAAATATTTGACGGCTGAGGTCGAAACATATGACCAGTATTTGACGGGGCAGGTTTACGGCAAGCTGTTGCACAGAGTTGACGATGAAGACTTCGAGATATCCCGAGACATAAAGCTGCTAGAAAGCACAGGGTTATACGATCTGTATATGGCAGATTATGAGTTTTCCATTGACGAATACGACGACACTGGAGAGCTGGACGCTTGCTGGGGTTACTATGGCCAGGAGTATGCAGAACAAAGCTGCAAGGAGGAGTTTCCAGGCATATGCCTGTCCGATGCCCTTGGTGACTTTTGTGAAAACTACCTGATCAAACAGGTGGTCCAGATGCACAACGGAGTAGTCAATTGTGGCGTCACTAAGGTGCTTACCCTTCCCAGGGAGAACGCGTTAAAAGCAATTGCTCAAATACCTAGCAATATTCTGCACACATTCACAGTGGAGCCTTTAGCACAACCAAGCGTGGTTCCACCCAAAGCATATAGGCAAATGTAATGAACCCAACTAAAGAATTTTTGAAAAAATACCTAGAGGACGAAGCGCCCTCGGAGATACTGAATAACTCCTTTCGGGATGTACTTCCTGTGGGTGAAGTAGTTGTAGACAGCATACACCATGACTGTGTAGGGGGTGCCAGGGCGTGCGTAAGTGTCACTGAAGAAGGGGACGACTTCGCCGATACTTACATAATTAAAATCCTTTTCATAGACATGCTTGTCTACATATATCAGGAGTTACAGAAATGCAATACCCAACAATAGCTGAAGTGAATCAGGCAGATGCGGAAACCCTGTACGAATGGGACGACGCTTTGGCTGAGCCACAAACCGATGTGGAACGTACGGTTAGAAAACGAATAAAGAAGAAGTGCTGGAATAACGCAACGGGGGCTATAAGGAAGACTGACCCGGGAATGGTGGGCAGGATGGAGAAACTGGCTGACTTGATGACCTGCATATTAGGCACAGATGCGAGGGAGTTATGAGCGAGGGGGCTGAGGGGGCTGAGGAGATTTTGGACACCGCAATCAACGTAGGGCTAGCTGAGGAAATTATCAATATAGCCTTAAGATACAACAAATCAATACTTTCCGTGTTGGATTTTACTAAAGCACGCGTTATCTTGACAGACGAGGAATGCGGGCGGCTGGCTGAAACAACGGTGCTTAGCTTCAAAGCTATACGCAGGGCTTTTAAGGAGCACTCGGAATGAATGAGCGCACAGAGATAAGGTACAAAGGAAACGTAGTCTGGTGTTATGGAAAGATATCGAAAGACTCGAACTTTGAAGTCGTCGCTGATGATGAAGGGGAGGATGGTATGGTGGCAGATATTGAGGGCTTGCCTACCTGGAAGCAGGTTGTAGAGCACTTGGTAGACTGTGGAAAATTCCCTAGCGGGTTACAACAAGTGGAGGCAGTATGAGTATTGTAGACGAAGTAATAGCGTGGGTAAAAGGCTACCCAGAGGAAGACCAAAAAGTATTGTTGGAGGACTTACAGCAAGGCGGGTGTATTTCAGGCATGGTTGGCCCTTTGGTGAACTGTGTGGATACCATAGCCTTCTATGAAGAGCACAAGGAAGAGATTAACGAGCTGTTAGTTCAACAAGAAGAAGACCTGGGGGAGCCTGTGCTTAAAATCCTGAATGGCTATGACAAAACAGACCCGCTGTGTCTTCAGCGGCAAAACCAAAATTTGCTAACTTGGTACGGGTTCGAGGAAATAGCTAATCAAGTGTACGCAGCAAGGTACGAAGAATAAAGGGTGCGGCCCCAGCAGATGAGGGGTGCCGGGGCCGCGTTCATTTTCAAACTATCGGAGATTTTCAAATGAATTTCCACTCTACCAATATGGAGAAAAACATGCAAGACATTATTATATACGTGACGCTAATAGGTATGGAGGACGAGCTGGATGCAGACATAGCTGGCTTCGACTGTGTGCAGGACCTGGAAGACTTTATAACTGAGCAGGTGCAGGAGTTCAACGAAAATGACCCAGAAAACGAGGCTCAGGTAAAAGGCTGGAAAGTCACAGACATTAACAACTGCGGTTCAGAAGTTTCCTGGATGCTGGGTGAATCCCTGGACCCTGAGAACTGGGAGTGGGGGTGGATCGAACATATGGGCCTGAACAACCTGCCGCACGACGTAGAGGTCTGCCAGGTAGCGTTCGATCTGGGCATCTCAGTGGACAACTACGAAGAAGCCTATGCTGGAGAGCACTCCTTTCCTGAGAATTTTGCACAACAGGTTGCCGAGGATATAGGCTCTGTTCCTGAAGGGGTGGGTTGGCCTTGCACCTGTATTGACTGGGAGCAGGCAGCCTCCGAACTGATGCAGGACTACTGTGAAGAGAACAACCACTATTTTCGTATAATGTGATATGATGTGCTATACTTCATATCAAAAGTTTGAAATTTCGGCGCGGCGCGGAGGCCACTTATGCTAAATTTACTCGAAATGCTTCCAGAGCATCACCAACACCTTGTCAGAGCTGAAGACCTCGCCGAAGTAGTAGCCAATGACGACTACCTAGTCAACGGAGCCCCTGGCTTACCTACAGAAAAGTATGGCATTCTTACCTTTGAACCTTGCACTCTGTATAGGAAAAAATCGATGGAAGCTGTACCTGTTTTTCTGGTCAAGAAAGGGGAGGGACCATACGAGTGGGTCAGAGGTGCAGCGCAGCTAATAGTAATGGCGGAAGGTAATCCTGTAATTTTTACCAACGGACAATGGAACCACTCAGACTTTGTTAAGTCAGTGTGTAGCAACATGACCCGTAAGTTTAACCATGTTCACAGAGACACTTTAATCTGTGTTCGTAACATCGATAGAGGAAATCCTGATAGAATTTCCCACGATATTTTTAAAGTAGTGGAGGTGCGATGTGATTAGAATGGCAGCTATTGAAAAGCATGCAACATATGACGTGGGGGTAGGAGGCCACAGTTATCCTGGGTTTTTTAAAGAGAGCGACTGGGAAGGTTTTTATAAACTACGTAACTCCTCAGGGCAGGTGGTGATAGTGGACAAAGACCCAGCCATTACTAGCAGACTTAATATTGTCCGTGCCTCTAAAGACCTGAAATTTCCCGGGGAAGAAGTAGCGGGTATGGAAAGCCTAGGGAAGTTTAAAGGCGTGTTTGAACCTACACATACACACATTGAGAATTGTTCAGATTACCAGCTACTTTGTGTCAGTAACCTGAAGGCTACCAAGAAAGATTGGGGTAAGCAGGCGGTTTATACAGACGGGGAGGACGTGTGGAGCAGGCCTTGGCATGTTTTCCAGGAGCGTTACAGCCCTAAGAAATAAGAATAAGAATAAGAATAAAACCCCAGAAAAAGCAAACTATGAGGAGTTGAGGCTGGCTATTGCTCCATAAATAAACCGGTCCGCACGAGAGGGAATAAGGCAGGCTTTGCGAAAACTTTCCCTGCGCCCCGTACTCGTACCTTTAATTTAATCAGGAGATACCATGTCCAATCAGAAGAAAGAGCTGCCTAAGCGAACTAAAGCTTTTAAGGCACAGATGTTAAAGAACGAGGGCGGTTCCGTTCTCCTTGACGAACCCATACACGTGATCAACGAGATCATACTGAACGTCAATGCCTTCGTGGACAACTTCGAACCTGGGCTGTCTGCTATGCTTTACCTAGGAAGTGCACAGCGCTATGCCCTGCGATACATAAACCCGGAAGGGTTACTAGACCCCATGCAAGGCACGCTTTGCGGCATCCTTGTGATTTGGGTGGACGCCCCTTACCATGTAAATTTAGTGGTCAGACGAGATGCTACAGAACAAGGGTGAGCAGGTATTCATTCCTGAGAGATACGTTAACATGCTGGAACTTCTTTGCGAAGTTCCTGGGCATGGCAAAGGCATACAAGTAGCCAGCGTTGACCTGTCTGAGCTTATAAAGCTAGGCAGGATTCACGCTAACGTAGTAACAAACCGCGACGTGGTTTACATAATAGAGCAATCAGCTCTTACACCATCGGAGAAATAAAATGTCCAAACCAAGTAATAAAAACCAGACCCTTAGAGCAGCAAACCCTAGCAAGGTGTTGCCAAAAACCATAAACCCATTTAGCAGCCACATGATGAAACAGCTGACGGCTTTAATGACCTTTGGGGTGTTGTTCGGTAGTCCTAGGATGTTCAAGCCCAAGGTTTTGGTAAAGAAAAAATGCCTCAACTGTGAAGCAACCCACACACACAGCAATGCTTACTGCTGTACGTATTGCTGCCATTCCTGGCGTCTGGAAAACCCACATAAAGGTAAGGCCAACCATTATTTTGGTGAGTTTAATCTGGCGTGCAAAACTGTAGACGGAGTAGAGCAGGTGATAGGGTGATTGTAGGTCTAACAGGCAGGGCTAGGTCAGGAAAAGACACAGCTGGCGTTATAATATCTAAGCTGTACGGGTTACCCGACTTAGCCTTCGCTGACCCTTTAAAGGAAGCGGCGATGCGCATGTTTGGCATAACCCGAGAGATGGCTTACGGTATAAACTATGACAGGGAGCAAATTGTGGAACCGTGGGGTATATCTGTCAGGGAGATGCTGCAGAAACTGGGGACTGAGTGCGCCAGGGAAGTGTTCAGGCAGGACTTCTGGATGGTGCGTGCTGACATCAGCCTGGCCACCGACCCCATGTATTCAGGGGGGTTTGTTATGAAAGACATTCGTTTCGATAATGAAGCTGAATGGGTTCTGGATAAGGGCGGCGTCGTGTTGCAGCTGCATAGAAGTGCCGGAGGAATACCGGAGGAGCATGCGTCTGAAAGAGGGGTTAGCTCCCATCTGATAACGGCGCGCATACCAAACGAGCACACAATACCTGACCTGGAAATCCTACTTGAAACTGCGCTTGCTCGGCATACGGGGGTGAAGTTACATGGCTAAGATCGTAAACTACAAAGACATACCTAAACCCAACCTCAAAGAACGAACCTATAAGGTCACCTTAACAGCGCTGGCTTTGGCTATGGAGTACTACCTAAGGGTGGAGCCAGACCCAGCTTTCGTAGAGGAGGCTAGGTCCTCCTTGTTTAGATACAACAGTAGGATGGTGTGCTTAGTTAGCGAGAAGGTATACTTGAAAGTAACCCAAGGTATGCCTGCTACTTCCGCTGTGCAACAGTTGCTTTTTGGGTAGATTCGGGTTTATTCTAAAAAAGAAAGCCGAGGAGATCCTCGACTTTCTTCAGCTTAGATGAGGAGATAACATTGTATAGACTCGCCCAGGAGACAGACTTTTCCGAATGGAAACTGTATAAGGAACAGGACAACCATGCCCCGTGGGCATTTGCCAAGAAACATAAAGCTTCTCGCGTTACCGTCCTGGCAATTTCAAACGACCCGGAAATAGCGGAGGCAAAAGATTTAAAATATGCTGGACCCCTGTACTTTGATATAGACCACGAAGATTTGGGAGTGGCTTTGGATTCCGGCGTGGAGCTTGCAGAAAAATTACTAAAGTTAGGAGTGTCCGTGGGGGACCTTCACATAAGTTTGTCAGGCTCTAAAGGCGTGCACATCTTTGTGGACCAAAGGATATTCAGCTCAGGCAGGCCGCTGACTAACCTCATACGGATATACAAACGCATGGCTACTGAATTGTACGTCCCTGGTATAGATGTGTCAGTGTACTCTGCAGCACGCGGCAGGATGTTCAGGGCCAACAACTCTTTAAGGCCAGATAAAGCTTATAAAGTACCCGTATCTTTCGAAGAGCTAAAGGACCTTACGCCCGCCCAGTATAAGAATCTAGTTAAAAAACCTAGGAAAATTATAGAAGGCGAGGAGTCGGACCTGGTAAAAGCGCCTGCCCTAGCCAATCTATTCTCAGAATTGAAAAGTGCATCCAGCAAGTTGGATAACAAAAACGTTACCATTTCTGATGAAGTTCTGAGTAAGTTAGAAGGCTCAATACCTCCGTGTATAGAAGAGCTTGCTAGTGGCAAGGAGCGGGACAACACCGCGTTCAATAAGGCTGCGTTCAACGTAGCTTGTTGGGCGGCCAAAAGCTTAGTGGAGGATGTCAGGCTGGACTCTGTAATGGCCCGCATAGCTGACAACACTACCAGTAAAAAGTACAACTCAACGTTGAGCAGGAAGCGGCACATGCAGGGGTTGAAGCAGTATGTAGGGAACGGCAGTAAAAACTACGGCTTCTCCTGTCTAGGCATGCTCTCTGTCATCAAAGGGCACCCTTGCAAAGACTGCGCGCTAAAGGACTCTAACGGGGTTGTACTGGGAGACCACAGCAACTACGAAAACATGTTTGTACACGCTAACATGGGCCAGTACTACTCGGACCCGGACTTCACCAAAGCAATAGCGTCATTCAACATGGTGATGTCAGCCCAAATACAAGGAGAAACTTCAGGGAAGACAGAAGCAACCATTGTACATATTTCATCACCGATAAGCGGGTACAAGTACGAGATTTCAGATTTTTCTGAGGATGCTTGGACCAGCAAACAAAAATTTAAGCAAGAACTTCAAGGTTACTCAGGCATAGTGTTCTTAGGCTCGGATAACGACGTAGCCAAACTGAGATTAACTGTAACTAAACAAGACCTATTTGACATAACTGAAATGGAAACTAAATACAAACACTCAAAAGTGGGTATTCACTACTACAGGAGAAAAGGTCCTGACAACGTGAGAGAAGAGGGACACCTAGGCAAGGCTGTGTACGTGGAAAAGGATTTCTCGGTGGATACGGACGGCTTCCCTGACTCTCACATACTTACGGGAACGGTCAACGGAGCTCCTAAGCTGAAGAAGTTGAATTTCAATGGTTTGGTAACCTCCGAGGCTAATGAGGCATTCAAGCTGCTGCTCAAAACTAACAATGAACAGGTGATAGCGACGCTGCTCGGGTGGTTCTTTTCTAACCACTTGAAAGCACATTTCTTCCAGATAGAAAAGCGATACCCCTTACTGTACATCTCAGGCATAGCAGGTACAGGTAAGAACTCCTTGATAGCTTTGTGGATGCGTTTGGCGGGGTTGCGCGGAGAAGAAGCCATGTATACTTTGGAGGCACCAAACTCTACTAAGCTACCTTTCCAGCAAGGGTTAACCAACTCAGTGACTATACCCCGAGTGATCAATGAGCTGAATCCCAAGTCAGTATCCAAGCAGCAATACACGACCATAACAGAGTTGCTGAAAGCTGCGTTCGACTCCCAAACAATAAGTAAGGGGCGTATAGGCGGCGGTGATAAGTACGGGGCCAACGTGTCATCTATTGACTGGACTATAACCGCACCAATAGTAACCCTGTCAGAGGAACCGTTGAACTCACCAGCTTTACTGCAGCGAGGGATAAAAGTAGAACTTAACCCGCAAGGGCACAAAGAAGGTTCCAAGGCATTTTACGGCCTGGAGTACCGGGCAGATGACCTGGTGTCTCTGGCTGTGTGTTTGATAAAAGCTGCGCTTAACACCCCCGTTATGGAGCTTATAAGATTACAAGATGCTGTTCAACTGCCGGAGGAAGTACGCCAGTCTGATATACCTGAACGACTGAAGCATGGTTTTAAAATGTTATTGACGTCATACGACTGGGCCATACGCTATTTAGGCACGGGGTCAGGGGAGACCTGGATAGAGGGGAACTGTGGGTTGTCAGCTGACAACCTCAGACTGATAAAGCATTTCAGAGCCGTTCTTGTTGATTACATAACCAATTCTTACACACACATAGAGCGGGAGTCTTCTGTAAATGAAGTGGATAAAATTATTACGGACATAGCTATCCTGGCTCATAGCAGAGGGGACTCTAATCCTCAGCATTTCATAGAAACTCCACATCATTTTGTAATCACGGAAGACAAACTATACCTGGATATCTTGACCATCTACCCCGTGCTGCAAAAGTTTAAAGCTGCTGTACGAACCCCTTTAGCGCTGCAAACAGCGGACGCCTTCATAAACTCTGCGAAAGGTTTGGGCTACACGTTGGACATAAAATGCGAGAGCCAGTTTATGATCCACGCTAAAGGCAGAACTGTGTGTGAGTTTGACGTAAAAGGACTGGAGAAGGCCAACATACCCGTGGCTATGTTCAGAGATAATGATTGAGTTACTAACGCCTGAAGAACAAGGACAAGTGCTGTTTGTTCTTGCTTTGCTACAGGGTCAGTTTGGGGGTGCCCCAGCCCTAGCTAGGGGAGAGGACGGCACATATGTAGTGGTCCCCACATGCTCTTGTTCCAAATGCTTGGAGTTCAGGAAGACTTATGACCTGAAGCCCAATAACACTATACTGGGGGCGGCCAAGGCTTACGGTGACGACAAACTGTGCCACCAGGACACCTTAGATGCAAGGCACGAAAGGAGGCGGGTACATTGAAGGAAGTTACGGAGCACAACATTTTGCTGAGCTGCTTCAGGTATTCTTTCAGGAGTTTATGAATGATAAAGTTGCAAGAAATATATGACAGGCTAGGCCTGTTTGTGGGTGCTGGTGAC
>Ga0190283_1000504_pt1 | contig 20001 bp, 13 predicted proteins | sample 48691801_MG_FD_161669 | JGI IMG/M metagenome (GOLD analysis project Ga0190283, IMG submission 161669) | Hydrothermal vent microbial mat bacterial communities from Southern Trench, Guaymas Basin, Mexico - 4869-18-0-1_MG | ecosystem: Environmental > Aquatic > Marine > Hydrothermal vents >...
GCTATCTGTCATTTTACAATTTAAAAACAGATAGTTATGTAACTTAACAGCCAGATTGGCGGCAAACAGAAATGCCATTCCAGCTTTCATTTTTCGATTTGAAACTTTTTTTGACATTCATGTCACTGTTAAAAGCATATATTCCCTGAAAATAAAGGCATTCACAGATTTATATATTGACATAAATGACATCCAATCCAAAAAATATTGCTTAAAGGCAGCTTTAAGACATTCTTGTCATCATTATAAATTTCAGATACTTTAAATACAAGGTATTACAAGTATCAATTTAGCATAAATGTCATCATACGACACTTAAAACACCATCCCTGAAAATCAGCTCAACAGTCAGATGACAGTAAAACCTATTGATTTTATTTGTTTTAGAGTGGATTTTGCCCCAAATTGTTCATAACTTTTTTTTGGCTTTTTCAATATCCACTTTAAAATCAGGCAGTTAAAAATTGGGCAATCGTCAAAAATGGTCTTTTTTATTTTAGTAAATCAAGCAGTTAAGTGACTTATAGACAATGAATTGTTCATAACTAGGCACTTATGAACAATTTTTTTTTTTATGTTCATAAGTCCAAAGTTATGAACAATTCATTGTCTATAACTCACTTAAGTATCTGATTTAAAAAATAAAATTCCTCAGTTTTTCCGATTGCACAATTCTGTAAACCATTGATTTTAAACAAAAAAATGAAAAAACGTCATAAAAAGTTATGAACAATTTGGGCCTTTTTTTATCTTTAAAAATCAGCATGTTAAAAATTCATTGTTCATAACTCAAAATGGCGGAATGATTATTCCATTTAAAAACAGGATGTTGCAAAAATGGGGATTTCCAGGCGGGCCGCCTAGTATTATTATTAATATAAAGGAAATAAAGATTAATAGAAGGACATGTAACGAAAAAAAAATCAGCAGCAAATAAAATGAGATTTGAGATTTTGAATTTGGATGCACTTCGGTATAGAATAATTTTGTAAATTGTTTCAGATGCCGTTCAGCAGATTAGAAAAAGTGTATTGGCGTAAAACAATTCTGTAAAATTGTTTTATTAAGACCACTGCCGGACAGGGTTCCCACTGCCGGACGGGGTTCCCACTGCCGGACAGGGTTCCCACTGCCGGACGGGTTTGCAACCCCTCAGTGCCGGACGGGGTTTGCAACCCCGTCCGTAATGTTCAGATATCCGTAACTTGAAACATCCGGAGTAATGTTCCACTGCCGGTTCCCAGCAACAAAGTCCGACAACAAGCAAACCCCGTCCGGCAACAAAGATGCTGATTTGGGATTTGAAATTTATTTAAGATTTGAAATTTGGAATTTTTTGCACTTTTAATGAGTTCATCACAAAAATGTCTTGTAACAACTTCATAAACAAGTTATATAATCATTTTACGCTTGTTAAATCATTACGGAGCAATTTATGGGATTACTATCATCTTCAGTATCAATAACCCGCTACAAGGTGGAGGGAGAGCTTAAAGAGCCTGGTCTTGAAACCGTTGCAGACGGCCTCAGAGGAAATGCCATTACAGAAATAGATAACGATATCTCAGAAAAGGCTGTGGGATGGACATCTTATGAAAATCCGTTCAAACCTGACTTTGAAGGGGTTTCTTTTGCTATCGGCGCATATCTGATTTTTTCACTGAGAGTTGACAAAAAGGCAATACCTTCAAAAATCATAAAAAAACATTATACCATTGAAATGGCAAAACAGCTCGCTGAAAGCGGGCGGGAGAATTTGTCACGAAATGAAAAGAAGGCCATAAAAGAAAAGGTCATAAATGACCTGAGCCTGCGTATCCCGGCGACCCCGGGAATCTATGATCTGATGTGGAACAGCAAAGAAGCTGTTTTGTGGTTCTTTTCAAACCAGAAAGCTGCCAATGAAGAGCTGGAAACCCTGTTCTCAAAATCATTCAGACTTACCCTTATCCGATTGTTTCCATATACAATCGCTGATCTGATGTCAGGTCTCTCTGATGGCGAGCGCGGAATTCTGTCTGAATTGTCCCCTACAAAATTCACGGAGTAAACAATGCTGGATGTTTCTGTTTCTTATGACCGTTACAAATTTTTGGGTTATGAATTTCTGACATGGCTGTGGTTTCTGATTGAAAAAGATCAGAACAAGTTAAAAGAATTGGACCGGGACCTGATGTCTCTTGAAATCGGCAACCGCATTGTGCTTGAAAACAGGTTCAATGACGCTGTGGAGAGCATTACCATAAAAGGGGATGATGCAGGCCTTGAAGAGGGCATCCTGGCCCTGAGAAAAGGGTCGGTTGTCACCGAACTGAACCTTGTTTACCGGTCAGGCGACCATGAATGGCGATTCAATATCAAAGGCGAAAGCTTTAATATCGGAAACCTCAGACCCCCTGACACAGGTCCGGTTGAATCAAAAGACGATATTGAAGGGGCCATTCTTGAAAAGGCATATCTTTATGAAAAGTCAGTCGTTTTTATCGACGCGGCATTTAAAGGTTTTATACGATTAAGACTTTCAAAGAACTGGAATGAAAATGTTGTTCCGCTTTTAAAACAGTGGATTTATTCATAGGGGTCAGGGGCAAGGGTCAGGGCCCTTCGCCTCTTACCCCTCCTCACCCCTTTAAGGAAACCCGATGAAATTTACAATAAACAAGAGCGATATCCGTAATGTGTTGTCAAAAGTTCAGGGACTGACCGGGCGAAAAACCAATCTTGCAATCACCGAAACGGTTTTAATCAAAACAGCCGGTTCCGGCATCACCCTGATTGCAACAGACCTTGAAACCGGTTTTGAAGGGTCATATCCGGCAGCACTTGAATCCCAAGGGACAGTCGCCATTAATTCAAAAAAACTTTATGAGATTGTAAGAGATTTTCCCAGTGATGACATTATTGTCAATGAAGTCGAAAGCCGTTGGATTGAAATCGGCAATGAACGCATTGAATATCATATTGTCGGAATGGACCCTGATGACTTTCCGGACAGCCCGCATATAGAAGAGGTGACATTTTTTGAAATTGATTCCGGAGCATTGAAAAGAATGATCGAGAAAACGCTCGTTATCAGCGGCGCGCCGGATGACAAACGGGCGCATATCAACGGAATTTATTTTGAAAGAATCTTCAACGGGGATGAAAAAGCTGTCAAAATGGTTTCAACAGATGGCAGCCGGCTTTCAACGGCTGACTATTGTTATGATAAAGATTTCGATCTGCCGGAGGGACCGGGTATCATCATCCCCAAAAAGGGACTGAACGAAGTTGCCAAATTTCTCGGACCCGAGGGCGCAGTCCAGATCGGTTTCAAAGATAATCACTTTATCATAAAAAAAGATGCTGAAACGATTATCATAAGGCTTCTTGAAGGGGATTTTCCAAAATACAATGATATTATCGTCAGAGGCGACGGCCATGCTGTAAATATAGACAGGCAGTTGTTCATCAGGATGCTCAAAAGAATGTCTATTTTATCTTCCGAGAGCTATAAAGGAGTCGTCTTCAATTTCGGAACGGACAAGCTTCTGGTCACTGCCCAAAACCCTGATCTTGGTGAATCCAAAGAGGAGATGGCCATTGAATTTGAGGGGGAATCCATTGAGGTGGCCTTTAATCCCAAGTATTTTATGGAAACCCTGAATGTCATTGATGATGATACAGTGATTCTGGGCATCGTTGATGAGCGAAGGCCCTGTCTGATCGAAGGGGAAAATGACAAAACATTTTTAAGCGTGATCATGCCGATGCGAATATAAGAAAGGGTTAAGGGTTAAGGGGTAAGTATAACCTTGTATGTTGCTGCCTGCCTTAACCCCCTAACCAACCCTTAACCCCTTACCCTTTTACCTTAACCCTTTTACCTTTACCCTTTATAAATATGAGCAAGAATATCAATAATACGACTTACGACGCAGATAATATCAAAATTCTGGAAGGGCTTGAGGCGGTCCGCAAAAGACCTTCCATGTATATCGGAAATGTGGATGTGGAGGGGCTTCATCATCTTGTCTATGAAGTTGTGGACAACAGCATTGATGAGGCCATGGCAGGGTATTGCGACCTTATTGACATCATCATTCACACGGACAACAGTGTCAGCGTTGAGGATAACGGTCGGGGGATTCCTGTAGGCATCCACAAAAAAGAGAAAGTCCCCGCACTTGAAGTGGTTATGACCAGACTTCATGCCGGCGGAAAGTTTGACAATGAATCTTACAAAGTTTCAGGGGGGCTTCATGGTGTCGGCGTTTCGGTGGTCAATGCCCTTTCCATGTCTTTGGAAGTGGAAATTTACTCCGGCGGAAAAATTCATCATCAGACATACCGGAAAGGCATCAAAGCAAGCGAACTGAAAGTTACCGGAAAAACAGACAGGCACGGCACAAAAATACATTTCAAACCTGATACGGAAATTTTAAATTCAGATGATTTTTCTTTTGAGATACTGAGCCGCAGAATCCGGGAACTTGCCTTTCTGAACAAAGGGGTGAGGATAAGGATCGAAGATGAACGCTCGGATAAAAAAGATGAATTTTTTTATGAGGGTGGAATCTCAGAGTTTGTCGAATATCTGAACAGGCACAGCACCGCCCTGCATGAACCGATTTTCATACAGGGTGAAAAAAACGGATCCCATATCGAAGTAGCGATCCAGTATAATGCCACCTTTGCCGAAAAGATATTTTCATTTGCCAATAACATCAACACAGTGGAAGGCGGATTTCATCTTATCGGCTTTAAGGCGGCACTGACGCGCACCGTCAATCAGTATGCAGTCAACGGAAACCTTCCGAAAAATTTCAAGACAAAACTCAGCGGGGATGATGTCAGAGAAGGCATGACCGCTATCATCAGTGTCAGAATCATGTCCCCCCAGTTTGAAGGGCAGACCAAGACAAAGCTGGGGAACAGTGAGATCAAAGGATTGGTTGAATCCCTCATTAATGAAAAACTGAGTGCATTCCTTGAAGAAAATCCGGCAGTTGCCAAAAAAATCCTTGCAAAATCCATTGACGCTGCACGGGCAAGGGATGCGGCAAAACGTGCAAGAGATCTGGCCAGAAGCAAAGGCTCTCTGATAGATTCGACCCTTCCGGGCAAGCTTGCGGACTGTCAGGTGTCAGACCCTGCTGAGAGAGAACTTTTCCTGGTGGAAGGGGACAGTGCCGGCGGATCAGGAAAACAGGGCAGGGACCGAAGGTTCCAGGCGATTCTGCCTCTGAAGGGCAAAATATTGAACGTCGAAAAAGCACGGTTTGACAAGATGCTGCGCAGCGAGGAAATCAAGAATATCATCACAGCCTTGGGCACGGGTATCGGCGAGGAAGAATATGATATTGAAAAGCTGAGATACCACAAGATCATTGTCATGAGCGTGGCCGGGGATGAACCGACCCTGGTGGCAGACAATGCAGGACAGTCAGAATTTGTGGAAATCGGCAAATTTATTGATGAGTGCATTGATGGACAGCGTACCGCAGGGCGATACAACGTCATCTCTTCTGATCCTGTGACTCATGCCACGCGTTTCCGCCCCCTGAAAGCGGTGATCCGTCACGGTCATAATGAACCAATGTATAAGATCACGACCCAGTATGACCGTTCTGTCAAAGTGACATCTTCTCACAGTGTCTTTGTGCTTGAAGATGGCAAAGTCCGCCTGAGAAAAGGCAGCGAAGTCAGTCCGGGTGACGTTCTGGTGGCTAGCAGGCGTCTGCCGCGTCCGGAAAAAAGACCTGTGCAGATTGATCTGGTGAAGACGTTCCATGATGCCGGACTGACTCATGCCCTGTATCTGAAAGGTGACGATGTGCGGCGTGTCGCCAGTCACCGGCTTCTGGCAAGGGTGGAATGCCCGGATCATTCGGAAGTGCAAAAGGTCAGTCTTGATTCAGATGGGTGGCAGACGCTTGTTGAGCAGCGTCAGGCTGTGGGAATCTCTCAGAACCAGGCTGCCGCGGTGTGCGGCGTATGTCAGCCGATCTCCGTCAGTCAATGGGAAAACAGCATCAGTCAGCCAATATTGCCCAAGTTTATGGATTATATTGAAACCATTGGCGGCAATGATAATCTTGCTTATGAGATGTTTCCTTCCAGAATTGATGAGCGGCCTGCTCAGGATGATTCGGATGAAAATGCCAGATGGCGCGTGGTCAGCTACTATAAACGCCTTGAGAACTTTACACAGGACGAACTTGAAGCACTTGGCGGGAATGTGGAGATTGTCCCCCAGACACATAAGGACAAGGCCTTCCCCCGCTATTTGCCAATTACCCGCGAACTGGTGTATTTTCTGGGGTGGTTTGCTGCCAGGGGATGTCTGGACAAAGACCAGGTCATCCTCAGCCTGGATAGGAAGGATGAGCCATTTCTTCCGGAGCTTGCCATTTATGTCAGAAAGGTGTTCCGCGAAACCCCTCACCGCTCTGATGATCCTGGATATCCCGGCATCAGATTCTGTTTTCACAGCGTGGCTGCTGCACGGTTGCTGAAAGCGTGGGGATTGGGCGGACTGATGCACGAGAAGGCATTGCCGAATATCATATTCAGCCTTGATGAAACTTTGCAGACTGCTTTTCTGGAGGGCTTTTTTCTTGGCAATGGTGGTGTGACTGAGGACATGAATGTGTCGTTTCCCTCCAGTTCAAAAAAGCTGAAGGACGGCCTGCTTTATCTTTTCGGACAATTGGGCCTGATTGCGAGTGCGACCTGCCAGCCTTCTGACACCGGGCAATACACTGTTGCCATACATGGTAAAGATCAGCTTGAACAATGTCGGCAGATTTGGCAGGGTCATCCGGATGCTCATAAGGTGGAAGCGTTTCTGGCAAATCCCGAGTGTGAGAACTCTGATTATATGCCAATCAGTGATGATCTGATGGGGTTGAAGGTCATTTCTGCTGAAGATATCGAACTGGTTGGCGACTATGTTTACGATTTTTCTGTTCAGGATGACGAAAACTTCGTTTGCGGAACAGGCGGACTCTTAGCGAAAAACACCGACGCGGACGTTGACGGGTCTCATATCAGAACACTTCTCCTGACATTTTTCTACAGACAGATGAAAGAGATTGTCGAGAAAGGGTTTCTCTACATTGCCCAGCCGCCTCTGTTCAAGGTCGGCAAAGGAAAGAGCGAGGTGTATCTCAAGGATGAGCCCGAGTATAATGATTACCTCGTGAAAAGGGTGTGCGGTCAGAGAAATGTCAAAAACAGCAGGGATGAGACGATCTCGGAGCAGGACCTGTATCTTTTTATCGGCGATCTTTCAGAATATATCTCTGTAATATCAAAGCTGGAACGCCGCGGCATTTATCCTGAACTTGTTGAACTGCTGATAAAACAGGGCGTCGAAGATAAGACATTTCTTGAAGACGAGGCCAAGATGTCGGAGCTGAGAGATTCCCTTTCAGAGAAAGGATATGAGGTCGGCGAATTATTGTGGAATGAGGAACGCGGCGTTTATGAGATGACGATCACGCCTCCTGATGGCGGAAACGGCGAATCATTGACAGACAGCAGCGCAACAGGCAGGGAAATTAAACCGCTCGTACTGGGTAAAGGCCAACTGGTTTATTCCTCAGATTTTCAGAAGAGCCTGGTTTTGGGAAAAAAGATTTTTGAATTCGATCATCCGCCATTTTCGATTTTTGCCAAAGACAAGGAAGAGAGTGCGATTCTTATTAAGAACAAGGTGCGTCTTCTTTATTTTATGATAGAGGAAGGCAAAAAAGGGATCGCTGTTCAGAGATACAAAGGGCTTGGCGAAATGAATCCGGATCAGTTGTGGGAAACCACGATGAATCCGGACAAGCGGATTCTGCTCAAGGTGAAGGTGGAAGACGCGGTTGAAGCGGATGAAATTTTCACGCTTCTGATGGGTGATGTTGTTGAGCCGAGAAGGGAATTTATTCAGACAAATGCGCTTGAAGTGAGTTCGTTGGACATATAAACGGTCATGGCTTTCAGCCATAACAAAGCACGAATGTCATAAAGATATAATTGATTGATATTTTTGCCGGACGGGGTTGCAAACCCCGTCCGGCAACGGCAAACCCCCGTCCGCGGCAACGTCCGGCAACGGGCAGCGAGATATTAAACATTGCGGACGGGGTTGCAAACCCCGTCCGGCAACGGCAAACCCTGTCCGGCAACGGACCGCCATTTCTCAGGAATTGTCCTTCATCCATCTATGCTAAAAGTGGAATCCCCCCTGTTTCCTATCCGATTTGAAGTAAGGCGACTGATCAGTTCATCTCAGAAATCCAAAATCAAAATTTTTCAGTCTGTGCGGTCCCGCCGGGGAATAAATTCCCCGGCTGAAAGCGAAAGTACGCTAAAGCGCACTGTAAATGGCTTTTAGCCTGCGTTGGCCAGTTAATAAGACATAAGAGGAGGATGCGATGAATCATGAGAACATTCTGAGATGGATCCGGAACAGCGAGAATTCCGGCATGGAATTCAAGCGGGATGACATTCGGCCTGAACAATTGGCAAAGGAGATTGTAGCTCTTCTGAATTTCAAGGGCGGCAAAATACTGCTGGGTGTGGAAGACGACGGGAGCATATCCGGAATAACCCGGCCTTCTCCCGAAGAATGGGTGATGAATGTCTGTTCTGATATCGTTCATCCCAGGATCATCCCATATTACGAGGAAATTCAGATGGGAGACAGACGGGTCGCGGTGATCTCCGTGGATATGGGCATTTCAAAGCCTTATGTGATGCGTCATGGTAAGGGGGAGAACATTTATATCCGGGTAGGCTCGACTTCCCGACTTGCCACGAGGGAAGAGCAGATGCGCCTTTTCCAGGAAGGCGGTTTTTTGCACGTTGAGATTCTGCCAGTCCCCGGAACCTGTTTTGCAAATCTTGATCTGAGGCGTCTGAGTGACTATTTCGGACGGGTCAGAAGGTTGATTCCTTTGCCGAACACGGATGAGGACTGGACCCAGTTGCTGATCAACATGGAATATATGAGCGCGCATGAAGGCTCAGATTCCTTATGCACCATTGCCGGGCTTCTCCTGTTCGGACGCCGGCCCGGGCGTTTTCTCCGACAGGCCGGGCTGGAATGGATTGTGTTTCCGGGAACCGAAAAAGATTATGACACCCGGGACAGAGCCGGCTTGGATGGTCCTCTGGCTGCACTGTGGGATGAAAATGGAGAGCAGATCGAAGACGGTCTTCTTGATCTGCTGATGAATAAGGTCAGACAGCATGCATCTCAGGAAAAACTCTCGGAGAATCAGTTGACAAGAGTTATTCAATGGGATTTTGCCCCTGAAGCGATAAGGGAGGCCGTTGTCAACGCGTTTGCCCATCGGGACTGGACAAGACCCGCCGATGTCGAGGTCTCGTTATATTCGGACCGTATGGAGATCATCAGCCCGGGGCCGCTGCCCAACCACGTCACAGTGGAACGCATGAAGCAGGGGCTTCGCATTCCGAGAAATCCCATCCTGATTCAGACCCTTAAAGATTACGGATATGTGGAGTACATGGGCATGGGGGTGAGAAACAAGATCATCGCGGGCATGAAAAAGCATAATGGGACAGAACCGGAGTTTGTTGCGGATGAGTTTCAGGTGCTGGTTCGATTGCTTAAAGAATGAGGGATTGATGAAGGGTAAGGGGCATATTCATCAAGCTAAGGCTGCCGGACGGGTTGCAAACCCCGTCCGGCAAAGAAGGGGCGGCAAACATTTCGGACGGGGTTGCAAACCCCGTCCGGCAAAGAAGGGGCGGCAAACATTTCGGACGGGGTTGCAAACCCCGTCCGGCAAAGAAACCCCGTCCGGCGTTATTCGCCTGGAATCAGACTAAACAGGGACTAAGCCAAAATAACAGGAAACATCAATGAAAGACATCTCACAAATCAATATGGAAGCCGACCTTCGCAGATATTTCGGTTTTGATGCTTTTCGGTCGGATCAGAAAGAGGCCATCCAAACGCTGATGGAAACGCATCGGGTATTGTGCATTCAGCCCACAGGACACGGCAAATCTCTGCTTTACCAGTTGCCATCCCTGTGGGTGGAAGGACTGACGCTGGTCATTTCTCCGCTGCTGGCACTGATGCGGGATCAGATCCGGCAGTTGAACGAGCGCTTCGGCATCCCTGCCGCGAGCATCAATTCCGACCAGACCGATGAGGAGAACTCGGTCGCACAGCGATCCGCGATTGATGGCACCATCCGTATCCTTTTTATTGCGCCGGAGAAGCTGGATAATCTGGAGATTTACAAATTCCTCATCCGTCTGAATATCGGATTGCTGGTGGTGGATGAGGCGCACTGCATCTCCACCTGGGGCCATGATTTCCGGCCCTCTTATCGCCAGATTGTGAATGCGGTCCGCCGCTTTGAAAAAAAGAACGATGACCTTCGCATCTTAGGACTCACAGCCACCGCAAACCGGCGCGCAGAAGCGGATATCGCCCGTCAGTTGGCAGATGCCGCGAACAAAAGCCCTCTGAAAGTCCTTCGCACCTCCATGGACAGACCCAATATCAGTCTCTGGGTGATATCAGTACAGGGAACAGCGCAAAAACTCGAAGTTCTCGAAAAACTTCTCCGAGAGACACAGGGAACCGGAATTCTTTACTGCGCCACCCGGGACGGAACCGAGATCGCCGCGGAATATCTCACGGAAAAAGGATTGGATGTCGTCTCCTACCATGCTGGTTACGACCCGGACCGGAAACGTCAGTTGCAGCAGACATTCATGGATGGAAGCACAAAAGTCATCGCGGCCACCAATGCCCTTGGAATGGGCATTGACAAATCCGACCTCCGCTTTATTGTCCATCTGGACGTTCCAGGATCCGTGACCGCGTATTATCAGGAAGTGGGCCGGGCCGGGAGAGACGGTCTTCCTGCCCGGGGAATCCTTCTGTTTGACGAAAACGACCGCCGCATCCAGGATCACTTCATCCGCTCGGCCCTGCCCACAATAGAAGATTTCCGAAAGGTTTATGCCAATATACGCCCTGATGAGGAGAACGCCCTGCCGACCCTCTCGGCCGTGAAGGTCAGAACCGGTCTTCATCCCACCCGGGTGACGCTGATTATGGCGGAACTGACAGAACAGGGACTGATCCAAAAAATGATGGTCAGGCGGAGACAGGTCTATTGCCGCACGGATAAAAGAACAACTCCGGATCTGACCCGATACACAAACCAGAATACAGTCCGCACCGCCGAACTGGAGGCCATGCTTCGCTATGGACTGGGGGAATCAGGGTGTCTGATGCAGTCGCTCCGTCTGGCTCTGGGAGATGAAGATGCCGAACCCTGTGGTCGGTGCAGTCAGTGTCGCCCTGATCATTTTCCCCAGAATTTGGCATCTTCGTTCACAGGAGAGGCAGCCAGGTGGCTGGCGCAAAGGAATGTTCCCATCACAGCCACGAAGATTCCCAGGATGTCAGAAGGCGTTTCTCTTTTGAACGGGGATCTGCGCTCTCCCCTGTTTATTCAGTTCATGCGGCAGCGGGCCAAAAACAATGCAGGGAAAAGTTTTCATGAACTGCCTCCTGATCTTGAAAAAATGCTGTTCACCAAGCTGGATCGCATGAGAGAAACCCGGGCCTTCGGACTTGTTGTTCCTCTTCCTTCAAGAACTTGGAGTCAGTGGAAGTTTGTCGGGGAACTGGTGTCAGAGCGACTGAATGTCCCTCTGTACGCTGACCTGCTTGCCTGGAAAGAGATGCCCACGCATCGCCAGGGAGAGTTGCTCAATAATGATCAGCGAAAGGCGAATATCAAAGACAAAATGAAGATCACCCGGCGAATACCGGGTCTTTCGGACCGTGCGATTCTTCTTTTGGATGATTATGTCGGCTCCGGAGCGACCTTGAAAGAGGCAGTGCGGACACTGCGGAAACAAGGCGGCGTGTCCGGGGATATCGTCCCTCTGACCATGGCCCGTGTCCGTTGGCGGCTCGGAGCCAGGGGGATGATTTAGCACTCCATAAGCGTGATGTGTGAATTCACGTATCACGCCTGATTGCTTGGATGAGTTGAGCCATGGAAAACCTGAGTCATTGATCAGACAAGAGGTTGGAATCTGAATAACGAAGATGGAAAATTTAACATGAGACCGTTTAATGCAACAACAATTTGAAACAAATGTCTGCAAATCCGAGACAGGGCCGCCCCGCATAGAATACCTGCGGGTGGAAAAACCAGCCAGCCCACTTGTCACCTATTATCTCGCCATCAATGAAACCGCCAGAGGGCCGGTTGCCGGGGAGGAATGGTTGCAATGGCAGTCGGGCTCCGAGGGCAGACCGTTCCGTTTTTTGGATTTCCGCATGGGGGAAGGTTTTGTTTTCCCAGATGAGGTTCCCTTTGAAACGGATACGCGCATCATAAAAAAATTGCAGTCATCGGAATTTGCAGAAAAATTGGAATCAGCAGAGATGCTGGCAGTCAGCACACTGGGCCAGTTTGCCAGGCATCCCCATATCAGCGTATTGCGGCGTTTTATCAGTGATTGGCATCTGTCCTGTCTGACTCCCGGGAATATGCGCGGTATTCCGGAAGCCGCAATCCGGACCGGATCCGTGGCACTTGGGAAACCTTGGAACGTCTGCTGCAAAAAGCCGGTTATTACAAAGGCGGATTACCAAAAATTGAATTGGCAAAAACTGTCACACCGCACATGGAACCGGCCGGCAATACCTCAGAAAGTTTTCAGAGTTTTCGTAAGGCATTGTTGGAACTGGTGGCATGATAAGGAACGTGCATAAAATAATTTCCAAAATACTGAATCAGACCTGACAGGTTTTAAAAACCTGTCGGGTTTGTCCCGGGTGATGAAAATGTTGCCGTTGCTTTTAAGAAGCTGATCCCGTTTTTGTTCCAGGCATCAGCGGAACTGTTACGAGACTGTCTGAATGATTAATTATGAATGAATGAGATAGCAAGATGAAACAAAAATGGTATCCGATTTTTCAAAGTGTGCCGGCGGATGAATTTACCGACCGGCAAGAGATCATCGCCTATCTGTTGCGTTGGGCGGCAAACACCGCTCGCGACATCACCCTGAGTACGGCCGTAATCGGACAACGACGTCTCGGCAAGACAGCGGTGCTGGAGCAGATATATAACCGTCTTTTCTGGGAACAGGACAAGGTGGTGCCAATCTATTTTACTTTTGAGGCCAGCCCGGTCACCTCTACCGAGTTTGCCTTTGCCTATTATACCAACTTCCTGCGCCAATATGTGGCCTTCCGGCGTAAAGATTACCTCCTGGCCCGGCTCACGGACAGGGATGTGGAATTGAAGAATCTGGTGGAGATGGCCGAATCTCTGTCGGGTGATCCTGTAGCCCGCCATGCCGGAGGTATGTTCCGTCTGTTAAACTCGCCTACCGCGCAACTGCACGACAAATTGGCGGCGGCTGTCCACCTGCCCCGCCAGATTATGGAGTACAACCGCGGGCAGGGCAAACCGGAGACACCGATTTTCGTCATGCTGGATGAGTTCCAGGAGGTGCTGAAAATCGACTACTCCGATGGCAAGCCGGCGGATACGGTTGGTCTGTACCAATGGGCGGTGGAGGGACGGCAATGCCCTCATTACGTCACCGGCTCGGCCATTCGTCTCATCACCCAGGAAGTGCTGGGCACCGGTGCGCTGTTCGGTCGTTTTCGCCATCTGAAATTCCCACCTATGGAAGCGGTGTATGGGCTGGAGATGGTTGACAATCTGGCCACTAAGTATGGCCTGACCATTTCCGAACCAGTGGCCGGTTATCTGGTCAACCGCTGCGGCGGTAATCCCTTCTATATTCGGTGTGTGCTGATGCAGGCAATTGAGCAACAACAGCGAGACATCCCGAATGAGGGGGCAGTCAGCAATCTGATTGCCCGCGAGGTCACACGAGGTCAAATTGCTCAGGACTGGGCCGGACAGTTGCAGAAATATTTCGAGACCATCAACTCCTATACCATTGCCAAACGCATCATCTTTTATGCGGCCAAGTTTGGTGACAGACGCATCCCCCCGGAGGAGATTGCGGCTGAGGTGAAGCGACCTGTAGAAGAGGTGCAATATACCCTCAAGCAGTTATCCTTTGCTGAAATGCTTGACGGCCGTGGCGGCAATATCTACTACAACATCAAAGACCCCATCCTGAAAGATTTTATCAACACCCAGTATGAATTGGACATTGAGGGTGGCTCTTGGAATGAAATATATCGAGAACTGATGGAGAAATATCAGAGTTTGCAGGGCAAATATTCTGACCTGCTGGGTGCGTTGGTGGAAGCACGGCTGGAGGCCCTGCTCAATCGTTTTGACGGACGGACGGTGCCGGGCCGGTTATTCAACACGACCGAAGAGGTGGAGTTGCCAAAATTCGTCTATGTGGGAGACACTTATGTCAAACCGCCCGGCAGCCGGGCATATCAGATTGATTTGGAGGGGGAGTGGTATAAGGATAATTATGATGCCTGGGTCTGGGCAGTTGAGGTGAAGTGGTGGAAAACAGAGGTCACGCCTTCTGTGGTGAAGAAATTCGTTGCCGCGTGTGAGGCTTTGCAGAAGGAGAAGAGACTGGCCGGGGTGGTCAGGTGGCTGGTCAATCAGGGCGGGTTCAGCAAAGGGGCCAAAAAGGAGTTGGATGAGTGCGGTGTCTATTACTCCGGCCCGGACGAGATCAACGAGCTGCTATATATGTTTGGCATTGAGCGACTTTTGAAAAAGCAGAAGGTTAACCTCATGGAGGAAGATAATGACAGAAGATAATTTCCAAAATATTGAATCAGGCCTGACAGGGAGGTTGCAATTTCAGCATGTCACGGCGATATCGGGCATAAGACGGCATGCTGAGATTGCAGCCTCCCCTGAATTGAATCCGTTATAATCAGAAAACAAGACAGGTCAGAAGGAAGATGAACTTTCTGTGATGCCAAGGAATTTGGAAAATGAAACAACTTGTTAAGATCATAGTCTTTATGACCGTATGTATCCTGGGGATATCTGTTTTGCCCTGGGCTGCCTCGGTTCCTGTGATCCGCGTGGATGCGAAAAACAAAACCGGCAAGGACATCGGTGTGGAACTCGGACGTCTGATCATTGATCGGTTTCCCGATATCGCGAAATCTGTTGACAGCTATCTGGAATCTTACAGCAGCCAGGACAGATTCAATTATATTGTCCGCAGACGGCTTGACGCCGTCAGATCATCTGTGGACCGCAGGTACAGGGATGAGGTGGATGGGATGGCCTCTCTCCTTGTCAGTTCGGACAGGAACAAAATCGGGGACGGGGTTCTCTCTTCAGATGAGTTCTGGTTCTTCCAACTGATACCGGATATCGGGAGAGAGAGCAGTTGCTCCGGTTTCGGCGTGTTCGGCGAGTGTTCCGCATCAGGGGGGCCTATTGTGGGAAGAAACATGGACTGGTTCACGACCGAGGCCCTCAGAGGGATTCAGGCCATAACGGTTTATGAGTACGAGAAAAATGTATTGGTGAACATCGGCTTTGCCGGGTATGTGGCCGTGGTCACTGGATTCAACAATCGGGGACTCTTCGCGGCCCATCTGGATTCTCCCATGGGACTGCCTTATCCGGATACGCCCCGGGGAATACATTCTGCTGTGTTTGAGATACGCAAGGCACTGGAGACCGAAGGCTCGATCTCACGGGCAGCGTCCCTGATGCGCAGACAGCGGTATCCGTTCAGTCATAATGTCCTTCTTGCAGACACAAGGGATGTTCAGGTATTGGAACAGGTCCGGGGGGAACCCGGCAGGCTGAGAAGTGCTTACAGTCCCGTCAGGATAGACATATCCTGGGACAAACCCTGCCAGATCGCTGTGGTCAACTTCTTTGCTCTCAGGGGATATTCAAACCATGTGACAGAGACATGCCGGTGGCGGCGTTTTGAGACGCTGGCCGTGTTCGACAGATATCACAAGGCATATCCCGGAGATGTCATGAAAATCATGCTCGATACCAAAACTGTCTGTTATGACAGCATATTCAGGGATCGCACGGTTCAGTCCATGGTCTTCACTCCGGAGGACAGAAAACTTTACCTTTATACAGTGCCGGTCTCCGGAGTTCATCCCCCGAATCCTGTAATGGAAGAGGTGAAAGACCTGATTCCTTCCGCACCCCCGGAAGGTATGGCGGATGTCGGAAATCTCCTCATGATTTTTCTGCTCGTCATCGGTGTGCCAGTCGGGGCGGTGATTTATTACAAATGGGAATCCAGCCTGAAACGCAGATTGTCGGTTTATGGGGATGAGAAGGAGAATGAGGAGAATGACCATATATGATAAAAAACCGTTGCCGGACGGGGTTTCCGCTGCCGGACGGGGTTTGCAACCCCGTCCGGCAATCAGAAGGAGTGACAAAAAAATGAAACCTGATACAGAAACAGAAATCCGGATTGCAGATATCAGGAACTGCCCCGAAGTAATTCCGGTTTTGGCACAATGGTTTGAAGATGAGTTCGGATACGAGGACGTGACAAAAGAAGATGAGACAAGCTGGCTTGAACAGAGTCTTCAGACAGATGAGGGACTTCCGACAACTCTTGTTGCTTATGCAGGCGGCATCCTGGTCGGAACAGCCAGAATCTTTACTGATGAAATGGATGACAGACCTCAGTATAACCCCTGGTTTGGCTACTGGTTTGTTCTGCCTTCCCACAGAAAACAGGGAATCGGCACTGCGCTTGACCAGGCAAGACTGAAAGCCGCCAAAAAAGAAAAAATCGGAAGAGTCTATTTATGCACCCATACTCAGAAAGCGTACCGATTTAAAAGAGATTGGCGTCTGATTGAGGAAAGAATATATTATGGACACGATGCAGCTGTTTTTTATAAAGATTTATGATTCGGCAATAATGGGAAAAGAACCCGGCTTTTTTTGACACTGAAAGGAATATTCCTGATTCCCGTCATCGTCATAAGCCGGGCTTGCGGAGATGAGACTTAATCTGCACGGATTGTGTGTAAGAAATAATTTGCTTCCGGAGTTGCAGACTAATCCTTGTCTTATCCCTGATCCGTGCCTTACTTCCGAAACAGGTCAATAACGGTTTTGCGGACCGCATCCGGTTTTACGGGAATAATCCCTGTATTTTCAAAGCGTTCGGAAATATTCCAGGGCCTGTTCAGGAACGGGTTATATACCAGCAGAAAAGTATAGTCGTAAAAATTCGCCCGGGTCATGTCAAACACGCTTTTCAGGCCCCGGGTTTTTTCTGTGATATTGTCAAAATCCCTGTTATTGTCCCTTAACACCCCTGACCTGCACTCCACCATCAGTATCTTTCTTCCCACCATGCCGATGATATCAAAATCCCCTTTGGAACGAAAAATTTCTGACGGGGCTCTGTAATTCACAAGGGTATAGATTTCATGATTGAAATCGTTCCGAGTCAGATGATCAGAAATGATCTGATACACAAAGGCATTGAGCCAGTGCCCCTGGAGCAGTCCGTCATAATCTGAATGAAGCTTGTCAAACTCGATCCGCATAGGGTTTGAATGGCTTTTAAGCTTCTGAATGTCCTGAAGCTCTTTTTCTATCCACTCGCTGGTACGCTGCACCAGAAAAGAGGGTTCATAGTCGCTGACAACATCGTATCGTTTCATAAGCCCGAAAAAATACTCTGCTGCCTTTGCATGTTTCACCTGGGTGTTCACTTCCTCTTTTTTATGATAAAGCGCAAGCTTGAACAATTGCCAAATATTATAAATTTCAGAGAACTTGTCGCCAATCTTCTTTGCCAGTTCAAAATCATCTTCACCGAATTTCGTGATATCCAGGATATCAATACCTGCTGCATAAAGTGCCTTGAGGGTTTTTGAGTGGGATATCAGTTCATCATGTGTCTCTGTTCGCTGTTTGATCACCCCCCCGGGCAGGCGATTCCAGAATTCAAAATTTTTGGACAGACATTTTACCTCATCGTCAACATCCAATGGGACAATGTTATGATGGATGGTTTCCAACGCGCTCTTTATGTCCTGCGTTTTCTCCAACACATTCGTTATGACAGATTTTGGCTTGGATGCCATTGGTAAAGCGTCCAATACGATTTCCAGCAGTTCCTGAAGCTCTTCAGCTTTTTGAAGTGGATTTACCATACTTCCTCCTATGAATCATGCCTGTCCGAAAAATTCCGGGGCATTTCAAAGTTCCCGGGAATGGTTCCAATTTTTGGAATACTCCCGGGTCCTCTGGCTCAATGAATATTCAGCAGATCAGGAACGCTCCGGCCGGGTTGGCAAATCCACGGGCCGGTTCAAATTTATCCGTCCGAATCGGGCAATAACGGATATATTTTTCCTTAATTTTCCAATCTGCTGATACTGATTTTGACAATTCTTATGTCAAAACAGGCCGAAAACTGAACCCATCCGGCCTTCCAAAATCATTGAATTTTCGTGATCCTGTAAAATTCAATCTGCCCAGCAGGTTAAAACTTGAACAAACCTGTAACACCGACTATATAAAACAGACGAATAAATCAATGGGGTGAAGGGAGTATTCAGAGGTGGGAAAATCCTACTTTTCAGTGAAATATGTTTGTATTCCCTGATGACCAAGTTTTTATTATACAGGAAATCATAGATTTTTCTGATGGTTATATCTTGGATGAATGATAAATCACGTTGGAACCGGCAATAAATTGCCGGGCTCCCTACGGGACAAAAATCAGTTCAGAACCGGCAATGAATTGCCGGGCTATTCTCAGTTGTCCCTGCGGGACAAAAATCAGCCAAAAAAATCTTTTCTTACACATAATCCGTGTAGATAGCTTATCTATTAAGTACCTGACCAATAATTTTGAAGAGGTAACACTCTGAAAATTCAGAATTAAACCCCATGAAAATGTTACAAAACTTTTGCACAGGTACTTATTCCTTCGTGAGAATCTTTTCTTACAAATTTTAAGATATGTGGAAAATTTTGGCTCTGATTAACAATTCACGTTCTTTCAAACGCTCCGGGGCGTTGAGTTGCAAAAGACGGACAGTCACCCTGCCTGTCTGTGTAAGCGGGATGAACTGAGCGTCGCTTAACAAAAAATGATCTGTCCACTTATCACGGCGAGGATGATAAAGTGCCACGATATCTCCGGTTTCCGGGTCCAAAGAGGCCAGATCGCTGCCTTTGTGTTTGTTGCACAAGGCACAGGAGAGGGCCAAATTGTCTGCCTGGCTCAATCCGCCGTGCTTCTGAGCTATGATATGGTCCATCTCATAGCTTGCAAAAGCAGCCGATTCTGGAACAAGACAGTATTCACATCGCCATTCGGCACGTTCACGGACAAAGTGCCGCAGGGCCGCGGGAATATACATACTCATGCTTATGCTCCTTTGAGTTTTATATATGCCCTGGCCTTTGCGATACGCACCAGATGTTCCAGATATTGGTACTGTTCCCATTCCTGCTGTTGCTCCGGTATCAGGCCGGTGGTACGGTTTTTCTCCAGCAGTCCGCTTATTCGGTTTTGCAGTTCCTCAGACGGATGCAACGCCAGAATCTCCTCGGGGTCGGGCAGGCTGGCCAGAAATTCCATCACCTCGGCAGTGCCATCAAAACCGGACTGGGAAGCCGCATTCAGTTCCCGCAGGCCGAGTTCCAGGATTCTCGGGATCTGGTCTTCCAAGGGCACCAGGCGTATTGCCAATTTCTTGGGGATATTAAAATTAACAGATGTTTGCATATTTCTTTCCTCTCAGAATGTATCCTCTTTGATTACCGCAGATTCGCAAATTGGAAAATAATCTGTGCAATCGTTTCCATCTGGGTTAATCCGTGTAGATAGCTGTGCAATCTGCGGTTCAGAACCCCGGCAATGAATTGCCGGACTATTCTCAGTTGTCCCTGCGGGACCAAAAGACACTCCTTTCAAATCGTTAAAATTCACCCGATCCATTGCTCCCGCCACATCTCCCACATCAGGATGGCCCAGAGCCGATACTGGTGATTCCGCTTTCCGGACAGGTGTTCCTTTATTTTT
>Ga0190283_1000505_pt1 | contig 19974 bp, 10 predicted proteins | sample 48691801_MG_FD_161669 | JGI IMG/M metagenome (GOLD analysis project Ga0190283, IMG submission 161669) | Hydrothermal vent microbial mat bacterial communities from Southern Trench, Guaymas Basin, Mexico - 4869-18-0-1_MG | ecosystem: Environmental > Aquatic > Marine > Hydrothermal vents >...
TCATGATGACGAACTCTTCCCCGGCAAGAGATTTTCGGACAAGTTCCGTGAAATTGCTTTCAGCATATCCCAGCTGTATTTGCTGCAACATTTTTTCACCTCAGTTTTTTTTGCTTAATTTTTTTCCCTGTGCGAGGGTCCGTAATGCCCAACCATTCCCCGCTGTTTCCCTGATATGCAGGAGAAAAACAGTAAGAACTCTGTGGCTCTCTGTGCCTCCTCCGCGGCTCTCTGTGGTTACTGAAAAGCATCCCGGGCACAGTCCCCCAAATCCGTTGAACAAATCTTTATTCTGATTATAACGGATTCAGGGGAGGGTACAACCTGCTGAAATTACTGAGCCGGATACCGGCAGTTCTGTCCGTTCCGGGCTTTCCGATCCGGAAGCCGGGCATAAATGCGTCCACTTTTTCTCTGTGTCCTTTGTGCCTTTGTGTGAGATACCGCTCCGAAATTGCAGCCTCCGTTATAATCAGTATAATTTAATGACAGAATCGTTCTGATATCATGAGACTGGAAAGAAGTCAACGGGTAAATACAGCAAAAGCCGGAGGAGCAATCTCCCGGATGAAAGCGAAAGTCGTCCGCCCTTCTTCCGATTTAACAGTTCGGGTCTGTAATCGGCCATATCTCTTATCTTCCGGGCATCCTGCAAATATGTTCTGAATTTCGGAAAAATTTTGTTCCTGTTGCAAAAATGGATCACAAACTGAGGTACTCAGAAAAAACGTATTACCCCAAAAATCTCGCAAAGGCGCAAAGGCGCAAAGGCGCAAGAAAAGGCTCTGTGGCCAGTTTCCCGCGCTTTTCCTTTGCGTCTTTGCGTGAGATATAAAATAATGGGGGAATGCGTTTTTTACGAGTCCCTGAGTCCGAATCAGGCAGGGAGGGGTTCGGATTTGGCAATCGTTCGACGGCTCGACTGAGCTTGCCGAAGTCTGATCTCACGCCTAAGTCCGAACCGGGCAGGAAGAGTCTCTTTAAAATATCCCCTTCTTGTTAAGAAAATGGCCATATTTTCTGTCCTCGGTCAGTATGTCAATCATGATCCATTTCTTGAAAAAGCCTAAAGCAGCCCTGTTGATTTCAAAATCAGGTTCCTTAACCTCCTTCTGAAATTCCAGAATTTCCTTGAAAACAAGCTCATGCTTCTTTTTATGAGATGCATACTCCGGGTAATTGTGCGTTTGCATCAATGCCTCCTCTTTGGCGAGATGGGATTCAATAGAACGAACCAGGATGCCCAGCTCACGCTCCAAAATCGGCTTTTCCTTACCAGCGTCAATGGAGTTGCAAAGCGTATTCGCCTTGTCAAAAATCTCCTTGTGCTGATTGTCAATTTCGTGAAAATTGATGCTGTATTCCTCCCGCCAGTGAAAAGGGGGCATACCGCTCAACTCCGGCTTCAGTATCAGTTTCATCCGTCTTTGAAAGGTTTCAAAGAGTTTCCAGCGGATCACAGGAATATCAAGCAGCACATCTCCCGGCACATGATATACCTCTGTGGGTTCCGCAGCGCGAACCTGGAACAGGCTGGTTGTCCCGAAAAGGACGCATTCCTCCCCGAAAAAATGACCCGATGTCAGTGTCTCAAAGACTTCTTCTTTAATATATCTTTGCAGTTTTCCACGTTTGACCAGAAATATTGTTGAGTGAATTTCCTTGGGAAACACCTGCCCTCCTGCATAACAGTGAAAGCGCATGGCCTGGGCGAGTTTGTTTTGGATCGGGTAGGAAACCACTTCTCCGAACAGCCATGTTTTCTGGAGAAATTCCCGATTGTCTTGCAGACGCCTGATGTTGGCGTACAGTTTGTTCTGTTTCACAAACTTGAAATACAGGGTTCTGGGGAGCCTCAGCGCCTGCACGAAATTGGTCGCACGGTAGGTTCCTATTGACGGAACCCTGTACAATCCGGACATTTCTCCGATCAGGGCACCTGCGGACAGGATATTATGCACACCAAGCTCGGCCTGAATAAATTCCACGTTCCCTGTCAGTATCAGGTAAACATCATCATTGACAACGCCGCCTTTTAAAAGGATGGACTCCGGATTAAATGTGACCAGGGGGTTGTTCAGCAGGATTTTCAACTGATGCATCGGCGCGGAAGGGAAGTAGGATTTCAGAAAGTCAATGGCATAAGTATGCAGATAATTCTGAGACGTGGGAATTAAAATATCCACCATTCCGAAAGGTGCGCCCGAACCGATCTCTTTTTGTTTGTTGCTCAGAGGCACTGATGTATGAGACAGGATGATCTTATCCGAAGGATCATCTTTAAAATCATCTGCATCCCCGTGGATCATTCCCCCTCCGACATCAAGCTTCTTGATATGCACTTTTGTCAGATATTCTTTTTTTATCCGGTCGAAATATTCCTGGGAGATGCCGATTTGCGAATCGTCATCTGTGATCATTCCCTTGAGGACATTCAAAGCGACAATGTCCGCAAAATGGGCGTAAGCCCGATATCCGTCCTCCCACAAAGTGCGGAATATGAGAATGCTGGTTTCCACCGGATGCGGTGAAAAGAGCGGTTTTACCTCCAGTCCGTTAATATCGTTCCACTTGTCAAAGTCGAGATCATGCACTTCAAAGTAGTCAAACAGATTTTTCTCTTCTATGGACATCAGGGCGGACAGCTTTTTGGAGACAGAGGCCCGGACCAGGGGCGTGGAATAATATTTGATCCGATGATCCGCACGCATGAGCGTTGTAAAACCGGCAAAATGGTCGTCATGCGCGTGGGTATGAAAAATGCCCTCAATCTCATTCACGCCGATCCCCAGAGCCATAAGGCTGTACAGCACATTCGGCCCCGCGTCAATCAGATATATTTTTCCCTGGAACATCAGTATGCTGGACATGCACGGACGGTTGACATTCCATCCGTTTCCTTCCCCTGCATGAATGACCGCGAAATATTCCCGATCAATATGATGAAAGCCCAAAGTGTAGGGGGCACCGTAACTTTCATGGGGGGCCAGGTTCAGATCAACGTAAGCTGTTTCTCCCTGATACTTAAATTCAAACACGTTCAGGCGAATACGGCGGATAAAAACTCCGTTTCTGATTTCAACAGGGTCGCCTTCAACGATCCGGGTGTCCAGAAGGTCTTCCACAGGACGGATGCTTCCGAAAGCAAACTTCAGCTTGAGACGCATCATTTCATGCGCTGTTTCCGGATTTATCCCGGTATTCCTGATCTCCTCTTCGGAAATCAGGCCGTAATTCCCCCGGTAAATGTACTGCATCTGGGCTTCCACCTGCTCTGTCAGACCGATCAGCAGGGGTTTGATCCCTGTATTGTTCGGATGGTTCGGCAGCATCATTCCCTGATTGTACAGCATCTGCAATACAGGAAACTCCGCCAGATTTGCAAAACTTCCGCTCTGCAACAGCACATCCGAAAGCAATACAGCGTTCGGACCGGTTTCAAACGAGATGCCGTTCTGTTCTTTGGTGACAATCAACCCTCGTTTCATCAAATGTTTCACACTGTCAGCCGGGCAGCCGCACAACACAGAAAGCTGAGCTTCCGGAATTTCTATCAGAGATACCCCTTCAGCAACTTGTATTTTTTCTATTTTTGTCATCAGTTTCACTCCTGTTTGACGAAAGTGTTTTGGAAGCGGGACACAGCCCTGTCCCTGAAAATCAGTCAGCAGATACCATCAGCAGATCAAATTTTATCAGCCCCCTTATCATCTTTGTTTCTTTTTTTCAACAGATATTAAATAATTCAGCCGGACCGCGTGAACAGAACGCTGTTTGCCGAATTCTCAGCCTCTTTTTATGAAAAAACGATAAGCGTATTTATCAGGTTCAGGATGGCGAGAATCAATAAAATTTTCCAAACACCTTTGCAGGAAATTTTATTTTCGGTCTGAACTGTATGGCCGCAAACTGTTTTCCCAGCAGATTCTCATCGCAGAAGGAGCAATGGTGCCGGGTCATTCCGGCCAGCTCGTATAAGAGTTTATTTCTGTCTCCCTGAGACAATTCTCCCCATTTTCCATGATCTTTGAACCAAGTCGGAATCGGTGTTCTTTGCATTTTTTTCATCGTCCGAGTTCTCTTTCCTGTTACAAAAACGTCGGAGTGCAAAAATTAAGCGAAGCGGTTTTTTGCACAAAAACATCGGAGTGCAAAAATTAAGCGAAGCGGTTTTTTGCACAAAAACGTCGGAATGCAAAAATTAAGCGAAGCGGTTTTTTGCACAAAAACGTCGGAGTGCAAAAATTAAGCGAAGCGGTTTTTTGCACAAAAACATCGGAGTGCAAAAATTAAGCGAAGCGGTTTTTTGCACAAAAACATCGGAGTGCAAAAATTAAGCGAAGCGGTTTTTTGCACAAAAACATCGGAGTGCAAAAATTAAGCGAAGCGGTTTTTTGCACAAAAACGTCGGAGTGCAAAAATTAAGCGAAGCGGTTTTTTGCACACTCACCGGGGATGCAAAAAACCACCACGTTTAATTTGCAGCTTATGCTCCCCACACGATTTCCCGATACATATCAGAATCAGTATCCCCTTCGGTGGAAACCAGCAGCACTCTCGCCTCATGGTCAAGGCGGAGCGATTCTTTCACCGAACTGAAATCTGAAGTTTTCATCAGATGGTACAGTAACCCGAGCGTCACGGCCCCTGATTCCCCTGAAATGATCCGCTGATCTCCCTCCATCGGATTTCCCATCACCCGCATCCCTGTCATGGCCACATCATCCTGGCAGGCAATAAACATATCCGAGAAATCCCGGAGAGTCTCCCATGCCGGCGCACTGGGTTCGCCGCAGGCCAGACCTGCCATAATCGTATCTATATCACCGGAAACCTTATGTGGATTCCCGTCCCGGGCAGTTGCGGATTTATAAAAACAGGCGGCTTCAGCAGATTCGACAACCGCGAAAAACGGTCTCCTCTCCCCGAATCTTTCAACCAGATACGCCTGAAAAGACGCGGGAAAAGAGCCGACCCCGCATTGTACAAAAATATGCGTCGGCAAGACATTCCCTAGTTGTTCAAAGGCCTCCTCAAACATGGTGAGATATCCCTGCATAATCCGGGTGGTCATATTCTCATCGTCGGCCTGTGCAGTATCCTGGACCAGCAGCCAGCCATTTTTTTTCGCATGTTCGGCAGCCAGTCTGACAGCGTCATCGTAGGTCCCGTCAATGACAGAAGCCTCAGCCCCGCATTTTCTGATGTTTTCCAGACGGAAGGGCGAGGATCTCCGGGGCATATAAACCACGGAACGGCATCCCAGTTGCTGGGCAGACCAGGCAACAGCCCGGCCATGATTGCCGTCGGTCGCGGTAACACAGGTTATCTCGCCTGATCGCCTGCGAATCTCCGGCGACTGAAAATCGGAAAAAGAGAGATTCCCGCGGCTCAGTCCAAACTTTTCAGCCAAAGCAGAGGTCAGCGCATAAGAGGCCCCCAGCACTTTGAACGCATTGAGTCCGAAGCGATACGACTCATCTTTTACCCAGATGCCTCCGATACCCAGATACGCCGCAAGATTCTCCAGTCGTGCCAACGGCGTTGGCTGATAATCAGGTATGGTCCTGTGAAATTTTCTGACTTTCGCCGCAATTTCTGTTGAGAAATGATTTGCTGCGGCCTTGTTTAATCCTTTTTGCCTGGCAATCGGATTATGAAAGCAGACATTTTTTTGGGGGGACAGACCCATTGTTGTCACCTTATTCTCTTTTATTTACTCAAGTTAGGGACCCGGAAAAAACGCATTACCCCATGAAAGTTCGCAAGGAGTGCAAAAATTAAGCGAAGCGGTTTTTTGCATCATGAAAGTTCACAAGGAGTGCAAAAATTAAGCGAAGCGGTTTTTTGCATCATGAAAGTTCACAAGGAGTGCAAAAATTAAGCGAAGCGGTTTTTTGCATCCCGCACAGGCGGGATAATGCGTTTTTTCCGAGTTCCTTAAGAACCGTTCTGCCTTTTTGTTTTCCCTCTGGAACACGTTCAATGCTACCATCCATCTCAAATGACAGATGATCCGGTTTCCTTTCCAGAAGAGTTTCTCCCTGATCTTTGACATCACCACAAAATCCGTCAGAATCAGCATAATTCATAATTCATAATTTTTATTCAGGCTTTGAGATGACCACTTTAAACCCCGCGGGTTCCTCAAACCGGGTTTTGTCTATTTTGCCCAAAAAAATTTCCCTTAACTGCACAGACTCCTTTTTTACTTGGAATGAATGCAGTTTGGGAGAATCTGTGTTCCTGTCTTTTATATATTGCCCGTCAACTGTCAGGATGCTTTTTACAGAATATCCCCTGATATCATTCAAAGATTCACGGATGGGGTCCAATGACCCTTTCCAGTACCGGAGCAGAAAATTCAGGCTCCCCAGACGCGCCGCGTCCAGTCCCAGCTTTTCAGCCAGCTTTTTGTGAAAATTATGGTATAGCTCAAAACCGGGAACCGTGTCCGATATCCACAACTGCTGGTTTATCAGGGTCACGCTTGCGGCATTTTTTTTCAAATCCTCGGTTTCAAGGCGCAGATTCGCTTCCACACGGATGCACAAATATTCATTTATTTTCACCTTTTCAGGAAAACGCTTTATCGAAAACACGGGGTCTGACACCCGATAGCGGCCTTTAAGGATTTTCCGGGCTGCTTCATAATTTCCATCCTTCTGTTGAATCCAGACACTGTCGGTCAGATTTTCAAAAGGATAAACAATGATTTTGTCCCTGTACCAGTCAATTTCCCGTATCTGATTCCTGTCTAACAGAAAACGGGTGGTTTCCCTGTTTTCTTCAACTTTGCCAAAAATGCGTCTCATCAAACTGCCGGTATATCGGGTCTTTTTATCAACAAACATGGCCCCTTCCGTCGTGTAAGCGACAGCCAGATCAGCATCCTTTTCTCCGATCAGGTATTCTTTAAGTTTGTGGTCATGGATAAAAACAACATCCCCCTGACATGGAAGGGCTGACAGGAAAAATGCAGTTGTAAGACAGAATATGACAAGCTGTTTACCCGGTTGAAAAATGGCCCGGAGCCGTAAGCTTTTCATCCGTTCAGAACCTTCTGATGGAGGTGGGACAGTACGAATATGGTTGCAAGCGGGATGCCCAGTCCGAAAAAAGACCCCCAGAATATGCTTTTCCCGGGATCAAAGCCATAAGGTTTGGTGAAATACAAAAGAAAATTGATTCCAACCCCGATAAAAAGATAAATATTGTACCACATCCGCTTTTTTTGTTCCCAGCGTATCAGCCGGGGATTTATATTTTCCTGTTCCTGCGTTTCCATAGTGCAAAACCTCCCAAACAATCTTGAATTGCGGGTTGCAGACTGTGAGTTACGAGTTTCCATAACCCGGAACTTATAATCTGGATATCATTAATTATTGACTTTCCATAGCATATTGTACAATATTTTAAAAGTGATTTTGCAAAAAATAATTTAAGTGCTTAATTTCAGTTACACTCAAATAATTCTGGCTCTTCCTGCCGGTTCCTGCCGGACGGGGTTCCTGCCGGACGGGGTTCCTGCCGGACGGGGTTTGCAACCCCGTCCGTGACGTTTTGTTTTCGGCACATATGCACAGGCCTGTCTCAGACAAATAAGTTTTTTGATCTTTTAACCGTCTGTTTTTATTGACTCTGTATTTATTTGGAAACCGAAAAAGGAGAAACATTCATGCTGTATCAAAAAGAATTGAGTACCGCGTTAAATGCAGTGCAGAAGGCATCAGTGCTTTGCCGTAAAGTTCAAAAAGCCCTCGTGGATGTGAAAGCCATTGAAAAAAAAGACCGTTCACCAGTAACCGTTGCCGACTTGGGAAGTCAGGCGGTTATCAATCTTGAGCTTCTTGAATCATTCCCTGATGATCCCATTGTGGGGGAAGAGGACGCGGGGATATTGCGTGATAATGCAGAACTTCGGCGTCAGGTTTCGGATATTGTGAATGAGCAGGTGGATACGGCAGCAGAATCCCGTATCTTGGAAGCCATTGATATTGGCGCCGGTGACTCGAATCTTACAAAACGCTTCTGGACTGTGGACCCCATTGACGGCACAAAAGGATTTCTCCGGGGAGACCAGTACGCCATTGCCCTGGCCCTGGTGGATAATGGGGAAGTTGTGCTTGGCATCCTGGGATGCCCGAATTTTCACAAGGATCATAACCAGCCGGACAACGGAGAGGGATGTCTTTTTTACGCTGTCAAAGGAGAGGGAACTTATGTGAGCATTTCTGGCAGCGATGCCCGGAATCGTATTTCCGCTGACATGGTCACCAATGGAAAAGATGCGCGTTTCTGTGAATCTGTTGAGAGCGCACACGCGGCCCATGAAGATCATAAGCGAATTTCCGACGCACTCGGAATCACACTGCCTCCTTACCGGATAGACAGTCAGGCAAAATACGCCGCAGTGGCGTGCGGAAACGCGTCCATATATCTCCGGCTGCCAAGAACCAAAGCATATCGGGAAAAAATATGGGATCACGCGGCAGGTTCCATTGTTGTGAAAGAAGCCGGAGGCCAGGTGACAGACTTCAGCGGAAGATCGTTGGATTTCTCACTCGGCAGGACGCTTGAGAAGAATGTCGGGATTCTTGCAACCAACGGCCTTATGCATCAGAAAACTCTGGATGTGATTTCGGAGGTGATTTAAAAATTCTGGAAACGCAAATAGAGCGGAGCGGTTTTTTGCAGCCCGCTGTGATGCAAAAATTCCGTTCCACTACGCTCCACTCCATTTTTGCATTCCGAAACAGACATTTTTTTTACAGGGAGCATAATATGACAACATCATTGTTTTTACTATTTAACCATCAGTTGACGCAGGATCAGGAAAATGATGCCCGCGATTCTCTCGGCGCGGAGCGGATCATCAAGATGCCTTCAGATCTCGGGAATATATGGGGGCAGATTCCGCCCGATTTGCCGGAGTTCGGCGATCATCTGAAAGCGATAAAAGACTGGCTCGGTTCCGAGGCTGCGAAAGGGGACCATGCGCTGATCCAGGGAGATTTCGGCGCATGTTATATCATGGTGAATTTCGCTTTTGAAAAAGGGCTGATTCCGGTCTATTCGACAACAAAGCGGGAGACAGTTGAGGAAATTGGGGCGGACGGGTCTGTTACTGTGACGCGACAGTTCAAACATCAGATTTTCAGGAAATATGGGAAGTGAGCAGAATCGGGTATCCTGAGAGCAGTCCTGTCCGGAGTCCTGTCCGGAGTGCAAAGCCTGCTTTGCGATCCCTGTCCAGAGTGCAAAGCCTGCTTTGTGAGTCCTGTCCGGAGTGTCCTTACAGCCTTTTTACCCGCATCATATTGGTCGTCCCCGCGGCCCACACAGGATGCCCGGTGGTAATCACGATGATATCCCCTTTTGAGACATTCCCTGTCCCGATGGCGGACGTTGCCGCCTTTTCAATCCGCTCATCCGTGTTCCTCGTCTCCGGTACAAAAGCGGAAATGCAACCCCAGTAAAGCGCAAGCCGGCGGATGGTCGTCTTCTCAGGAGACAGGGCAATAATATCCGGTTTGGGCCTGAATCGTGAAATCTGCATGGCTGTGAAGCCTGAGCGTGTTGTTGCCACCACTGCGGCCGCATCCAGTTGATCCGCCAGCACACAGGACGCATAAGCAACAGATTCCGGGATATCCCTTTTCGGAATATCCTGCAAATATTTGTCGTGAGGAAAATTCTCCTCTGCATTTTCTATGATACGAACCATGAACTGAATCGCCCGGACCGGAAAATTCCCGCTTGCCGTCTCCTCGGAAAGCATCACTGCATCCGCACCGTCCAGAACCGCATTGGCCACATCTGTTGCCTCGGCCCTTGTGGGGCGAACCGAATTCACCATGGAACGGAGCATCTGCGTGGCAATGATCACAGGCTTCCCCATGGCATTGGCTCTCCTGACCAGCATCTTCTGAATACCGGGAACACTTTCCAGAGGAATCTCCACGCCCAGATCGCCCCGGGCCACCATGATCCCGTCGGCCGCGGCCATAATGCCTTCTATATTGTCCAACGCCTCATGTTTCTCAATCTTTGCGATAACCGGCGTATCTTTTCCCTGTTCTTTGATGATCTCTTTCACCTCGGAAATATCTTCTGCTCTCCGCACAAAGGAAAGTGCCACATAATCCACATCATGTTCCAGGCCAAAGCGGAGATCTTCCTTGTCTTTCTCGGTGACAGCATCCGCTCTTATGCTTCCTGTGGGGAGATTAATTCCCTTATGCGAAGTGAGAATGCCGCCTGTGATCACCTCGCAGTAAATCTCCGTCGGGTCTGTCTTTTTCACAACCAGTTCCATCATGCCGTCAGCAAGAAGAATCCTGTCCCCTGTCCTGACCTCCAGAGGAAGTGCTGAATAAGACACGGAAACCCGCTCCTGAGAGCATTCAGCAGATTCGCTGCTTAAAACAAACGGCTGTCCCGGCTCAAGGCGTATGCCCGAACCACCGATCTCGCCCACCCTGATCTTAGGACCGCAAAGGTCCTGCAAAATGGCAACCGGCCTGCCCAATTCCTCGGAAGTTGACCGGATGATATTGATTTTTTCCTGATGCTCCTTGTGAGTGCCGTGAGAAAAATTCAGCCTGGCCACGTTCATGCCATCAAGAATAAGTTCCCTGATCACTTCCGGAGAACCGCTTGAAGGCCCGATGGTGCATACTATCTTAGTTTTCGGCATAATGTCTTTATCCTTTGAAGAAATAATATGAGTGTAATCAAAATGGGAAAAAGTTTATAAGGTGGGTTGCGGTTTCATTTTTTACTGCGTAAAAAATCGAAATCCTCCACCCACCCTACAAGCTACTGCAAGCTGCAAACCGGAATTTGGCAATCCCGGTCGAGCCACTCCGGAATTATGGCTTAAAAGCCTTGAACAGCGACGCGTCCATGACAGCCTCGTAGCCGATCAGTTGGGCAACCACGTTGTTGTCGGGGTCGAGAAATGTAAAATCTCCCTTCATTTTATGCTCGGCGGTTTCTCTGATCTCAAGGACCGCGGTAACGCCTTCGGAGGGGAAGCGGTTCTGATACTGACGATACGAAGCACCGTACCCGGGCAGCGAGACAACGCCCTTCTCTTCAAAGCACCATATAATTGCCATCTGAAATGCGGAGTCAAGAACCAGCGGATCCCCTATCCAGTTGCTTCTCAGCGGGTCAGCCATCCACTTCTCAGGCGAAGGTGCGGAAGAAACTTTCGCCACCATTCCGCAGGATGAACAACTGAGGATTTCCTTTATGCCTCGGAGTTCAATACCGTGAAAGAGAATTTTCTCGTAAACCTCATCAATACTTCTGAAATAGGCTTGGGAAGTAATATCCTCGGACATGCTGAACAAAGGGGCCTGAGCCAGAGTATCCGTCAGAATTGCTTTTGCCCTCAAGTGAATAACCTCTTTCCCATCCTTCATTCCATTCCTGATTTCAACATCAACTTCATAAACAGCCCCTTTTTTTCTCGCTTTGCCTGCCAGAAGGCGGACCAATTTTTTCTCATCTGTCAGTTTGATTCCGCTCAGGAGCCGGATATCATCCAGACCGTGGAGGAAAAGCCCCGGATTCTCGTGCAGTGCGCCGTGACCGAGCCACTCTGTCATCAGCGCAAAAGGAACCACAGGTCTGCCCCCCAGAATATGCGCCCCGAGAATCGGATAGCGATCAACATCCAACTCACGTTTGAAAGTAAGTGAAAGCTTATCTTTTCCCAAAGGCTGCGGACTGTCCTCGGTCCTCTCGCCTCTCGACCCTGACCACGCTCCAATAGCCGATCCTGCGCCAATAACTATTTCCACCGGACAGCTTTTATCTCCCATCATCTCATACAGCATACAGGATGCGCCCTGATCCTCGGGAATCAGTTCTATTCCTTTCCGCTCAAATTCCCGTTTCAGAGCAGGAGACACCATTCCCCCGTCCCACGGGCCCCAGTTGATGGAAGTGACTCTGCAATTCGGCCGCATCACGCATTCCTGCTGTGCGACCTTGTTCAGCACCTCATTGGCCATGGCATAATCCACTTGTCCTTTATTTCCCATTCGGGCACTTACGGAGGAGAAAAGTACAATGTATCTGAGGTCGTCATGTTTTGTCGCTTCAAGCAGCACGCTCAGCCCTTTGACTTTGGTGTCAAACACCCTCTCAAACTGCTCCGGCGTTTTATCAATGATCAGGCGATCTTCCAACATGCCTGCTCCGTGAATGATGGCTTTCACAGGCCCATGAGCAGACCGGACCTCATCCAGAACTGAATTCATTCTTTCCGCGTCACGAACATCGGCCGAGTAGTACAGCACCGTTGCGCCGGTCGCTTTCAGTTGATCCAGGTTTCTTGTGATTTCACGGTTCGCCATACACTTTCTGAATGTTTCCTGGAGTTGCATTGGCGATACATGATTGCCGCTGAATTCATTTTTAAGGATGGCCTTCCTGACAGCGGCCTCGTCTTCCGCAGATGCCAGCCATTCAGGTTCCGGCCGGGGTAACGGTGATCGCCCCAGGAGAACAAGTGTGGGTTTGACATGATCTGCAAGCGCATAAGCCGCGGCAGCGGTTACGCCTCTTGCGCCGCCGGTAATCACGACGACATCGCCCGGATCAAGAGCTATCTTTCCCTGAGGATATGGCGAAGATTCAAGCTCAAAGAGGAATCGCCTGTTCTGCTCCAGTCCGATCTCCACAGGCCCAGAGTGAACAAGTTCCGTGACAACAGTCTTTGCAACCGCTTTATTTTCTTTCCAGCCCGGCGCAATGTCTATGGCGTGGCAGCAGACATATTCCCATTCAATGGCAGCCGTCTTGGCAAGTCCGGCAAGCCCGCCCTGCAAAGGATTCTCAATGCCCCTGCCGTTAAAACCGAATGCGCCGTCCAGCCGGGTGACAGTTCCGAAAATGGCCCCTCCTGCTTTGGCAGACTCAAGAATATCCTGTGCAACATGACGCGTCAGCTTGAAAGCATCTTTTAGGCCGAAAGCCGGATTCGAGAGGATGATCAGTCCCCCTGCCGGAGGTAAATCCTTATCCTTTAATACGACATCGGGTGAAACAAGAACGGCATCCATAAGAATTGATCTGAATTCCTCAACAACCGCCTCTCCGAGACCGGTTCCGTCATCTGTGACTAACACTTTACGGCCACTTGGAATCAATACCTGCTCACCCGCTTCAAAAGGCGCTTCAACAATGGATACAACTTTTCTCTCAACATTGCCCGTTATTTTGAGTTCCGAGCTTCCAGCTTGCGCTTCCGTGTTTGCGCTTCCGTATTCCGAGCTTGCGTTTCCGTGTTCCGAGTCTCCCACAAGATATTCGGCGATCTGTCCGAGCGTTTTCAGAGTCCCCATAATCTCAGGAGAAACCGATGGTAAGTCCGGCATTCGCTCCTCAAGTGTGGAAAGGATCTCCACCCTTTTGATAGAGTCAATTCCCAGGTCCGCCTCAATATTCATGTCCATAGAGAGCATTTCCGTGGGATACCCTGTGAGTTGGCTGACCACCTCCAGCATGGCCTCCTCTATTTCTTTCCGCTCTATATCGGAACTTGCCATCTCAGACTCGGAAGCCGTTTCAAGTTCCGAGTTTCCAGTTTCAAGTTTCAAGTTTCCCACAAGATATTCGGCGATCTGCCCGAGGGTCTTCAGAGTCCCCATAATTTCAGGAGAAATCGTCGGTAAACCCGGCATTCTCTCCTCAAGCGTGGAAAGGATCTCCACCCGTTTGATGGAGTCAATCCCCAGATCCGCCTCAATATCCATGTCCATAGACAGCATTCCCGTGGGATAGCCTGTCAACTGACTGACAACATCCAACAGCATCGCCTCTGTTTTCTTCTGACCATTATCTGATGGCTGAATGTCTTCCCTGACACGCGGGAGAACAGGCTTTTCAGTGGAGACTTCCGCTGCCTTTTCTCTGATTTCTCCCCCGACACCTGGCTCCGATATTTCGGTTCTTACAGGTTCAGGTATTCTCTCTCCGACTTGCCTGTGCTCCTGTATGTGTTCTTCTTCATTTCCAAGCCTGGGCATATCCCCGGATTCCAGAACGGAGGCAAAACCGGGCATTTCATTCCTCACAACTCCGATATCTGATCTGGGAGCGACTTTGATTCCCATGGAAACTTCAGTCAGGCGCTGAGTATTCTCCATCATCTGACGGAGCGTTCTGCTGGCCTCGGTCTGGGTCTCCAAAAATTTTTTATGTGTTTCAGCGGTCTGCATCTGAAGGGCCTGCATTGACTTCAATCCTTCCTGTACGGCCCTGAAAGCGTCCGCGACAAAAGGAGATGCCTGCCCCTGATTCAGATATGGAGCCTGCCTCCGAGTCTGAGGATCGGGAAATTGTTTTTGACTGATTGTATCCATGGCCTTTCTGTTTTCAACTATAGGTTTACGGGGTTGATGTCTCATGGCTGAAGTCTTGCGGCTCGCAGCCTTTTGTCTCGGGGTATCCGGGATATGAGATTTGAGCGATGATCCGCGTGAGGCGACTGCATTGCCTGAGCATTTCCCATGGCCGCCTGATCCATCTGAAGAACATTTCTCTGAAGTGCCCTTCGATGCTGACGTTTTCTTCAATTTTTTCGGTTTTGATTCTGAGCGATAGTTCGCACCTGAAATGAGGACGCTCATCCGCTGTTTTTTGGGTTCCGCAGGATGCTCCCATTTATCCAGATCAACAGGATATCCCAGAGATGCAAGATGCGAAAGCGTTTTTGCCAGATCAGCAATTCCGAATTCCCTGCCCGAAGAACTGTCAATGGAAAAAGCTCTAATATCCCGGCCCTTGAGAATGGCTTTTACAAGGCTGGTGAGAACGGACTTAGGCCCGACTTCCAAAAATGTACGGATGCCTGAATCGTACAGATTCTCAATTTGGCTCACAAAATCCACAGGGCATAAAATCTGCCCACCCAACAACTGCCTCGCACTGTCAGGATCAGTCGGATAGGCGTTGCCCGTTGTATTGGAGAAGACAGGAATGTCCGTGGGTGCGATACGGACTTTTTGAAGCGTCTCCATGAAAGGTTCCTGAGCATCTTTTACCAGACTGCTGTGAAAGGCCGCGGCGACTGGCAGCTTTATTCCCCGCAGTTTCTTCTGCCTGCAAATCTTTTCAGCCCGGTCAATGGCCTCGGTTGTGCCGGACAGCACTCCCTGATTCGGGCTGTTCCGGTTTGCGAGAATAACATCGAGTTTTTCCTCGGCAATTAAGGCATCTATTTTGTCAAGCGGTGCCTTGACCGCCAGCATGGAACCGCTGTCCTGATTTTTGTTCCGACCTGCCGCGGCCATAAAATGGCCCCTGGCTATGGAAAGATGAAGCAGCGTGTCCCTGTCTATCCAACCCGCGGCATAAAGGGCGGTCAGTTCGCCGTAGCTGTGTCCGCATGTCGCATCCGGTTTAAGGCCGAATCTTTCAAGAATTTTCAGCATCGCCAGACTGATGACGCCAATGGCAGGCTGTGCAACATCCGTACTCCTTAACCGTTCCTCCTGAATCGCCTTTTCTTCTTTTGTCCGGGCAGGCCGCGGATAGATAAAATCCGTCAGCCGGCTGTTTCCGAAACTGGAGTTTGCGTTTGCGTTTTCCAACGCTTCAAAAGCCTCCGGAAAGGTGCAGACAAGGTCACGGCTCATATTGACATACTGGCTTCCCTGTCCCGGGAAAACAAATGCGATTTTACCCGGTTCTGATCCGGACTTCACCTTCTCATTCCCAAGCTCCGGTCTGGGAACGGAACCGTCCCATGAGATTTCCTGCTTATCTTTCCGGTATTCTTCAAGTACCAGATGGAAATTGCTTCCTCCGAAACCAAAGGAACTGACGCCGCACCGCCGGGGATGTTCTTTTTTGGAGAACCAGGGTCGGGTTTCTGTACTCAGATAGAAAGGGCTTTCCTCTATGCCCAAATTCGGGTCAGGTTCATCCGCTTTCAATGTGGGCGGGAATATTTTATGGTAAAGGGAAAGCACAGACTTAATCAGACCTGCCGCGCCCGCGGCCGCCTTGGTGTGTCCGATCATGGACTTCACCGAACCCAGCGCACACCAGTTGTCACTTGTGGAAGAACAACTGTCATCGTTGCTGGCTGATAACGGATGCGTGAACACGGATTTCAGCGCCTGATATTCCACCATGTCCCCGACCTTTGTGCCAGTTCCGTGCGCCTCAATGAGTTCAACAGTGCTCAGGGCAATATCCGCGTTCTTGTATGCCATGCGAAGGGCTTTGACCTGTCCTTCGGGCCTCGGGGCGTAGATGCTCTGTGATTTGCCGTCACTGGAAGTTCCGAGGGACTTTATCACAGCATAAATCCTGTCACCGTCTTTTTCCGCATCTTCAAGCCGTTTTAAGACCACCATGCCGATGCCTTCGCCCAGAACTGTTCCGTCCGCATCTTTTGAGAACGGTCGGATGTCTCCTGTGGGAGAAAGGATAAGCGTCTTGGAAAAGCAGGTATGCATGAAGATATCGTTGAGTGCGTCCACGCCTCCGGTAATAACCATCTCGGCGCGTCCGGTAACAAGCTCCATGAGAGCAAGGTGGATCGCACTCATGGAACTGGCGCATGCCGCGTCCACAACACAGTTTGTGCCTCCGAAATCAAGACGGTTGCAGATTCTTCCGGCCACCACATTCCCCAGGAGGCCCGGGAACGAGTTCTCCTGCCATGAGACATAAGAGTCAGATATGCGCTCTATAACATCTTCGGCCTGTTCAGGAGAAACGCCTGCATCATGAAGCGCTCTGCGCCATTTGGGATGTCCGAGCCTTGCGCCCAGCGGGATAACAAGCTCCTGAGTTCCGGTTACACCGAGAATGACGCTGGCTTTGTCCCGGTTAAAATTCCGCCCATCTCCATACCCGGAATCTTCCAACGCCATTTTTGCGGCAACCAGTCCCATAAGCTGGGAGGTGTCCGTGGCTTCGAGGGATGTCGGGGGAATCCCGAATTCCGAAGGATCAAACGAGATCGGAGAAAGAAATCCCCCCCGTTTGCAATAGACATGATCCGGTGTTTTGGGATCTTCGTTAAAATAATCTTCCGGCAGCCAATGGGTTTCCGGAACGTCGGTGATTGCGTCGGCACCGCGGAAAAGCAGTCGCCAGTATTCCTTCAGGCCTGAGGCTTTCGGAAAAAAACATGACATTCCGATAATGGCTACGGGTATATTCTGTTTCATTTCTTTGTTGTCTGGTTTCATTAGGTTTGCTTATGCTGAACATATTTCAGTATTTATAATTGTTAAACTTTCTCAAGAGACAGGTTTCAGGTTTGATGCTTAAAACCTGAAATTTAAAATTTAAAACCTTTATGACTGGTCGTATATCGCTTCTGAACCTGAGAAAGTCAGCCCTTCTTCTTTTCAGCGGATCGGAACACAAAGTCCAGTTCTGCCAGACACTGGTCCCATCCCTCCCCAAAATCGTTCTTCTTTGCCTCAACCGCGATAAGCAGCGGTGATTCCAGAACGGTCTTGCCGAGAGGCGATCTGGTGGCAATGATATAATCAGGTATGCCGGTGAGATCATCATCGTAAGAAATACGCTTCTGAGCCCATAGCAAATATGTCTGACGATAATTTTTCCAAACCTCTCTCAGTATGGGGAAAATAATTATTTCGGAGCGGGATCCCTCGGAAACGTATATGTCAATATGTTCCCTGCTGATCTCAAATTCCTCGGCAAAAGCTGCCGGCGGTTCAATACGCTGGGCAGCGATAAAATTTGCCTCCTCATATCTGATCGTATATCGCTTCTGAACCTGAGAAATATTTTTGTAATCACTGAAAGCCATAATAAAGACCTCCTGCTTCTGGCAGTGAGAAGGGACATTCTGTTTTTTCAGACTGCTTTCAGGCATGGCCGGATACTTATCTGCAAAGCTGTCATATTTGCAATACAGTTTGGCAGCGCGGAACGGAAACATGGTTCCGTGTTTCAGCACTTGCACTTTTACCTCTGTTCCGTTTCAGATTCCGGATATCCACCAGCCTGAAGCTGTTTTTTAAATACAATGTTTGTGATTTCTGTAACTTTTCTGGGTAAATAATAAATATATGGCAAAATTTACCGAGCCTCTGCCTCTGTAAAAAGGAAAATTACGGCGACTCTTTTCCCTTATTCTGTAAAGAGACAGAAGAAATTTTAATTCCCCAATGAGCATGGTCCGATAATTTAAGCAAGGCAACAAACCGACAATTTAAAATTTTGTAGTTTAAACAAAATTGAATGATGTGTCAAGAAAGAAGTCAGCCCCTCAGATTGCAGACAGTTCAAAAGCCCTTAGGTTCAACCTTGACATTCATCAGTTCGTAGTTCCACCTTTAGGCTTCTTATCATGTTTCATTTTGGTTACACTCAATTAATTTGAGCAGGTTGCGGACAGCCTTTCAACTTTTCGCTTTCAACGGTTGGCTGTCAAGTTGCAAATTACGATTGAATAAACTGAATTTAAATGATAGCATAAGAAAATGATCAGTAAAACAATTTTGCAAGTTGTCTGTGCCAGGCAATTCCAAAATAAAATAGTATCAGTGATTTCAGCACGTTAAAAGAGATTATGACTGACAGGCAATGAAATTGAAACTTGAAAAACAGGAAAGAGAGTCTTATATTAATTACAGCATTTCTTTTGTTTTGCGGTAAACAGAATTTCCGAAATCTGCAAACTTCGGAAATCCGAATTCGGAAATTTATGTTCGGGTGCTTTAAATTTTAATTACAGATAAGGAGACAAAAACCATAATGAATAAAAAATCTTTCTTTTCCATTCTTCTGATATTCAACATCTGCCTTTTCCCCCTCCCTGCTTTTGAAAGGGCCGGAGCCACACAGGAAACAGCAGACCAACTGATTGAAAACGGGAAGGATTTCTACGACAAAGGTGATTTTGAACACGCGGCCCTGAGTTGGGGAAAAGCCATGCATAAGGTGAATGCCGAAAAAGACCCGGGTATATATTTGGATGCTGCAACGAATTTGGCCAATGCCTATCAGGCTTTGGGATATCACCAGAGAGCACTGTCAGCCCTGCACGAGGCTTTGCCTGTTGTTGAGAAAAGCGGGGACCGGCACCGGAACGTCCTGTTTTTCAGCAGCCTGGGGGATATCAATCTTTCCCTCGGAAATACAGGGGATGCGGTCACATACCTGCTGAAAGGCTTTGAAGAAGCGTCTATGGCTGAAAACCCGCGTGTTTTGGCAACCATGCTGAACAACGTGGGAAACGGTCTTGCCGCAGACGGAGATTATCCTACAGCAACGGTGCTTTATGAGCAATGTCTTGAACTGATCAAAGATTCGGAAGCAGATGCGGATATGAAATCAAAGGTCCTGCTGAATCTGCTTCGTCTTGAATATTATAAAGAGAATTATGAAAAACTTGCTGATCTGCTGGATGTTGTTCTGCTGGAGATCGGAAGCGCTTATGATTCCTTTGCCAAAGCCTCGGATATGATTTCTCTGAGTGTGCTTACCCGGAAGATTCAGAAGAAACTCGGGCAGCCGGACGAAGCTCTCACTTATACTGCATATCTGGCACTGGATGAAGCAAGACGGATTGCCGAAGATATGCAGGACCCTCGTATCACATCTTATGCTTACGGCTATCTTGGGCAGTTGTACGAGGACAAAAACCGCTATTCAGATGCCATAAAACTGACCCGGCAGGCCATATTTTCTGCCCAGCAGGGACATTATCCCGGAATATTATATCTCTGGCAGTGGCAGATGGGAAGGCTGTTTAAGGCTGAAGGCAATACGGAAAATGCCATCAGAGCGTATCAGAATGCAGTGTCAACACTGAACCCCATTCGTCAGGTATTGTTCAGGGGATACCGCAGCAGGCAGGATTCTTTTAATGAAAGTGTAAAGCCTGTTTATCTGGGGCTCACGGATCTGCTGCTGAAGCAGGCCGAAACAATACAGGATGAGGAGGCCCGGAAAAGAAAG
>Ga0190283_1000506_pt1 | contig 19950 bp, 19 predicted proteins | sample 48691801_MG_FD_161669 | JGI IMG/M metagenome (GOLD analysis project Ga0190283, IMG submission 161669) | Hydrothermal vent microbial mat bacterial communities from Southern Trench, Guaymas Basin, Mexico - 4869-18-0-1_MG | ecosystem: Environmental > Aquatic > Marine > Hydrothermal vents >...
TGGACCAGTTCAAAGTATTTATAGATAAGTTTCCTCAATATCTGCAGAACCTGAATGATACGATCGATACTTTTTTCCATGAAAGCATCCTCATAGAATCCATCGAGAACCTTACCGGGAAAAATATCGTAGCGCCCGACACCAATGCTATCACGCAGTACTTTATGGGAAGATTTAATTTTGAGGAGATGAACCTGTTTGAGCAGGCTACGGCATTTACAAGATCCATTATAAATATTGTGCTTTACCTGGTAGTGGGTCCGCTTCTGGGTATCTATATTTTAAAAGATATCGATAAGCTCAGGAAGGGGTTTACAAGTATCATACCGATAAAGTTCAGGAATCAGGTAGTAAATACAATGGACAGGATAAACCATGTGATCGGGAGGTATATAAGGGGACAGATCCTCGTATCTATTATTGTGGGTGTACTATGCACCATAGTCCTTCTTGTCCTTAAGGTAGACTTTGCCGTGCTCCTTGGGGCTATTGCTGGTATATTCAATCTTATCCCACTGCTTGGGCCGCTGATCGGCGGCATACCTGCGGCGCTTGCGGCGCTGTTTATATCACCGCTTAAGGCTCTTCTTGTAATAATTCTATTTATTGTTGTTCAGCAGATCGATAATTATGTGATATCGCCAAATATAATGAAATACCAGGTAGGTGTGAATCCGGGTCTTATAATATTCTCCCTTATAGCGGGCGGAGCGCTTTTTGGTTTCTGGGGACTTCTTATTGCTGTTCCCACAGTGGCAATAATACAGGAGACCTTGAAATATTATCTTTCAGAGAGAGACAGGACAATATCCCGGTAAATATCCTTAAGGGACCTTCCGGTCTTTTTTGCAAGCTTCTTACACGATTCATATTCAGGAGAACTATTAACTACATCACCGTCTAGCTTTGCTACTTTTATTTCTATCTCTCCATATGGAAGTTTTAAGAGCTGTTTTTCTCTTTCAAGACAGTAGCGGTTTATAGTTTCCCTGCGTATCCCAAGAGTGCTTGTCTCCTTAAATATTATCTCAGCAATATTATTTTCTTCCTCACTTGTACAGATAATGTTTATTTTAAATGCCGGCCTGTTTTTTTTCATATAAATGTTTTGGAGCCATGCATCAAGAACCCCTTTGCTTGTATTCAGCTTCTCCATCACATATCCCATTATTTCAGGAGTGCTGTCATCAATATTTGTAGAAAGCATTATGGTATCTCCCTCATGGAATATTTTATCTAAAAAATTACCACGGATACTGCTATTCCCGGGTGTTGCTTTTACCTCCCTGCCAAGTACGGCCCTCATGACATTTGGCAATCCACGGCTTCGGTGGTGGTACTTGTGGTCTACCGTTACATTTTTTGTTCCTGCGCCATATCCGGTGCCTTTAATCTCAATATCCGGGATTTTCCCAAAACCAGAGGCTAATGTCTTTACTATCGATGCCCCTGTAGGAGTCGTCACCTCAAAGTCAAAATCCCCCTGATATACTGGTACACCCTTCAGGATCTCCAGTGTGGCCGGAGCCGGGATAGGGAGTTTTCCGTGGGATGAATCAATGGTTCCGCTTCCCAGCGGGATATGGCTGCAATATACCTTATCTATTTTAAAATACTGTATACCGATAACAGTACCCACGATATCTATAATGGAATCAACTGCCCCGACTTCATGGAAGTGAACTTCTTCGATGCTCCGGTTATGGATCTTTGCCTCAGCCGAAGCCACACATTTAAATATATCAAGGGATATTTTTTTTGCCTTATCTGAAAGGCTGCTTCCGGTAATTATTCCCTTTATATCCTTATAGCTGCGTGATTTTTGCTCTTCTATCATTTCCACATCAAATTTAGTGGCGCTTACCGCTCCTGCCATCGCTTCCCTGCGCTTCAGCCTATATCCGGTAAGTCCAAGCTTCTCTAATTCTTTTACAAGGTGAGGAAAATCAAGACCCGCATCAATAAGAGCCCCGATCGTCATATCTCCGCTGATCCCGGAAAAACAGTCAAGGTATAAGATGTTTTTCATCCTTGCCTCCGCTTATAATAAGATAATAAAATTTTATCTACCGGACTTATTGTCCAAAATTAATATAATTTACTAAATAAGCCTGACAGAAGGACAGCAATTTATTCTATTAAAGCTTCCCCGGTCACCGGGGTTTTGGCTCAGTAAATCTGGTATTAACTGATATTCTATCAAAACTGGCTGTAAAAACTTACCTTTTATGTCTTGAAATTTCGTCTTTTTAGTTTAACCTATACTAAGTATCCCGGGAGAAATGGATTTTGGTCAGGAAATAGGGTGGTAAATTTGGACAAAAGCAGACTGGAAGAAAAAATAAATAAGTTAAAAACAATACTTGGGGATCTTGGGTCAGTTGTAGTGGCCTATTCCGGAGGTGTTGACAGCACTTTCCTGCTTGCCATGGCAAAAGAGGTTCTTGGAAAAAACATCCTTGCCATAACCGCCGCTTCGCCAATGATCCCTACATTTGAAATAAAAGAAGCAAAAATAATTGCCGGGAAATTAAAGGTCGGGCATAAAATATTGAAGACCAGTCCGCTTGAAGATCCTGCTCTTAAATATAATCCCAGGGACCGCTGTTATATATGCAAAAAAAGTCTTTTTGTAAAATTCTTAAATCTTGCGGAAAAATATGGCTATTCTTATCTGGTTGATGGAACAAATTTTGACGATCTTAATAGTTCCCGTCCCGGACTAAAGGCACTGGCCGAGCTTGGCGTTAAAAGCCCTCTTGCGGAAGCTGAGCTTACAAAGAAAGATATCAGGAAGTATTCAAGAATAATGGAACTTCCCACATGGGATAGTCCAGCTCTCGCCTGTCTTGCCACCAGGATCCCTCACGGTGAAGAGATCACTGAACCCAAACTGGCGCAGATCGACCAGGCAGAGGATTTTATAAGAAGCCTTGGATTTAGACAGATAAGGGTACGCTATCATTTCCCTATTGCACGGATAGAGGTCGATCCTGAAGCTATTTCCAATATAATAGAGCCTCCTGTGAGAAAAAAGGTGGTCGAAAGACTTAAGGCAATAGGCTTTGGCCATATTGTTATTGATATGGAAGGATATAGGCCGGGTACGATGGATGGACTCTAAAACTAAAAAACGGACCCTTATTGCATTTTATTATATTTTTATATTATTTGGGCTTTCTATCATAGTAGTCGATCCCCTTATCCCAATAATCTCTGACGAGATAGGCGTTGGTTTTGATGAGATCGGTATTGCCTTGTTTGTCGGGTCTGTTGCAGCACTTATAGCAAATTTTTTTGCCGGCAGATTATCTGACAGGGTAGATATAAAAAAGCTGGTCCTATTGGGCCTGCTCCTTCTCTTTTTAGGTTTTGTAATATTTGGAGCATACTTAAATTATGCGGTCTTTATTATTGTGATCATATTTTTGAGGGTTGGTTTTGGCATCATCGATACTTCGGTCCATTCATTTTCATCCAAGCTATTTAAAAAAAATATAAGCCGGATTTTTCTCAAGCTTAATATAGCATGGTATAGCGGTGCGGTATTGGGTCCGCTTGTAATAAGCGGTATTCTTTACTTTGAATTTCGGCCCAGATACATTTTTTTCGTCTTTGCTTTTATTTATGTGATATTTATTTTCATATTCTATAAAATTTGTCCGGATAGAGAAGCCGGAGGGGATGTATCTTCCCAGAGTAAAGATATTCCAGGATCCCATAAGAGTGTTCTCAAAATATTAAAGGATCCTGTAGTAGTAATGGTAAGCCTGGTTTTATTTATATCCCTTGGTTCCATCATGGGACTGACTACCTGGCTCACTACATATTTCTTGGGTTTCAGCATAAGGGTTGCTTATGGTTCCGCTATTCTATCTGTATACTGGTTATTTTCCATTATCGGTATTCTCATAACTACAAAAATTGTCTCAAAATATAAAGAAGTGAATATTCTTTTTTATAGCTGCCTGGGTGGTATCATGTTTCTTGCCGTTTTTAGCTTTACTCCTCTTATTTATATAAAAATAACTGCCCTGGCCATGCAGGCAATGTTTTTTGCTGCAATCTTTCCTCTTACTAATGCAATTGCAGCAAAAAGGGACCCCAAAAATTCCGGGACGGTACTTGGTTTTACCATAGCTTTTGCTTTTGCAGGCTCCATCGTTTTTCAACCTATATATGGTTATGTGGCAGAATATTTTGGGAAGGAATATATAGCCTATATAGCCCTTGGGGGGACGCTTATTGGTTTTATTTTTGTTGTTATACTATTTAGAATAATAAAAAAGGAAAACACCGGGATATCTATTTAAGCTAATTGATTTTTTTATTCTGGCTCGGGTCCCCTGCAGGCTCCCGGATATTAATTCTTAATAAGTTAAATCAGGATTTCCAGCTAGTGATCTCATCACAAACAAAGCACTTCTTGCTGTGAATGGATATCAAGTTATTACATTTTTGGCATTTGTATTTTATTTCTTGATTTTTAATAAAATAATTTATCCCTTTATTTTTTATCTCATTTAGATTATCAATCATACTCATCCCATATTTTTCTCTATAATTTTTATCCAATTTAGCTAAAACTTCACATGGAAAACAGCCGCATTCAAAACAAAATTCTATTTCGCCTTTCAGTAATTTTAAATCATCCCTGCACTTCTTCTTTAAAAATGCACATTGCTTGTTCCGTGCCCTGCAACCCATACAATTTGATACTACCCTTCCGGGTATATTGTTTTTATATGCAAGGTAGCTGCTGCATATGCCACAATTCATTCCACAGGGTGCGATCAATTCTTCGCTTAGATCTACCATTTTTATTAATAATTTAAATTATTCTTTTTATTACAAATGATCATTTTCGATTTTTAAACATATCAATCCTTTGAAAGATCTGGTTCGGAATTTATTGCTTGGGGCCGCTATTTTCTTTTGCTAAATAATAAGACCCCTGGCTAAAGGGGTCTTATTATGTTTAAGTTTTTATATAATAATCTTTGGATCATTTTATTAAAGCTAATAATCCTGGTACACTACCCGGGCACTTCATATGTAACATTTAAGTCTATGTCGCCGATTCTAAACCTGTACCAATCATTTATTCCATCAATATTTATGCCGCTAAGACTGATCTTCAGCTGTATTCTCTGGCTATTCGAATCTACTGCACTCTGAAGTGCCGCTTCCAGCTCGGAACTTGAGAAATTAAAGCTTGTCATAGTTGATGAAGTGGGAAAGATTCCTACAAAATCCCCGCCGGCGCCCTGATCCGCAAGTGTTAGAGAACCGCCATAATCAAATGTTTTTACATGTACCTGGGGCATAGCCTCGGGATGGCCCACAATACCATCGACCGGCATGGAAAGCGATGCGTCTTTAATTGTCACATCTTCCAGACTGCTTATACTGTTTATATTAAAACTTAGATAGGCCTTTATCTGTCTATCATTTGAATAGTCCCCTACAAATGTATACACAGGAGGATTCTGATAGGCTTGTTGCTCCACTATAATATAACCACTTATGCTTTTATCGATATCAATAACCACATCTGTTTCTATGGGGTCAGGGGTAGGAATTGCACACCCCCAGCTCAGATCAATAGAATCAGTAGCAGAGCCCTCAGAATTAGTAACAGTGGCAGTGAGAGTATAGGTATCACCTGGATTATCTATGTTAACCTGTGCTTTTTTATTTCCAAATGAACCCAGGCTATCATCTTTGCTCCAGGAGATCGAAGGATTGGGGCTGCCGGTAACTGTAGCCTCTACTCTATAATAGCATATACTTCCTTCAAGAGCGGGGCCCGCATAAATCGCTAAACTGACGGTAGGAGCTTCTTTTACTATGTCTGCATCGGCGTCGCTGTCTGCATCGGCATCGGCGTCGCTGTCTGCATCGGCATCAGCATCACTGTCTGTATCGGCATCAGCATCACTGTCGATATCTGCGTCTACATTTGTATCAGCATCTGCATCTGTGTCTGCGTCGGTATCTGCATCTGTGTCTGCATCGGCGCTGGCACACTTACCTTCAAGGATAATGGAAACAGAAGCAGTGCCAGCTGAGTTTATAGCAGTTGCTGTAAGAGTATAGGTATCACCTGCCTCTACACCTACTTCCACTCTGCCAGAACCAAGCGTGCTAACATTGTCATCATCATTAAATTCGATCTCGGGTTCGGGCATACCTGTTGCTTTAGCTTCTACCCTGTAGTAGCACATATTGTCTGATTCAGAATAATCAGGACCATCATATATTTCCAGCTCCAGGGTCGGAGCCTCACCAGGGGCCAGGCATGTGGCAGCCAGGCCTATAAGGGAAATAGTGAGAATAGCCAGAATAGCTATAAGTAGCTTTCTTTTTTGCATGATAACCTCTCTTATGATTATTTATAAATAGGTTTTACAAGTATTATATCTTATTATCAGGTTAGGTAAAATATGAATATTTTTGAATGAAACATTGATTATACAATTTTAGCTTATTTACCTTAAAATTATTTTATAAGATTTAAGTCCCTTAAGCTATTTATATACAGAAAATAACTGAATTTATAAAAAAGCAGAGGGGTTGCAGACGGGTCAAGGAAATGATTAAATTATGTAATTTATAAAAAATTCACAATCAACCAATATGGAGACAACATGATCAGAGGACTAAGAAAAAGATTAAAAAGAAAAAATGAAAAGAAGATGATGGAAACCATTATTGTCATACTTCTTTCGGCTTTCATCACATTTATAGCATTCTACTCGATGAGGCTTGAAAGATTTGTAAGCCTCATAATATTTGCCCTGGGATTTATTCCTATACTGATTGCATACTTTTTGAAAATAGATCTGAAAAAAATGCTTCCTGATATTATATTCGGCATCACAGACAATCTGATACTTATAATACCCACAATAATCGGGGCAGAGCTTTTTGGAGCCGCAGGGGCCCTCGCCGGTGCTATTGTAGGAAATGCGGTCTCGGATGCTATAGCGGGATATTTTGAAGGAAATCTGTCTGAATTTCTACATTCAAAAGGAATAGATGCCACAAGAACAGTGCTTGGGTCATCGCTCGGCAAAATGAGTGGTTGTCTATTGGTGGGGATATTTCTTATTTTCTTCTAGGAGCCTTTCCGGAAACTGGACCTGTATTTGTTGGACAGGCTCCCAATATCTTCCTGGCAGCATAATAGAGATTTTTACTGATTATAGTATCTTCTCCAATTTTGTTTAAATGTCCCCTACCGTGCCCGGTTAATACAAAAACACCAGCAGCTCCCGCATTTTTAGCAAATAATATATCAGAAGGGTGGTCGCCAATAACATATGACTGATCTATATCAATATTGTATTTTATTACAGCAAGGTCGATAAAATAAGGCAGTGGCTTCTTACAATTACATTTATCCTCTGTCTTGTGGGGACAGTAAAAGAGTCCCTCTATTTTGATCCCATTCCCGCTTAGATAGTTAAGGATGTAGTCGTTTAAGTTTTTTACATCCTCTTCTTTTACCAGACCTTTCCCTATGCCGGACTGATTAGTAATAATAAATAATAAAAACTCTTCCTGCAAAAGCTTTAGCGCTCTGGTTGTGAAAGAATAAAACTCTACATCCTCTAAATTTCCAATATATCCATTATCTTTGATTATGGTCCCGTCTCTGTCTAAAAATACTGCCTTATTACACATTTTTTACTCTTCACTATTTACTTTCCAAAGCTTTATCAAGCACCAGTTCCGCCCCATATGAAGAGCGTACAAACGGGCCCGCCGCAATTGCCTTAAATCCTAATTTTCTAGCAGTTTTTTCAATTTCTTTAAATTCTTCCGGTGTATAGTATTTTGATATAGCTATATTGTCTTCTGAAGGACTGAGATATTGTCCTATTGTAATAATATCCACTTTGCTCTTTTGGAGATCCTCTAATAATTTTAATATTTGTTTCCTGCTTTCACCAAGTCCAACCATAAATCCCGATTTGGTATAAATGGCAGGTCTTATCTCTTTTGCCCTTTTAAGCAGTTTCAGGGAACGCCCATAATCTGCACTGCTCCTTGCTTTGCTATAATTCGATTCAACTGTCTCTATATTATGATTTAGGACATCCAGCTCCTCAGATAATAAGGTCTCCAGATTCTTTTTATCTCCTCCAAAATCAGGCACCAGGCATTCTACTCTTGTATCAGGATTTAAATTTTTTATAGCTTTTACAGTTTCGGCAAAATGTGAGGCTCCCCCATCATCAAGATCATCTCTTGTAACAGATGTTATGACTGCATAGAGGAGGTCCATCTCCTTTATTGCCGCTGCTATTTTTTTAGGTTCATCCCTATCAAGCGGAAGCGGTCTGCCGCTATTTACACCACAGAATCCGCAATTTCTTGTACACATGTCCCCCATCAGCATAAAAGTTGCGGTACGCCTGCTAAAGCATTCGAATATATTGGGACATTTTGCGCTCTGGCAAACAGTGTGGAGACATGAAGAATCTATAAGGTTTTTTATATCTGATATGTTTTTATTATCAAGACTTATTTTTTTCTTTAACCACGGAGGTTTTCTATCCAATTATTTTTTCCACCACACGTTCAAGTTCTTTTATATTGTCAAACTCTATCTCGATCTTTCCTTTTTTCTTTCCAATATTTATTTTGACCGGTGTTTCGAGGTGCATACTCAATTGCTGGGTTATTCCCGGGATCTTATTGAATTGCAGGGCTTTTCCCTCATTTGCTGTACCAGGGTTTTGTTTTTGCTTATCGACCAGTTTTTCTACTTCCCTTACACTCATTCCCTTTTCAGCAATTTTCTTCCCTATCTTTACTTGATCTTCCTTGCTCCCCAGCCCAAGAATCGCTCTTGCGTGTCCCTCGCTGATGCTATCATCATCGAGTAATTTCTGGACCTCAAGCGGGAGGGTAAGCAGCCTCAGGATATTGGTTACAGCTGTCCTGCTCTTGCCTATTCTTTTTGACATCTCCTGATGAGTTATATCAAACTCATCAATAAGCTGCTTATAGCAGTAAGCCTGCTCCATTGGAGACAGATTATCCCTGTGAATATTTTCTATAAGCGCCATTTCCAGGGATGCCGTGTCAGTTACTTTTTCAACCACCAGGGCCGGTATTGTACTAATACCATTTTTTTTGGTAGCTCTGTATCTTCTCTCCCCAGCTATTATTTCATATTTGTCTTCCCCTTCAATAATCCTAACGATTATTGGCTGAAGCACACCAAACTCTTTTATTGATTCGGCTAGTTCGTCCAGGGTTTCATCTTTAAACTTGGACCTTGGCTGGTTTTTATTCGGGACTATATCATCCAGCAGAAGCTCCATGACTCTTTCCTTTTTTTGACCTTCTTCCCTGGTCTTGTCTGCGCTTGGGATCAATGCGCCAAGCCCTCTTCCTAATCCTCTTCTAGCCATTGTCTATCACTTCCTTTGTAAAATTATTATATGCCTCCGCTCCCCTGCAATCCGGATCATAATCTATAATGGGTTTGCCGTGGCTGGGAGCTTCACTGAGTCTGATATTTCTCGGTATTATCGTCTTATATACCTTATTAGAAAAATAATTCTTAACTTCCGCTATGACTTGATCCCCCAGCTTTGTTCTAGAATCATACATTGTCATGACCGCACCACTTATTTTTAGATCTTCATTGAGGTTTTTCTTTACAAGATCAATCGTATTTAGTAACTGTCCCAGTCCTTCAAGTGCATAATACTCACACTGGATCGGTATAATCACTTCCTTTGCGGCGCTGAGTGCATTTATTGTAAGAAGCCCAAGAGCAGGCGGGCAGTCGATAATTATAAAATCATATTCTTCCTCAATTTTATTTACGGCTTCCTTGAGACGGTATTCCCTTTTAAGGCTGGAGACAAGCTCTACCTCAGCACCTGCAAGTTGTATTGATGAAGGAAGGATCCTGAGGTTTTTATAAGCAGTATCTAGAATAGCTTCATGTGGATCAGCATCAACAATGACCACATCATATATGGACTTGCCAACACTTCCGGGGTTTATTCCCATTCCGCTTGTCGAGTTGCTCTGGGGGTCAAGGTCTATTATTAATACTTTATATCCATATGAGCTAAGGTATGCAGATATATTCACTGCAGTCGTACTCTTTCCCACACCACCTTTTTGATTGGTTATTGCTATCACCCTATTAAGTAGTTTTTTATTATCTTTACTTTTTTTCTTAAATATTTTTCCCATTACTTCCATAGATCTGCCATCCTATAATTATGTATTTGCACATTTCATTATATGCACATTAGATAGTTTTTTATAAAGGTTTTCTTCTGATCATCGCAAAATTCCTTGGGTATTTTAAAGGAGTCCGTTTCTCTTTCTTGAGAATTAAAAAAGTCCTAAACCCCTCAAGGTCCGGGACTTCAACATCATATAGCTCTTCGAACTCTCCTCCAAGTTTGGATATTGCCTCACTGTGCTCCTTTATTTCCTCAAATACTTTCTTGCTCTTATAAAATATAATTTTACCATTTATAATACAAAATGGAATGGCTAGTTCTAGAAGAATATTAAATTTTGTAACAGCCCTTGCAATGACTATATCGAACTTTTCCCTAAAGCCCGCTTTTCTGGAAAGCTCCTCTGCCCTATCTGTAATGACTGTTATGTTTCTAAGGTCAAGCGCTTCTATCGTTTCCCTTAAGAAGCCGGTTTTCTTCTTTGATTTATCAACCAGGAATATTTTTGACTCAGGTAAAAATATGGCAATAAGCATTCCCGGCAGTCCTCCGCCGGTTCCTATGTCTATGATCCTTTTTTCCCGATGCACTCCTTCACTCAATATTTTTATATTGAATATCGAAAGTGAGTCCAGTATGTGCCTGATAAAAATATCTTCCTTTTTTTTTGTGCCTATAAGATTTATGACTTTATTTTTTTCGCATACAAGTTCCAGGTATTTGGCTGCCTTATCTATTTTTTCTCTGTCATTATTAATACCTGCCTCTCCAAGGTATTCACATAGAACCTTTCTTTGTTCTAAAATCATAATGTCTTTCCTGTTCTCTGTTTTAGCACCATTATAAGAACTGATATATCGGCTGGCGAGACTCCTGCTATTCTTGAAGCCTGGCCCAATGTATTGGGTTTTACCTTGTTTAATTTTTCCCGGGCTTCATAAGTAAGCCCAGAAATTGAAAAGTAGTCAAATTCTTGCGGCAGTATATATTTTTCAATTCCTGATAACTTTTTTATCTCAGAAAGCTGCCGGTTGATGTACCCTTTATATTTAATTTCAATTTCTACCTGTTTAAGCACCTTCTTATCATGCGCAATACCCTTTTTTAAAAAACTGCTTATCAGTGCATCAATACCTACCTCCGGTCTTTTTAGCAGCTGGTGAAGTGTGGTGGGACCATCAATGGTGCTCGTGTTCATATTTAAAAGCATTTTATTTACTTTGCTGCCGGGATTTATTTTTTTATACTTAAATTGTTCAATAACTTCATTTATTTCTTTTTGTCTTTTTTTAACACTACCATACATCTCTTCTGATATTAGTCCTGTTTTTAATCCTATTTCTGATAATCTCCTGTCAGCATTATCCGATCTTAAAACTAGCCTGTACTCAGCTCTTGATGTATACATCCTATAAGGTTCAAATAGTTCTTTTGTGAGAAGATCATCTATTAATACCCCTATATAGCTATTATCTCTTGTAAGTATCAGGGGCTCTTTATCATTTATTTTTAAGGAAGCGTTTACTCCAGCTACAAATCCCTGTGCAGCCGCCTCTTCATATCCGGACGTCCCATTTACCTGTCCTGCAAAATAAAGTCCCTGGATAATTTTAGACTCCATTGTAAAATTAAGCTGATCAGGCAATATATAATCATATTCTACTGCATATCCGGGTTTAATTATTCTCGCATCCTCAAGTCCTTCAACTGTATTTACTATCTTTTGCTGTATACCTGCGGGCATGCTTGTGGTAAGTCCTTGAAGATACGTCTCGGTTGTGTTTCTTCCTTCCGGCTCAATAAATATTGGATGCCTTGTTTTATCAGGGAAATTAATCACTTTCCTGTCAATAGACGGACAGTGCCTGGGACCATGAGTGTCAACCATTCCGCTTTTTATCGGTGAATATTCTATGTTTTCTGCAATTGTCTTATGTGTATTTTTATTTGTATAGGTAAGATAGCAGGGAATATTCTCATGTATTTTTTCTGCATCCCAAAAAGAAAAACTAACCGGCTTATCGTCGCCTTCCTGGAGTCTTAATCTCTTGAAATCAATTGTGCGCCTATCTATTCTGGGAGGAGTCGCCGTCTGGAATCTATCGGTCTTAAAACCAATAGCTTTCAGGCTTCCTGTAAGCTTCATCGAAGGATACTCCCCCATTCTTCCAGCATTATAGTCTTTATCGCCTATTATTATGCGGCCCCTTAAAAATGTCCCTGTTGCAATGATTACCGCTTTTGACTGGAAAACCGGCCCGCTTTCCAGTGCAACTCCCGTGATTTCTTTTCCCTCTACTATTATTTTTTCTACAGTTCCTTGTTTTAAAATAAGGTTTTCAGTATTTTCGAGAACTCTCTTCATCTCTATTTCATATTCTTTTTTGTCTATCTGGGCTCTCAGGGCCTGAACTGCAGGACCTTTGCTGCTGTTAAGGGTTTTTATCTGAAGAAGTGTCCTGTTTGCAGCTCTTCCCATTTGGCCGCCCATTGCATCTAGCTCCCTTACAAGCTGACTTTTTCCTAATCCTCCAATAGCTGGATTACATGGCATTAGGGCGGTTTTATCTATATTTATAGTTAGGAGCAAGGTCTTAAGTCCCATCCTTGCAGATGCAAGTGCGGCTTCACAGCCTGCATGTCCTGCTCCTACAATTATAATTTCATAACTATTTTCTATTCTTTTCATCTCTTAGTTTTTTGGTGTTTCACGTGAAACAATACTCTTTTCATTTTTTTGTTTTTTTAGCTGCATTTAACCCTGCAAGATATCCCTGCGCAGCAGTATATTCATATTCCAGCAGGCCACTGATCCTGCCACAAAAAAATAGGCCTGGAAATTTTTTACTTTCAAGATTTTTATTTATCTGGAGAGGGGATAGGACATTATATTTAATGCCATATCCCGGCCTGGTCATAATTACACTTTCAAGACCTTTTATTTCCCTCAAATTACTTAATTGTTCTTCCTCGCTATTAGCAGTTTTAAATCCATCAATATAAAACTCGTTCGTCTCTTTTCCTTCCGGAATTATGTTTAATTTATGGCTTTCTCTATTTCTAATATATTTTTTTAGGTCCAGGGTCCGTCCGTCAATTCTGGGTCCGCAGTATAATTCCACTTCTTTAAACTTAAAACCTATTCTAATAAGATTTCTTAAAAGTCTCCTTGAAGCTATCTCTCCCGGTCTTCCCGCAGCAATATTATAAGGGCCCCAGAAAATTTTTGAATCAAGGAAGGTCCCGGGAGCCAGTATGATTGCTTTACTTTTATATACAGTGCCATCGTTTATTAGTGTGTGATAAATACCGTCTTTACTGATTATGTCCACCACAAGACCCTGTCTGGTCTCAATGTTTTCATGATTTTCGATAATCTCTTTTATGTTTATCATTTGCCGTTTTCTGTCAATTACGATCATGCCGCTGGTATTGTCCTTTTTTGTGCTCTTAATATTATTTAACCCGATCCCGTTTTTTCTTGCAGCATTTTTTATGATTAAGTCATCCCAGATGTTTTTACCTGCAGCAGCTATTCCTTTTGCATTTAAAATATAATTTTCAAAAGCCATATATCCAATGCTGTCTGTGTTTATAGATATTAGTAATGTCCTGGCTCCATTTGCAGATGAAGCATAAGATGCTTCACAGCCGGAGATCCCTCCGCCTATGACAACTACATCATATTCTTGTTTGTCTTTTTTATTTATCAATTCAGTTTCCTATGTTTCACGTGAAACAATTGCGTCAAATATCCCAATCATATTGATTTTTGGCAAAAGTCTATTTACCGATGCAAAACCTTGAAAATACTCTATCGAGTATATCGTCTCTTGCGGTCTCTCCTGTTATTTCGCCTATTAGGTCATAAGCTATTCTCAGATCAGAGGATGGAAATTCTTCGGATAGATCATTATCCATTGCTTCCAGGGCTTTATTAATCATATTTTGTATTTCTTTTAAAATATTTTTGTGTCTTATGTTTACAATAATTTTTTCCTCTATTCCAGAATCCCCGCTGTCAAAGATCATGGATTTTATTCTTTCTTCCAGCATGCTGATTCCACTGCCTTTTAATGCAGAAATTTTTATAATATTGGCAGCAGGGAAGTGGTGTGCAATATTATCTACGTTTATCTTCTGTTTTATATCTTTTTTATTTATACAGCAAATAGTTTTCTTCTCTTCTATTTTTTTTATAATCTGCTTATCAATATTATCAAACTCCCTGCTTCCGTCCAATACGATTATTACAAGATCAGCACCGTCTATTTGTTCCAAACTTTTTTCTACACCGATTTTTTCTATTCTATCTTCTGTGTTTCTAATTCCCGCAGTATCGGTGAGTATCAGGGGGATTCCTTCTATATAAAGTATTTCCTCAACAGCATCTCTTGTCGTACCAGGTATTTCAGTAACTATGGCTTTTTCTTTTTTAGATAAGAGATTTAAAAGACTTGATTTCCCAACATTAGGTTTACCTACAATCGCCGCTTTTATGCCATTCTTTATTATTTCCCCCTTTTTTTCATCAGTTATTAGTTTCCCAACTTCATCGTATATTTTTAGTACATCTTTTTTTAATTCATCATATGGGGTAGTCTCCAGGTCCTCCTCGATAAAATCAACTGCTGCATCCAGCTGTGCAAGCACTTCAAGTACAGACTCCTTTATTTCAAACATTTTTTCTTTAATATTGCCACTGAGGTTTTTCGCAGCAATTTTTAAGCTCAGTTCTGTTTTTGCATTTATAATATCTACTACTGCTTCTGCCTGTGAAAGATCTATCCTTCCATTTATAAATGCCCTTTTCGTGAACTCTCCGGGCTCCGCTATCCTGGCACCTTCTTCTATACACAGTTCTATTACTTTTGTCGTTGCCATAATTCCGCCATGACAATTGATCTCTATTATATCCTCTCTTGTGTATGAACCAGGTGCCTTCATGATAGTTACTATTGCCTCATCCACGATATTCCTTTTCCTGTCTTCGATCCGGCCGTATATCATAGTATATGTGTCCAGTTCAAAGATCTTCTTTCCGTTATTTGATCTGAATATTCTATCTGCTATCCGGGCAGAGTTGTTCCCGCTTAGTTTCACTATTCCTATAGCGGCTTCTCCGGGTCTGGTGCCTAATGCTACAATTGTGTCTGTGGTATAATCATTCATCTTAAATATTTTAAATCTATTAAGTTAATATATTATATTTAAATCTATTAAATTTTTAAACATACATAAAAAAATGGCACCTAAGTGCCATTTTCCCTTATTCTGTTGTTTTTGCTCAGCTATTTTGCTTCTTTTAATGGATATATTATTATCCTTCTGTTTGGTTCTTCGTCTTTGCTTCTGGTTGCAACATCCTTAAACTTAGATAATGCATTATGGATTATTTTTCTTTCATATGAGCACATTGGCTTTAGTGCTATTTTTCTACCTTCTTTAATGGCTTTTTTAGCCATCCTTATAGCAATATTTGTTATTTTTTCTATCTTATTCTTTCTATAGTCCTTAATATCAATAGTAACTTTTTTGTCCACGATATTTTTTCTTTTTCCTATTAGATTAATGAGATATTCCAGTGCGGCCATGTTTTTTCCATCTCTTCCGATCGCTATTCCAAGATCTTCTCCGTCAACAGAGACTTCAAAATCATCAAGCTTCGTATTTACTTTTACTTTTTCTCCCAGGCATATCATCTCCACACTTTTCTTAATAATCCGCGCAATATTATTTAGTCCCATCAGCCTGCTATCTTCTGACATTTCTGGTTTTTTACTATTTGAATTATCTTCTATTAGTTTTCCATTTGCTTGCTCTTCTTCAAGTGAAGCTACAAAAGAATCTATGGCATTTACAATACCTGTATCTTCAACCATACAAACCTCCTGTTTGGGATTACCTATTCTTTCTTCTTTTCTTCTTCTTCCGTGCAATTGCTGTTATTTCCTCCTGGCTTAGACCTTCTTTTTCATCTTCTTTTTTGCCTCCTTTTCCAATATCTCTTTTAACTATTTTGTTTACTACCCACTGCTGGCCTATCGACCACACATTTGTTGTCACCCAATATAAAAGAATTCCAGCTTCAAACCGAAATGATATGAAGCCGAATACTACTGGCAGAATATACATGAACTTGGACTGCTTGGGGTCTGTTGTGGAAAGCTTTGTTGAAAGGAACATGGTTGCCACCATCAATATCACAAGGATGTAGTAAGGATCAGGTTTGTCTAATTTCAGCCAGAGAAAACTAAGATTATCACCAACCACACTGGTTACTTTTTCTGTAGGGTTCCTAAGCGTTTGAAACAAAGCAAAAAACACAGGCATCTGGAGAATAAGAGGGAGGCACCCCGCAAGGGGATTGACATTGTTCTGCTTGTAGAAATCCATTGTCTCCTGCTGGAGTTTCTGCTTGTCATCCTTGTATTTTTTTTGAAGTTCTTTGAGCTGTGGCTGGATCTTTTGCATCCTGGCCATTGAGCGGGTCTGTGTTATAGTAAGCGGTGTAAGCATCAATCTGACGATTATTGTCAGTAGTATTATTACTATTCCATAGCTTGCAATAACATTTTGATAAAGAAATACTATTACAGACTCAAGAACGTTTTGAATTGGCAGCAATAACTGATATATTTTTTCCAAACTTTCGACCTCCGTTTACTATTTTACAGGGTCATATCCGCCTTTATTAAATGGATTGCATCTCAGTATCCTGTATGTTGTCATGATTCCGCCCTTAAATGCACCATATTTCTCTATAGCTTCTATGGCATATTGGGAACAGCTAGGATAAAATCTGCAGCTATCCGGCAGGATAGGGGATATGAATCTTTTATATGTTCTTATAATAAATACTATTATTTTTTTCACTTTCCTACAAAAGATCAGCTTTGACTATGTTTCCGGTTCGCGAAGAATGACCCCAGGCTTTCTTCCAGCCCTTCTTTTATTTCTGCAAAGCTTGCCCCTAGAATATTTTTCCTTGTAATGAGATAAAAATCTACATTAAAAGGTATTAATACTTTTCTTAATACTTCTTTTAATACTCTTCTAAGTTTATTTCTTTGGAAAGCTTTTCCGGTCTTCTTGCTTATACCAAACCCGACCCGTGAAATATTTACATCTTTCGGTCCAGGCAATATATATATGATCAGATGTTTGTTTTTTAAAACTTTTCCTTTTGATCTTAGCTTATCAAAAACAATTTTGTTCTTTATTGTCTCAAACTTAATTTATGCTTGTCCTTAATTAATATTAAGCGGAAAGTCTCTTTCTTCCCTTTCTTCTTCTATTAGAAAGTATTGCCCTTCCGGCTTTTGTGCTCATTCTTACTCTAAACCCATGATTCTTTTTTCTCTTTCTAACATTGGGTTGAAAAGTCCTTTTCATCTTAAATCAGTCCTCTATAATCAATATTTACAGTATAAATTTTTCAGCTAAGTAGTAGATTATACATTTTAATCTTTTATATATCAAGAACTCTCTTATTTAATAATTGCGTGTCCTCAAACACCTGTTCTCTTATTGTTTACCGCTGGAATAGTAATGTGTTGTTTAGAAATCATATAGTGGTACTTTTCAAAATCTCCCGGGGTTTTAAACCTGTTTTTCCACACCTGTGGAAAAACATGTTAATAACTTAAAAAATATCACTATTTTGCATGTCATGGCTTGTTAAAATCCCATGCTGTCTGTATAAAATAGTAGCTTTTTCCAAGGTATCATATTATTATAAACCTGTTGATAACTTAAATTTGGTGAAAGGGTAGTGAAAAATACAGAATCCCACACGTATGATTCTATTATATAATTTTTTTAATACTTAATTTACATAAATATTATTATGGAAAATGTTACTGCCACAGAAAGCAAAAATAAAACCGCCCGGGGGGAAGCAGACTTTTTTATTCCTGTAAGGCTGGCCCTCTATGATAATATGCGGAGCATCCCCAGGGTAATAGACTCTGAGTATAAAAACATCACAGACTTTATTAATGATACATCACAAAAAACCTATAATCTTTCTCATAAGATGGGGGGCAAGATACCTTATACTATTATCAGGGAGATCATTGAAAACCTGATTCATGCAGAATTTAAAGAGATCTCTATATCTATTATGTCTGGCGGCAACCATATTATGGTCTCTGATCAGGGACCCGGAATTGATGATAAGGAAAAAGCAGTGCTCCCGGGATACACTTCGGCAACCTCGACTATGAAACAATATATAAGGGGTGTGGGATCCGGGCTGCCAATTGTTAAAGAAACCATTACTTTTTCCGGCGGGGTAATAGATGTTTCTGATAATATAAGGCAGGGAACGGTCATCTCGTTAAAAATCGGCTCATCCGTACAAGATGGTTTTTCTTCTCCTGAGACTTCCGCAATTCCTGAGAGCCCCCGCCTGAGCCCTGAGGAAATTGAAAAGAAGCTTTCTGTAGAGGCTTTTGAAAAACTTAGTAATGAGATCCTTACTGAAAGACAAAAAAAGATCCTTTTTCTTGTCCTTGAATTAGAAAAAGCCGGTCCTTCGACAATTGGCCAGGAATTAGGTTTTAGCCTTTCAACCTCTTACAGGGAACTGATACTGCTAGAAAAAAATAAATTGCTTTCGTCTGATAACTCGGGAAAGAGAAAATTGTCTAAAAAAGGTTTGAAATACCTTGAATATTATTCAAATAATATTTAGTATTGTTGTATGAATGGCGAGCTCAACAGTATTTGGCAAAACATCCTTGCAGATATAAAAAGCAATATAAACCTGCCCACATATAAAACCTGGTTTGAAAATATAACTCCTAAGTCTTTAAAAAAAAACGTATTAACCGTTACTGTTGCAAGTTCATTCGCCAAAGAGTGGCTCGAGTCCAGGTATTTAAGCCTGCTTAATAACTCCACAAAAAAAATCGCCGGCGCTGGTTGTAAGATCAAGATAATCACCCAGTCCCCGGACCAGGCGGAAGAGGGTTTGCTGGCCAATAATGAACCTTTGGAAACTAATGAAAAAAATGAATCAAATAACCGGAATTATGAGGAAGTCCTGTTTAATTCAAAATATACTTTTGATACATTTGTCGTCGGGAGCGGCAACCGTTTTGCGTGTACTGCCTCTCTTGCGGTAAGTGAAAATCCCGGCAAGACCTACAACCCTCTTTTTATTTATGGGGGGGTCGGTCTTGGCAAGACACATCTTTTGCATGCAATAGGCCAATATACGAAACAGCTTTTCCCGGGTCTTACAGTAAAATATGTTTCTGCTGAAAAATTCTTAAATGATTTTATTAATGCATTGCGGTATAAAAACATCAGTAGTTTTAAAAACAGCTACCGGAACAATGATATACTGCTTGTGGATGATATACAGTTCCTTGAAGAAAAAGAAGCCAGCCAGGAAGAATTTTTTCACACATTTAATGCTCTTCACGATACTAACCGCCAGATCGTTCTTTCAAGCGACCGACCGCCAAGGAGTATAGCGACCCTTGAAGAACGGCTGCGGTCCCGTTTTGAGTGGGGTCTTGTCACCGATATCAAACCCCCGGATCTTGAAACCCGCATGGCCATACTTAAAAAATATTCAGAGCGTGAAAAACTCACTGTTTCTGATGATATCCTGGGCCTTATAGCGGCAAGGGTGACTTCTAATATCAGGGAGCTTGAAGGCGCCCTTACAAGGGTTGTTGCTTTTTCTTCACTTACTAACTCAAAACCTGATCTT